>OIDD01000982.1_pt1 | contig 13246 bp, 10 predicted proteins | sample 1606751 | NCBI WGS metagenome assembly OIDD01 (sample SAMEA3882544, study PRJEB24775) | human gut metagenome | biome: human-associated habitat; feature: intestine environment; material: feces | place: Netherlands | collected 2009/2010
ACCGATCATGAAGAAAGCATCTGCCATCGTCACCAACCGTGGCGGTCGTACCTGTCACGCGGCGATCATCGCTCGTGAACTGGGCATTCCGGCGGTAGTGGGCTGTGGTGATGCAACAGAACGGATGAAGGACGGTGAGAACGTCACTGTTTCTTGTGCCGAAGGTGATACCGGTTACGTCTATGCGGAGTTGCTGGAATTTAGCGTGAAAAGCTCCAGCGTAGAAACGATGCCGGATCTGCCGTTGAAAGTGATGATGAACGTCGGTAACCCGGACCGTGCTTTCGACTTCGCCTGCCTGCCGAACGAAGGCGTGGGCCTTGCGCGTCTGGAATTTATCATCAACCGTATGATTGGCGTCCACCCACGCGCACTGCTTGAGTTTGACGATCAGGAACCGCAGTTGCAAAACGAAATCCGCGAGATGATGAAAGGTTTTGATTCTCCGCGTGAATTTTACGTTGGTCGTCTGACTGAAGGGATCGCGACGCTGGGTGCCGCGTTTTATCCGAAGCGCGTCATTGTCCGTCTCTCTGATTTTAAATCGAACGAATATGCCAACCTGGCCGGTGGTGAGCGTTACGAGCCAGATGAAGAGAACCCGATGCTCGGCTTCCGTGGCGCGGGCCGCTATGTTTCCGACAGCTTCCGCGACTGCTTCGCGCTGGAGTGTGAAGCAGTGAAACGAGTGCGCAACGACATGGGGCTGACCAACGTTGAGATCATGATCCCGTTCGTGCGTACCGTAGATCAGGCGAAAGCGGTGGTTGAAGAACTGGCGCGTCAGGGGCTGAAACGTGGCGAGAACGGGCTGAAAATCATCATGATGTGTGAAATTCCGTCCAACGCCTTGCTGGCAGAGCAGTTCCTCGAATATTTCGACGGCTTCTCAATTGGCTCAAACGATATGACACAGCTGGCGCTCGGTCTGGATCGTGACTCCGGCGTGGTGTCTGAATTGTTCGATGAGCGCAACGATGCGGTGAAAGCATTGCTGTCGATGGCTATCCGTGCCGCGAAGAAACAGGGCAAATATGTCGGGATTTGCGGTCAGGGTCCGTCCGACCATGAAGACTTTGCCGCATGGTTGATGGAAGAGGGGATCGATAGCCTGTCTCTGAACCCGGACACCGTGGTGCAAACCTGGTTAAGCCTGGCTGAACTGAAGAAATAAAATAAATCCCCGGCGGCGTTCAGTCGCCGGGTTTATGTGATCCCCGAAGATAAAACTTATTCAATCTCTTCACAGACATCCTGCGTTAATCGCCGCATAATATCTTTTCTTAACAAAAACTTTTGTATTTTACCTGAGGCAGTGCGCGGTAGTTTTTCGATTACCACGATATGTTCAGGATATTTATATTTTGCGACCCGTTTACGGCTAAAAAAAGCCACCACCTCTTCCAGCGATAATGAATGATGCGGCGCTTTCAGCACGACATAAGCGCATGATCGTTCACCTAAACGTTCATCGGGCATTGCAACCACACAGGCATCGTGAATTTTAGGATGCTGCAATAAAATATCTTCCACTTCACGGCTGCTAATATTTTCGCCGCCGCGGACAATAATATCTTTTTTGCGTCCGGTAATTTTTATATAGCCAGCCTCATCCATACGGCAGAGATCGCCGCTGTAATACCAGCCTTCTTCATCCAGCGCACGGGCGGTTAATTCAGGTTCATCAAAATATCCCATAAACACATTGGGGCCACGCGAGGCTTCTTCACCTTCGCAACCTGGCGGTAAGGTCTTGCGTGCGTCATCGACCACTTTAATCTCTACACCTGCGGCAGCGTAACCATCGGTGTGCATAAAGCGCGACAAAGGATCATCGAGATTCACCACCGCATGCGGCGAACTTTCTGTGGAACCATAAACACTTAATAATTTAATGCCGAGCTGCTGGCATTCACGCGCCACTTTTTTGGGGATTGTGGTTCCGCCGCAAAGAAAGAAACGCAGCGCTGACAGGTCCGCGGGTTGTTTCTCTAGTACATTCAAAAGATCATAGACAAACGGCGTTGCGCCTAGCATACAGGTGCAACGCTGCTGCTCAAGCAGCGCGAGACACGCATCAGGAGTGAAAATATCTAACAACACGCTGCGAGCGCCAATTAAGAATGGTGCCGTTACGCCATGCAGAAAGCCCGTTGCGTGGCCGAGTGGCGCAGGCATCATAAAGACATCCTGCCAGGTCAGATTCAGCCGCGCGCAATAAGCCCGCTCACTGGCGAGAATATTGTTATGCGTTAGCATCACGCCCTTTGGCAGACCCTCGGTTCCGGAGGTAAACAGCACCGCAGCTAATTCATCGCCGTGGGTCGTTATCGCCGTGGTCAGTGGGGTATTGTCGGCGATAATCTGACTTAATGAGAGGGAAGAGGTGGCGGGAGCCAGTTTGTCCACGCCGACAATTTGTTGTAGTTGTGGAAGCTGATTTTGCAGCGGCAGGATTAAATCTACCGGGCGCGTTTGTTTAAACAACGTCGGTGCAAAGAACATTTTTGCCTGACACTTATTGAGCACCCACACCAGTTCTGCTTCCCGCCAGGAAGGCAACAGCGGCACGGAAACCGCACCGATTTTCAGGCAGGCAAGATAGATAACGGTAAATTCACACCAGCCAGGCAGTTGAAATGCGATGCGATCGCCTGATTCAATACCCTTCGCTAACATCCAGTTTGCCAGACAGCTCGCGGCGTGATCGAGCGCGCTATAGGTGTACGATGCACCATGATTATCGACCACGGCAATTTTGTCTGGCATCGCACGAGCGGTCTGCTGCCAGTAATCGGCCAGCGAAGCATCGCCCCATAGCCCTTGCTGACGATACGCCGCACGACGTTGTTCGTTGAACGTTAATGTCACTTTCATGTTGGACTCTCGAAACAGAACATCAGGCCCGAGATGCGGGCCTGTGGGATGCATGATTAGCCGTAGCGAAAATCAATACCGAAGGTGCCTGCGGGATATTGCCACTGTTCGAGAATAGTGTTACCGCACAGCACCCGACAGGTGCCGCACTCCAGACAACCGGCAGAATCAAAATGAATGTTGCCGGCGTCATCCTGCTTATAAAGTCCGGCAGGGCAGGCTTTCATTAATTTACGGAATTCATTGATATCGGGATTTGCCGCCAGAATGATATGCGGGTGGCCCTCATCAACATGGAATTTATTGACGCCTAATTTGATGTCGACGTTAACCGTAGCGTTCTGGCTCATAGCGCGGTTGCTCCCTTAATGCCATCTTTCAGCAAGTTGATCAGCCCAATTTTCTTCGCATGTCCCATGATCATTTTGCGTACCGGCTGGTTTGGTTTGCCGTCAATGGTGAACATCTCGTTCATGATGTCGGCGACCATTCGTGGGTATTGGCTAAACAGGCGCGGGTTTTCCATCAGCGCCGGGATCTTGCGGAAATGCTGCATATCGCGCATGACGCAGCTTTGTTCCAGCTCACGTTTGTATTGCGCCAGACTGCTGGCGGAGAAATCCTCGCGTTCTTTGGCGGCGATCACCGTTGTGGCGGCAGCCTGAGCCGATGCAATGGCTAAATCCATGCCACGAACTGTAAAACCCAAATTCAGGCAGAAGCCTGCGGCGTCACCAACGATCATCACGCCATCGTTAACCATCTGCGGCACCATTGCCAGACCGCCTTCTGGCACCATATGCCCGGAATATTCAAGCAGTTTGCCGCCGCTAATTAGTGGGCGAATGGCGGGGTGTTGTTTAAAATCTTCCAGCATTTGCGGCACGCTTTTTTGCGCATGGGCGATATCACCCAATCCACAAACCAGCCCCAAGGATATGGAATCCTTGTTGGTATAGAGAAATCCCCCGCCCATCAGGCCGTCAGAAGGGGAACCGGCAAACAGCCAGGCGGCACCTTCCTCGCCCGTAATATTAAAGCGATCGTTGATCTGTTCTGGTGTGAGGCCAATAACCTCTTTAACACCAACAGCGTAATGATGCGGATCGGAAGCGGGAACCATTCCCAGCGAGCGGCCAAGCATCGAGTTAACGCCATCAGCCAGAATCACCACATTCGCTTCGAGAATATCATCCCCAGCCTGCACGCCAGTGACCTTGTTTCCTTCACGAACCAGCGCATCGACGCGAACGCCTGGGATAAACTGCGCGCCCGCCTGCTCGGCTTGTTCCATCAACCACGGGTCCAGACGATTACGCAATACGGTATAAGATGCGTGTTGCGGAACATCTGGTTGCTCGCGGTGAAAATCGAGGGTAACGGCGCTTTCTTCGGTTAAGAAGGAGATTTTCTCGCGTGTGACCTTGCGTTCTACCGGCGCTGATACTGCAAAGCCTGGAATGATTGCTTCAAGTGTGTGGGCATAAAGACGCCCGCCGGTCATGTTTTTACATCCGGCACTGTCGCCGCGTTCTATCACCAGGACATCCAGCCCGGCTCGCGCCATGACCAGTGCGGCAACGCTACCAGCAACGCCCGCACCGACCACAATGGCATCAAATTTGTCTTCCGACATGCGTTATGCTCCCTTCCCGCTGCGTTTACAGCGGGAGATGTGGTTGAAAGGGGAATTAGCGGCTCAACTGGCTAATCAGGGCAGGGACGACTTTGTAGATATCGCCCACCAGACCGTAGTCGGCATAATTGAAGATTGGCGCATTTTTATCTTTATTGATGGCGACAATCACTTTTGCGCCGTTGCCGCCAACCATATGCTGGATCTGCCCGGAGATCCCCAGCGTCAGGTAGAGATCGGATTTCAGCAACACGCCGGAGACACCGATATAACGTTCACGCTCCATCCAGTTCTCGCCTTCGGCAATTGGACGTGAACAGCCGACTTCAGCATTCAGCACCGCCGCCAGTTCGTGGACCATTTTCAGGTCATCCTGCGCCGCCAGACCACGACCGACGCCAACCACACGTTTTGCTTTGCTCAGGTCCACGCTGCTTGCGGCTTTCGCACGGCGTTCGCGACAGAGAATTTCATGACGCGGAGCAACATAAGGTACCGTTTCTGTCGGGCACTGATGAGAGGTATCACTGGTGCACGGTTCCTGAACACCGGGTGCAAGGGTAATGATCGCCAGCGGGCTGTTGATCTTTTCCTGAGCGAACGCTAACCCGCCATACATCCGGTGTTCGGCGCAAATGTGACCATCGATAATATCCACCGCCGTGGCATCGTTCACCAGCGCCGCATTCAGTTGCACACTTAACCGTGCTGCCAGAGCTTTACCACGTTTCGTCGCGGCCAACAGCAACATAGCGGGGTGTTTATCTTTCAGCAGGGCAGCAATGCTTTCGGCGTAATTTTCAGTGCGTTGCAGCGCGTCGTTTTGCTCAAGAACATAAATACATTTTGGACCATAAGGCATAACTGCCTGCGCCTGGTCGGTATTTTGTACAATGGCATACACCTGTTGGCCCCATTGCTGAGCGCCGCCAAACAGTTCAGCATAACGTTCAGGATTATCGCTAAAGACCCAGACGCTGTTTAATTGACTCATCGTTTCTTCTCCGTAGGCTTCAGTTCAGGGCTTTCTTCAGATGTTCCGCCAGCTCGGCAATGGCCTCCGGCGAATCGTTATCGATAATGATGTGCTTACGTTCTGTTTGCGGCGGTACGCGAATGCCGACCAGTTCAGCAAGTGGCGCGCTCTGGCTCCAGTCAATATCACTTGCCTGCCACTGATTTACCGGTTTTTTACCCGCGCCGAGAATGGCTTTCATCGAAGGAATGCGTGGCACGTTAATATCGGAGGTGACGCAGAGCACGGCTGGAACAGAGAGTTCAATAACTTCAACATCATCTTCAAGCGTGCGTTCAATCACCAGTGTATTGCCCTGACGCTGAATAGCACTCACTGCATTAATCACCGGAAGTTGCAGAATTTCTCCGACCAGCAAGCCAGCCTGCTGGGCATAAAGGTCGCCGGAACCTTCACCAAAGATCAGTAAATCGAAGCCGATCTTTTCAACTGCTGCTGCCAGCGCTTTTGCGGTATCGAGAGGCAGTGCATGTTCAAGTTGCGCATCCTGCACCAAATACAGGCTGTGCGGCCCGCGGGATAGCACGTCTTTGCGCACTTTCGAGTTCTGCAACAATGAGCCGCCAACGGTCAGCGCGGCTATCTCATCGTCATCTGTTGCAAGCTGGCTTGCAGCTTCAATGGCATTGAGATCGAACTGGCTGATTTTGGCGTCGGCATTGTCGAAATTCAGGGTGTATTCTGGAGTGACAACAATGTCCTGTTCTTCAGGCACCAGCTTAAAGCAGGTTATTATTTTCATGATTTCTCCTGTGAGTCGCATACGGAACCATCTCCGATGGAAGGTAAAAATGGCCTGAAAATAGTGTGCGATAGCGGTGCGGGGTTTTCGACGGAGCAAGCTGTTTTCCTTGCCAACAATCTTGCAAAAAAAATGCGATCGCTAAAACAAAAGTGCAATTTGCGGCAATATAGTTATTCCATGACCGTACAATCTTGCATTCAGTGTAAATAATCTTGTTTAGCTCTCGCTAAACGCGGTTGTATAACCGCAATACACGCCGTATTTTATCCGGCATATATTGTTTTTGCTTGCTCATGGAATAGGGAGGTTGGTTGTCATGTATCAACGCTGTTTTGATAATGCCAGTGAAACGCTGTTTGTCGCCGGTAAAACGCCACGGCTTTCACGTTTTGCATTTAGCGATGATCCAAAATGGGAGTCTGGACATCACGTTCATGACAATGAAACCGAGCTGATTTACGTCAAGAAAGGGGTTGCAAGGTTTACCATCGATTCATCGTTATATGTCGCACATGCCGATGATATAGTGGTGATAGAACGCGGCAGGCTGCATGCGGTGGCCTCTGACGTTAACGATCCGGCAACGACGTGTACCTGTGCGCTGTACGGCTTTCAGTTTCAGGGGGCTGAGGAAAATCAGCTACTGCAACCGCATTCTTGTCCGGTAATTGCCGCGGGGCAGGGAAAAGAAGTCATAAAAACCTTATTTAATGAGCTAAGTGTGATTTTGCCGCAAAGTAAAAATAGCCAAACATCTTCGTTATGGGATGCATTTGCCTATACGTTAGCCATTCTTTACTACGAAAATTTTAAAAATGCTTATCGTTCGGAGCAGGGGTATATTAAAAAAGATGTTCTGATAAAAGATATTCTTTTCTATCTGAATAATAATTATCGCGAAAAAATCACTTTAGAACAGTTATCGAAAAAATTTCGTGCCAGCGTCAGTTATATTTGCCATGAATTTACCAAAGAGTATCGTATTTCCCCTATTAACTATGTTATTCAACGGCGTATGACGGAAGCGAAATGGTCACTCACTAATACTGAATTATCACAGGCAGAGATCTCCTGGCGTGTGGGTTATGAAAATGTCGATCACTTTGCCAAACTGTTTTTGCGCCATGTCGGTTGTTCGCCCAGCGATTACCGCAGGCAATTTAAAAACTGTTTTGCGGAACAAGAAATCCTATCTGAATTTCCTCAACCGGTAAGTCTTGCCGGGTAAATCTGGCGGCGCAGTTTGTTAAGAAGCTGCGCCGCCTGCAGATTATTTGTTCTGATAATCTTTCAGGATCTGCCGACCCGCTACGTAAATCATAATTTCGTCTGTACCGCCGCCGATACGTTCACAACGGACATCACGCCAGAAGCGGGAGACGCGCGCCTCATCGGTATAGCCCAGACCGCCCATGATTTGAATCGCATCATCAATGACTTCCATTGCGGTACGTGCACAATACAGTTTTGCCAGCGCCGCGCTGGTGCGCAGTGACTGATGCTGATCGGCTTGCCATGCCACTTTCAGCACCATGTTGCGCATGTTGTCGATCTTAATCGCCATCAGCGCCAGTTTTTCCTGGATCATCTGGTTATGACCAATGGGCTTACCAAAAGCGATACGTTGGTTGGCATAGCGGGCGGCATCTTCAAAGGCGCATTCGGCAAAGCCGGTGCTGCGCGCGGCGTTGATCAGGCGCTCCATCTCAAAGTTGTACATCACATTGAGGAAACCCATTCCTTCTTCGCCCACCATGTCGCTCTCTTCAACTTCCACATTGTCGAGATAGACTTCGCAGGTGCTGAGCATATGCCAGCCGATTTTATGCAGCGGGTTAATCTTAATGCCGGGCTTACTGGAGTCGACCCACCACAGGGTGAAGGCTTTTTTGGGATCTTTCGGTTGCGGATCGCGCGCCAGCACCAGCATATACGGGTACTCTTTCGCACCGGTAATAAAGGTTTTTTGTCCGTTGATGTAGACCTTGCCGTTTTTACGCGTGTAAGTGGTAGTGGCACTGTTGTTATCTGAGCCAGCACCTGGTTCCGTCAACGCCAGGGCATAGGCGGGATCACCCGTTTCCAGGGTGCTCTCTGCCGTTTTACGTAGCTGCTCTGCAGAACCGAAACGGCGCATACTGTGAATACATTGACCGTTGGTAATTAAAAATGCCGGAGCACCGCATTTTGACACTTCCATCAGCGCCAGCATTTGGGTGACGTAATCCGCAGGGATACCACCAAATTCTTCCGGCACGCCAAGCATGGAAATACCGTTATCCGCCAGCGCCCGCATAAACTCACGCGGATATGTCCCGTTTTGATCGCAGGTGCGGAAATACTCTTCCGGAAAGTTAGTCGTAATCAGTTCGCGAATACTGGCCAGCAGCAGTTCTTGTTCTTCAGTTAAAGAAAAATCCATCATTATACTCCTGTTAATGAGCCGCTTCAGGCAGGACAAAACCCATCGCCGCATCGATAAATAATCTTTCGTCCATCAGTTTGAGTTCTGGCGAAATCACTGGGGTGAAGTCCATTTTGTCGAGAATATCTTTTTGTAAATCGACGCCAGGGGCGATTTCGATTAAATGCAGGCCGTCTTCTTTCAGCGTGAATACAGCACGTTCGGTGATGTAACGAACATCCAGTCCCCGTTCGAGCGCGATTTTTCCGCTAAAAGTAATTTCCGGTAGTTCCCGAATAAATTTATTTACCCGTCCTTCCTGGACGATATGCAATTTGCCATCGGCAATTTCTGTTTTTAAGCTGCCCGCAGTTAACGTGCCGCAGAAAATAATTTTCTTCGAGGTGGCACTGATATCAATAAATCCACCGGTACCCATGATTTTGCCATTGAATTTATGCACGCCGACGTTACCGTGCTGGTCGACTTCAGCAAAACTCAAATAACAAACATCCAGACCACCACCGTGATAAAAATCAAACTGGGACGTCATATCCAGAATGGCGCGGGTATTCACGTTCGCGCCAAAGGCGATACCCTGTGAAGTAATTCCGCCAATCGGACCTGTTTCTACCGTCAGAATAAAGTCATCAGCACAACCTTCTTCCCGGGCGACCAGGCCAATACCGTCAGCAATACCGACGCCGACATTCCCCACCGCGCCTTTACGCATTTCGAATAATGCACGCCGCGCAACTAATTTACGTTGGTTTAGTGGCAGGCTAAGTTTGGTGCTGTCATCAAGGGTGAAGTCACCAGAAATAAAACGGTTAACCGGCGCACCGCCATACAGTTGGCTTTGATCCGGATCGACCACCACAATATCCACCAGATAACCCGGAATACGGACAGATTTAGGATGCAGCGTGGCTTTCTTAACCATTTTCTGCACCTGCATCATCACAATACCGCCGTTATTGTGCACCGCCTGGGCAATAACCAATGCGTCGAGATACATCACCTCATCTTCAAAAGTGGCGTAGCCTTCACTGTCGCAGGTGGTAGCGCGAATGAAGGCGATATCTGGCGCAATCGCTTTGTAATAGAGATATTCTTTGTTATCAAACTCGACCAGTTTAATCAGGTCTTCTTTCGTGACTTCATTCAGTTTGCCGCCTTGCTGGCGTGGATCGACAAATGTCCCGATGCCAATATCACTAATAATACCAGGCTGGTGGGCTGCGGCGGCGCGTAAGGTTTGTGTAAGTACACCTTGTGGATAGTTATAAGCAATAATTTTATTTTGTTCTGCGAGTTCAGAAATACGCGGCGATTGTCCCCAGTGACCACATAATGCCCATTTCACCAGACCTTCTTGCGCCAGAGGACTAATACCACGGTCGGCGCGATCGCCAAGCCCTGTCGGACTAATAATCGATAAATTACGTGGCGTTTGAGTCTGTTTATATTTATCAGCAAGAGCTGTAATTAACGTGGTGGCTTCCAGAATACCGCCGCCAGCGCCTAACACACAAAGTGTTGCTTCGTCGGGAATATAATTCACCGCTTCCTGTGCCGACAGGACCGGCACTCGTCCATTAATACGAGGTGGTTTTACAGGTTTCATTGTTAATTCCTGATTCAGATGTGATTTTCCCTACGCCAGATGGAGAATTAGCGCACAGAGACTCACGAAATATTTTTATTAAATACGGTTAAATATATTTTTTAAGTTCGGCGGGGAGGGTGTTCCCGCCGAAATATTATTGCTTATGCCTGGTGTAAAATAGTTAATACCGTGCGTAAATCATTTACCGAGATTTGCCCTGGTGCAGAGGCTTTTTTTACCGCACCAAAAGTTGCCGCCGAGCCAAATACTTCACCAGCCAGACGAGAAATTACGCCAGTTTTTGCCATCGACATCGTGATGATTGGACGATCGGCATACTGCTCCTGCATCTCCAGGGTCGCGGTAAGCAACGTCAGCACATCGCTGGTACTTTGCGGCATCAGCGCAATCTTAGGAATATCGGCATCGAAGGACTGCATTTTGCGCAGACGGGCAATGATTTCTTCGGCTTCCGGCGTTTTATGGAAGTCATGGTTGGACATAACAACTTTCACATCATGCGCGTGGGCGTAGGCGACGGTTTCTTTAACCTGATCATCGCCGGTAAATAACTCCAGATCGATCATATCAACCAGGCCGCTGTCGATGGCTGCACGATTGAGAGCAATATAAGCCTCGGTGGAAATCGCCTGCTAGCCGCCTTCTTTGGCACTGCGGAAGGTAAACAGCAGCGGTTTTTCTGGCATGGTTTCACGGAGAATTTTTGCCGCCGCCATGACAGACTCCACATTGGAGAGGTCGGCAAAGTGGTCCACACGCCATTCCAGAATATCAAAGTCCGCTTCACGATAGGCGAGAGCTTCGGATTTCACGCGGGCGATATCTTTCGCCATCAGCGAGACGATGATTTTAGGTGCGCCCGTACCAATGACGAGATCTTTTACAGTTACGGTTTTCATTTTTTACCCTTTCTGCACGCGGTCAGCCTGTCAGGCACCGAACCCCATGACCTGTTTAACATATTCCAGAGGGAAATCTTTGCCAGTCCATAACGTGAACTGTTCAGCCCCTTGCCACAACAACATGCCGTATCCATCAATCGTTTTGCAACCAGCTTGTTGCGCCTGCTGCAATAACTTCGTCATATGCGGGTTATACACGCATTCAGTGACCAGCAGTCCCGGATGTAACAGACTGATATCATTAACTAATGATTCATTCTCAAGGGGTTTCATACCCACTTTTGTGCCATTGGTTAAAATGTCGGCGGAAGCCAGGGCTTCAGCAAAGGCTTGCTGATCGGCGAGATCGGTAACCGTGACGACACAATCGGTGTTTTCGTTAACCCGCTGCGCGAAGGCGAGGGCTTTATCGAAGAACTCATCCCGACGGTTAAAGAGTTTAATTTCTTTTAAACCTTCAATTGCCCCCTGCGCGCCAATCGCCGTTGAGGCACCTCCGGCCCCTAACAGCACCATTGTTTTGCCTTTGATATCAAAACCGCTCTCTTTAATGGCGCGAATATGGCCCGTGCCGTCGGTGTTATAGCCGCGCAGGTAGCCATCATCATTAACGATGGTGTTGATGGCACCCACCAGTTTGGCTGCTGGCGTTAATTCATCAACATATTCACACGCCAGTTGTTTGTTCGGCATTGATATACCAGTTCCGCGCATTTTGAGGGCTTTTAATCCTTCAATTGCTCCGGGAAAACTATCGTTATCCACTTCAAAGGCCATATAGGTAAATGGCAATCCCGCTTTTTCTAAGGCTTTATTCTGCATTTCAGGCGATAAACTGTGGCGGATAGGATAGGCCATCAGCCCAATCAATTCGTATTTTGCGGTAACATCCATAATTAACTCCTTTAACCTCTATGCTTAATTGTGTTTAACCGGGTGCTAAATTTACGCTCGCCAAACCGCACATCATTCTCAGGAATAATAAAAACGCGGTAATAGCGGATAAAAACAATAATTGCGGTAATCAGGGCCAACAGCGCGAAAGTAAAATCGAGAACAATGATATATTGAAGGCCGATGTTCGACAGATAACCGGTAATCAGCGGAATAACAAAGTTAGCCAGTCCACCCATCATCATATAAATACTGGTGACTTTGGCTTTGCTTTTTGGGAAAAACTCTGACATGACCGAAACACCGAGCTGTAAAATGCCGCCAGCTGCTGAGAAACCGATAACAAAGGCGCCGGCATTACACACCAGTGGAGAAGGGTACAGGTAGATAATGGCTGCTGTTATTGTTGCCAGTGCAGAGTTAAATACATTAGCCCAGATGGGCCGGACCATTTTTTTCAGTAGTGCGGCAAAAATAAAGACACAGACCAACGAGCCCATACTGTAATAAGAGATGGTTTTTAATGCCTCAGCTTCTGACATACCAGCAAAAGCCATCGCATATTTGGGCATCCACACCACAATCACATAAAAGGTCGAGAATGCGGCTACACCGAACAGTACCGATGAAACACCTTCCAGCCAGACTAACGGTTTGCTGTTCATTTGCGGTAATTCATTAGCTACGCTGGCGTCCACCAACTGGCTGGGGAATTTGCTTTTCAACAGCATCAGCGTGATCAGTACAAACAGAATACCCGGAATAATCAGCCCATAGCCGTACCAGATATTATTGAGCAACATATAGCTCACCAGCATTGGGTAGAACATTTGCCCAAATGACACCATCGCTTTAACCAGTATGACCGCCGAACCAGAGGCTTTCGGAAAGCATTCCATGAGCGCGGGGTAGCCACCCGTATCCAGCGCTGAGTTAGCGATACCTACGCACACTGCCAGACCGTAGGCGAGAGTTAAATTCGGGCAAGCGGGAATACCAAAGAAGAATAGCAGATACATTATTACTGCCATTAATATCACCGTCCGACGACCAAACTTATCGGAGATCACACCGAAGAATAAAATACTGATCAATCGCCCCAAACCAATACCGGAAATTAAG
>OIDD01000987.1_pt1 | contig 13191 bp, 6 predicted proteins | sample 1606751 | NCBI WGS metagenome assembly OIDD01 (sample SAMEA3882544, study PRJEB24775) | human gut metagenome | biome: human-associated habitat; feature: intestine environment; material: feces | place: Netherlands | collected 2009/2010
TGAACTTCGTGCCCCGCCGCCCGGAAGGACGCCTCTTTATTGATGGGAGGCCTGATAGGTCGATGGTTCCGTGCCCGGATGCGTCCAAAGTGGGACGGGCTTTCCGGATGGGCAGGCTTTCGAAAAATGCGTCCCGGAATTTGCCTTTGGAATGGGACGTAGTTTCCCGTTGAGGTGCTTTGCGGAAAGTGCATCCCACTCTGGGCGGTCGAAGTGGGACACACTTTCCCAAAGGCGCTCCAACGGGAAATTGCGTCCCATTATTCGGTCAAGAAACGGGATGCATTTTCCCAATGAGAGCAAAACCGGAAAATGCATCCCACAATCAGCCCTCAAAGTGGGACGCCGTTTCCCAATGAGGCTCAAGCGGAAAATGCATCCCGGAATTTGCGCTCAAAGTGGGATGCGGTTTCCGGTTGAGGGTCTAAGGGGAAAATGCGTCCCAGAATCGACGCTTGAAATGGGATGCAGTTTCCCGATGAGGCACTCGACGGAAAATACATCCCAGAAATGGCCTTTGAGCTGGGATAAGATTTCCGCGGCATCTCGGATTCTCAAAAATGAGACACGCCGTTGGCGAAAATGAGACACGTGATATCGGGCATCGGACGTATCATTTGCAAAAATGAGTCCACTCCACTCGAATAAAGCGAGGTCCCTCATGTACGTTCCACACCCCCGTATCCGTAGGCTGTCGAAAATCCCGCTTGTTGGGACGGCGGCGCTTGCTGCGTTGATCGCCACGAGCGTCGCCTGCTTCACGGCCACGCCCCAGGTTGCCCAGGCGGCAGACGCGCCCGCAATCACCGATATGACCGAGCAGGATTATCAAGCCCTGGGTCTGGGCACGAGCGAGGACATTCCGGCCGATACCATTGGCCCCTATTCCACTGATACCCCCACGACGTTTGCCACGCGCAGCGAGGTCTATATGGCAGCTAACGGTAGCCATGGCAATCGCTACACTCTGCGCGACAAGCTCGAGAACGTCGAGCGCGGTGACATTGGCGGCAGCAGCAAACTCACCGATGGCTATGGAAGTGTGTGGGGCGCCGCAAAGTTCTGGCAAAACGTCAACAACTTCGATACGAACAGCGATCTCTACAAGCATAGCGACTACGGTGGCGGCACCTGGTCGTACCTAAGCAACAATGAGTCCTCAACAGTACTCGCCAACGACAACAACGGTTTCTCGGGCATTCACGCCACGAGTGTTGAGTTCTGCAGCGACGCCAGCACGGGCAAAAAGAGCCGCGTTGCCGAGCTCCGTGCCTACGGCGACAGTTCCTCCACGACGATTGACGGCAAGTCATACGCCGGAAAGGTTGAGCTGGTCCTCTACTCGTTTAGCAACGGGCGTACGCGCACTCTCGACACACACCTGCCGGTGACGGTCAACACTAATATGATGTACGAAGGCCGTTTTAAGTACCTGGATGCCGGTTACCTGCAAGAGCACGACGCCGTCTTTGATGTCGAGGCGGGCGATGTCGATGGCGACGGCGTCGACGAGCTTTTTGTCTACGCGGGCTGCTATGTCGACGAGAACGGCGTGCGCAAGGCTGTAGTCGACATGTATGACTTGGAGGGCGGCAACTGGAAGCAAAGCGTCGTCAAGATCGATGCCGGTAACGCCGCGGACTACACCACGCACAACAAGGGCGGGAACGACTCCTGGACGCAGCTTCAGTCAGCTCCTGTCGTTTCGCTAGCGGCCGGCGACCTCGATCGCGATTTTTGCGATGACCTCGCCATCGTGGTCTCGGCACCCTACGGCAAGAAGAATATTGATAAGTCGACGCATTGCGAGCTGTTTTCGTGGGATGCATCCAAGGGTGCGCTCGTCCATGTCGATGCTCTGGGCGACGCGGGCGCAATCTCCCTCTCCGCGAACGGCAAGACCATGGTCGCTGCGAATGCGACGTTCGGCACGTTTGCCGCCTACGATGAAGAAGGAAAGAAGACGGGTGAAACCGTCACGGGCCTTATTCTTGCGGGCTATGACTGGCAACGCAGCGCTTTTGATTACGGCGCTTCTGACGGCAGCAAGGGGCTGTACGGCGCGCTGTACCGCTACGCGTATTTTGACTCGGAGTCTGGCGAGTTCAAGCTTTCCGATTGCAAGGAATACAGAGACGGGCTCCTCGCCTCCTATGGGCTGATGCATGTGCCCAACAGCGCATGGAAGGATAGCGCTCAGGATAAGCGCTATCCGTGCACCTTGGCGCCTATTGCCCTTGCCACTGCCAACCTTGACGGCCTGTCCGAGCAGCTGGCGGTCGACGAGGTGCTCGTGGGCGGCGATGTGTTCCGCGACTTTGCCTGCAACACGGCACAGAGCGGGGCTCAGGGCTTGGGGTCCATGGTCGGAACCATGAGCATGAGCGGTCAGCAATACAACAGCAGCAACAAGCATGACCACAAGGGTATAGAGCAGGTGTGGATCAGCGACGTCAAGGCGGGCAGCGTCTCGGGTTCGGACCGCTATAACGAAAGCTTTATCGCCGTGGTGGGCAAGCACCGCGACGAGGACCTGCGCAAGAACGATGACTACTATTGGATGACCGCCTCGCATTTTTCGCTCGACGAGAACGGAAAGGTGCGCCGCGGCGAGGAGCAGGTGATTAGCGAGAGCAACCGTCGCGGCACTACCTACGGCACATTTATCTCGCTCGCGCTGCCCGATGTCGACAACGACAGCGTCAAGATCACGTACAAGGACCGCTACAAGGTCTATACCAACCCGCGCGTGCTTGCCGTGCTGCAGGATGCGCCCTATGTTGAGGATCTGGAGCAGGCATACGGCTATCTGGTGTTGGGCGGCACGTCATACGGAGAGGAAAAGGGCACGGGGACATCCCAGGGCTATACCATTGGCGCCGAGTTGGGCGTTGCCGTCGAGGTGCAGACCGGTCCGCCCCTGGTCGCGATGAATGCTTCAGTCGATTTTGCCGCCGAGGGATGCTATGACTACCGGAGCGAGCGCACGGTCAGCGCAAGCGTAAGCTATGAGTCGCATGCCGGCGAGGGTGACAAGGCCGTGCTCTACACGATTCCGATGGTCTATTACGAGTATGAGATCGAAAATGAGGAAACTGGTGGCAAGGGCGTGATGGCGGCGCCCGTGTCGCTCGGCGCGCAGACCTCGGTCGTTAATGTCGAGGCCTATGACCGCATTGCCAAACAGCACAATATGACGCCGCTCAGCTACTTTTTGACCAACCGGTCGGGAGAACCCGGAACCTATCAAACGACGCTCAACGGCGAGACTCCCGTTGGGGATTCCTTTGGCCTGGGTAAGCCTGGCGTAACGCGCGCCTACACGCACGATGGGTTTAACGGCGCCGCCGCGCAGTCGGGGGCGAGCATTGAGCAGACCATCGAAGTCGAGGAGGGCAAGGAGCAGGAGCTCGAACTCGGCTTGACGCTGAACGGCAGCGTTGTCATGGGCGCGAAGCTCGCAAAGCACGAGTTGTTTGGCGGCCTGTGCTTTGGTGCCAACGCCGGCTTTACTACGGGTAACTCCTCGAGTGAATCGACCGAATACGGCGGCACCGTCGACAACCTGCCCGAGGCCGCGCAGGGCAAGTACGGTTTTGTGTGGCGTCTGGGCGTCAACGCGGTGGATGTCGACAAGTTCGAGGCAGACTCGGGCGACAAGCTCGGCACCAAGGACACCGACCAGTTCTGGATCGTGGGCTATGACGTTAAGGACGTCGAGATGCCCGACGCGCCGGCCGTGACGGGCTTTACGGCAAACGCCGTCGATTCGACCAGCGTTACGTTTAGCTGGGACGATGTACTCGCAAACAAGAGTGGCTTTAGCTACGGCGTGGGCATGCTGCAGAGCAATGCGGCGGATGCGGTCGTCAATAGCTGGAAGATTGCCGACAACACGCAGACCTCGCTCAAGTGGGATGGGCTGCAGCCCAATACGGAGTATCGATTCGCCATCGCCGCCGTTAAGAATGGATCCACGACCGAAACAGGTATTCGCTCGGCAATCATCACGGTCAAGACCATGCCCGATGGCATGACGATGACCGTGAGCGGACCTGCGGCGAATGCTGCGGAGGGGTCGGATCTTGGATACGACTCTTCGGTTGAGCGCACGGCGGGAAGCCACCTGACGCTCTCGGCGATTGGCCATGTGAAGCAACTCGGTGCCGACGATAGCGAAACAGGGCTGGCACCGACCTATATGTGGTACCGCAAGGGCCGTGGCGAGACAGAGTTTAAGCTCGTGGGTGCCGATGGCAACCTTGCGGCTGGAACGGCCTCAAAGCTCGAGATTGACCTGACCGCAGACGATGACGGTGCGCAGTATTACTGCCACGTGGGATACAACGACGTGGGCCTCGACACCGGCACGACGCTCGTGAATATCGAGGCCGAGGAGACGGCGTCCACAACGGTGAACGCCACCCCGATCCGCACGCGCCGCCTGTTCTCACAGGCAAGTGCGGGCGCCAAGAAGTTCCTGGACCATACGCTGGTAAACACCGCCGGCCCAACCGATTCCGAAGGCCCAAAGGACCCCGAGACTCCTGAGACCCCGACGAACCCGGACAAGCCCAAGTCCGACAACGGAGCTAAGACCGACACCAAGGTCAAGACTACGACCACAGCGAAGAACCTCGCAAACACCGGCGACCAAACATTCGCCCTAGTCGCCACCGCAGCAGCAGCGGGAGCAACGCTCGTAGTGATAGCCCTCATCATGCTGATCAAGCGCCGCAAGACCCACTAGTAGCCAGTCGAACATATCGACAACCCAAAAACCCGGATAGCCAAAAAACAGGCCACCCGGGTTTTCTGTTGAGTGGAGACTTCGCAAGCGGAAACTGCATCCCACAATTAGCGCCCGGAACGGGACACATTTTCCGTCAAGCCCTCATCCGGAAAATCCATCCCAGTTTGAGCGCCCAGACCGGGACGCACTTTCCCAAAGGGTCCTCAACGGGAAACTGCGTCCCATAATTAGGCCGAGAAATGGGATGAACTTTCCCAATGAGAGCCAACCGGAAACCACGTCCCAGAATCAGCCCCCAAAGTGGGACGCACTTTCCCAACGAGCCTCAACCGGAAAATACATCCCGGAATCCAGCTGAATAGTGGGACACACTTTCCCAATCGGGTCCCAAGCGGAAACTGCATCCCATTCCAGACAAGAATTCCGGGACACACTTTCCGCAAACAAAGAAGGCCACATAACGTGGCCTCCGTCTTGCGCAGGACTGTCCGAGCAGGGAACCTTACATACCTTCGCCCGGACAGACGTTTCAGTTATGAACTCGCAGCTAGTCGCTATTTGATCTTGGTCGTACCCGGTGCCAGGTTGGGGTCGGTTTCGTTGGCCTCGGTCTGGAAGTGCTCCGTATAGACGTTCTTGCCGTCGCGGAACATCTCGTAGTACTGCATCTTAGCGTAATCCTCGCGCGCCTTGGTTGCGGCTGCGGCAGCGGCGTCGTCACCGGTGACGTTGGAGGAGAGCGCCCAGCGCAGGCTGGCGTCCTCGTAGCCCACCGAGTTGATGGCGGGCAGCGATTTACGCAGCGTCATGTGCGCTTTCTGGTAGTCGGTCAGCGGGGCGCCGATCAGCTGCATAAGCTGCGTGGACAGGTAGTTGGTGGACAGGTCGTCGACCTCGCTCGTCTGGTCGCAGCCGGCAACGTCGTAGTTAGCCCAGATGATGTAGTCGGTCTGCCACAGGCGTTCCTGGTGCGTGGCGTCGTCCTCGCCGGTAAACCACTTGTCGTTGAACTTGGACGGGAAGAACGGTTGATGGTCGCCCCAGAACACCACGACCACCTTGCGGTCGAGCTTACTCAAGGCGTTAAGGAAGTAGCGCAGCGCCTGATCGGACTGCTCGATGCACGAGACGTACTCGTCGACATCGGAGAGCGTGCCGTCCTCGACGGTCTTGGCGTCCAGGTCGGTCGTGTCGATGTTCAGGTGCATTTGCTTGTCGGCCGGCAGCAGGCCCGTGTCGTAGCCCGAGTGGTTCTGCATGGTCACGTCAAAGATAAACTGCGGGTCGGCGTTCTGGTTGAGCAGCTCAAGAATCTTGTCGTAGGTCGCCTGGTCGGTCACCATACCGCGCAGGGTGTCGGCTCCCTGGAAGTCGTTGATAGACAGGAACTGGTCAAAGCCAAAGTCCTTGTACACGTTTTCGCGGTTCCAGTTGGTCGCGTGGTTGGGATGCATGGCGGTGGTGGAATAGCCGAGCGACTTGAACTGCTCTGCCAGATTCCCGGTCGTTTCCATGTTGTAGATGGTGTAGGGGTACACGCCCGAGCCCAGGTTGGCCATGGAGTTGCCGGTCATAAACTCAAACTCGGTATTGGCGGTGCCGCCGCCGTAGGCGCTCACATAGAGCTTGCCGCGGCTGAGGCAGTTGGACAGGTTCTTAAAGTACTGCGGGCCCTCGTAGCCGGCGCGCATGTTCTGGTAGATCGACAGATCCGAGAACGTCTCGTTCATGATGGCGATGACCGTGGGCTTCTCGCTGTCGAACTGCTCCTTTGCGGCGGCACGCTCGTCGCTCTTGGCCGCATCGGACTTGTCGTAGGCCTTGGCGTACTTTTTGAGCGTGGCCTTGGCATCGTCGACGGAGTAGTCGGCGGGTTTGGGCGGCTTGATGGACTGCGCCGCACTAATAAAGGCAGGCAGGTAGCCCTCGCGCCAGTAGCTCTCGAGCGGGCGCCAGGTGTAGACGGTGATGCCGAGGGTGTTGTAGTAGTCGATGAGCGTGACATGCGCGGTCACGCCGCCCAGGCACAGCACCGCCACGAGCAGGTTGGTGAGCAACATGCGCTTGGCGTTGGCGGCACCCTTCTGGCGATGCGGCGCGACCAGGCCGGCGTACTCGCACAGCAGCATGGCGATGGCGGTAAAGCCCATGGACAGCACGCAGAACAGCGAGATCGAGAAGGTGTAGCCGTTGCCGGCAACCGCCGCGGCGGTGGAGATGGCCGAAAGGTCGCCCGGCTGGATGGGCATGGATTTAAACGTGATGACGAAGAACTCGGCAATGCCCAGGACAAAGAGGGCAAAGGCCAGGACCGCGGGAGCTGCGCCGTGGCGCTGGAATAGGAAGAACAAGCCGGTCATGAGCACGGTGATGATGGCCCACTCGAGCAGGATGCACAGGGGGTAGACCCAGGTAAAGTCGTGGTTGGACGAGACCTCCATGCCCAGCAGCGCAAAGACGCCGGCGAGCAGCAGGCACAAGACGGCGGCGACGAGCGGTTTGCCCACAAAGGCGCCGCGCAGGCGGGCGAGCTTGCCGGTGGGGGCGGGGGCATCGGTAGCAGCGAACGCAAAGACGCGCGGGGCGATGCGGTCGCGTGCGATGCTGACCCAAGCGCAGCCGGTGAGGATGGCGTTGGTTAGGATGAGCATCACGAAGGCGAGCGGCTCGTTTTGGGCGACGAGGCCAATGGCGCCCCAAATGGTCAAAAAGAGCTGGAACAGGCCGAAGGCGACGCTCCACCCAAGAGCGCTTTTGGCAACGGTGCCCGACTGAGCGCGAATGGCCTTGGCCTCGCGCAAGACAAGGTAGACGGTCGCCGCAAGACCGACGAGCGAGATGGCGGCAGCGAACATGCTGAGACTCCTCACAAACTTAAAACCTACGAAAGCGGGGGTTTACCCGATTGTTACCTAAATATGCACTGCATTTGCGGGCTGCGCACAACAACCAGCCATATTAACGCGCATGTGCGGCGGTGTTGCGCAATGGAGTGCCCACCTGCGCGATAATGGACGGGAATTACACGGAAACGTAAAGGCTTCTTAAAGAATTAGCGAGGATGAGGCGATGAGCGAGCAGGTTTGCACCAAGGCTGTGGATACGTGCGGCTATCCGGTCGAGACCACGGGCAATGCGGTGCTGGACACGTTGGAGCACCGTTCCTCCACGCGCGCTTTTGCACGCGATGACAACGACCGTCCCGTAGCGGTGACCGACGAGCAGCGTGCGGCGATTCTGCATGCGGCGAGTCGCGCGCCGTCGGCGGGCGCCATGATGATGTATTCCATCGTAAGCATTCGCGAGCAGGCTACGCTGGACCGTCTGGCCGACCTGTGCGACCACCAGCCCATGATCGCCAAGGCGCCCTGGGCACTAATATTTGTGGTCGATTATGCCAAGTGGATCGATCTGTTTGAGCACGTGGGCTGCTTTGAGCCCGAGTTTGTCGAGCGTACGGGCAAGGCGCCCCGCCGCGCGCCGGGTTTGGGCGACTTTGCCATCGCGGCCCAGGACGCCGTGATCGCCGCGCAAAACGCCGTGGTTGCCGCCGAGGCCTTGGGCCTGGGGAGCTGCTATATCGGTGATATCGTCGAGAATGCCGAGGAAGTTGCCGAGCTGCTCGATCTGCCGCCCTATACCATGCCGCTGTCGATGCTCATCATCGGCACGCCCCGTAAGGAGCGTCCGGCCATTGCGCATCCCGTAGTGAACCTGGTGCACGAGGAGCGCTACTGCCGTGCGGATGCCGCGACCATGGATGCGCAGGTGGCCGAGATGGATGCGATGTTTCGCCCGCATGCCCGCGAGGTGGGCGAGCGCGTGGTGGATATCTACACCCGCAAACACACGAGTCCCTTTATGGCCGAGATGAGCCGATCCATGGAATGGTGGTTCAAAAACTGGCTTGGAAAATGACGAATGTGACAAAGGGGCAGTCCCTTTGTCACATTGCATATCGCCGCGGTGGCCTAAAGGCCGTATAAATGTTTATTTAGCTGGGAAAACAGTGCCATTCAAACATGGGCCAATTACCTATAATTCCTTCGAACATTAAAGTTGGGAGGAAACCGGCTTATGGAACAAAAGGCCAAGGAGGCAGCCTCGCACGCTGCGATTCCTGTGAGCATCTCGGCGATGCTCGTCACGCTGGGCGTGGTGTACGGCGATATCGGCACCAGCCCCATGTATGTAACCAAGGCGCTCGTTGCCGGCAACGGCGGCATCGGAAGCGTGACGGAGGAGTTCGTGCTTGGCGCGCTCTCCCTTGTCGTGTGGACGGTCACGCTGCTGACCACCATCAAGTATGTGCTCATCTCGCTGCGCGCCGATAACCATGGTGAGGGCGGCATCTTTGCCCTGTACAGCCTGGTCAAGCGCTGCGGCAAGTGGCTTATCATCCCCGCCATGCTGGGTGGCGCCGCGCTGCTCGCCGACGGCATCCTGACGCCGGCCGTTACCGTTACCACGGCCATCGAGGGCCTGCGCACCATCCCGGCGGTCCATGCCGTGCTGGGCGATGACCAAGGCCGCGTCGTCGCCATTACGCTCGCCATCATCATCGCGCTCTTTTTGGTGCAACGCATCGGTACGGCCAAGATCGGTCACGCCTTTGGCCCCATCATGACGCTGTGGTTCCTGTTCCTGGGCGGCACGGGTCTGTTCTTTGTCCTCCAGCACCCCGCCGTGCTGCTGTGCCTCAACCCGGTGCGCGGCATCGCCTTTTTGCTGAGCCCCAACAACCACGCGGGTATCATGATTCTGGGCAGCTGCTTCCTCGCCACCACCGGTGCCGAGGCGCTCTACTCCGACATGGGCCACGTCGGCCGCGGCAACATCTACGCTACCTGGCCGTTCGTTAAGTGCTGCCTGCTGCTTTCCTATATGGGCCAGGGCGCTTGGCTTATGAACAACGCTGCCAACCCCGAGCTCATGGGCATTGCCGACCTCAACCCGTTCTACCAGATGCTCGCCCCGGGCCTGCGTCCGTTTGCCGTCGGCCTTTCCACCGTTGCGGCCATCATTGCCTCGCAGGCGCTCATTACCGGCGCATTCTCGCTGGTGTCCGAGGCCAGCCGTCTGGACCTCATGCCGCACATGCAGGTCTTCTATCCTGCCGAGACCAAAGGCCAGCTCTATATTCCCATGGTCAACAACGTCATGCTCGTTGGCTGCGTCATCGTGGTGCTGCTGTTCCAGAACTCGGCGCATATGGAAGCCGCCTACGGCCTTGCCATTACGCTGACTATGATGTGCACCACGCTGCTGCTCTTCTTCTACCTGCACGAGGAGCGCAAGCTCAAGGTTGCTCCGTGGATCTTCGCGGCCTTCTTCCTTTTGCTCGAAGGCTTCTTCTTCGTGAGCTCGCTCACCAAGTTCTTCCACGGCGGCTACTTCACCATCCTCATGGCTGCACTCATCATGGGCATTATGGTGTGCTGGTACAACGGCACGGCGGTCGAGCAGCGCCAGTTTACGCTGCTGCCGCTGCGCAGCTACCTGCCGCAGCTCAAGCGCCTGCGCGATGACGATCGCTACGAGCGCCTGAGCGACAACATCGTGTACCTGACCAAGGACACCCATACCGACTACATCGACCGCGACATCGTCTACTCGATCTTGGACAAGCATCCCAAGCGTGCCCACGCCTGGTGGTTTGTGAACGTCGAGACCATGGACGAACCGCATACCTTTGCCTATTCGGTCGAGACGTTCGGCACCGACTACGTGTTCCGCGTGCATCTGTACCTGGGCTACAAGATCAACCAGCGCGTCAATGCCTACCTGCGTCAGGTTGTTCAGGACCTGGCTGCCACCGGCGAGCTGCCGCCGCAGACGCATGACTACTCGGTCTACAAGGATCCGGGCAACATCGGTACGTTCAAGTTCGTCCTGATTCGTAAGCTTCTGGCGCCTGAAAGCGATGTGGAGCCGAGCGAGCGTACGGCCATCACGCTCAAGTACATCATCCGCCGCGCCGCCGGCACGCCTGCGCGTTGGTATGGCCTGGAGAACTCCAACGTGAGCTTTGAGTACGTGCCGCTGTTCACCAAGTTCAAGGCCGTGAACAAGATGCAACGCCTGGCTCCCAACGAGCGCCCGTAGGCGCCGACAGGTTGCACGGAGTTGGTTTTCGATGGACAAGATTGAGACCGGGGAGGCAAACATGGATGCAAAGATGCTTGATGGCCGCGAGGTGGTTGCCGAGCTGGTACGTGAGGCACGCGCCGACGCCGCCGAAGATCGGTTTTTGACGAACCGTGCCAACATGGACATGGCCGACCGCGTGATCTCGATCGTGGCACTGGTATTTGGAGCGGTGTGCGTGTGTGCCCTGCTCGCGCACGTGCTGTTTGTCTAGCGACCGCCGGTAGCAAAGGCTATACACTTGGAACCACCACAAGGGAAACCACCACAAAGGTGCCTGTCCCTTTGTGGTGGTTTTTGTTTTTGAGAGAGGGGCGGGGCGCTGATGGACGTCCGTACGGACGGCGATATTGCCGATAGCTTTTGGTGGCGGCGCACAACGCTGACGCGCCGCACTCCTCTGTATGACGCCTGCGTGTCGGTGGGGCTGCTGGTCACGGCGACGATTGTGGGCGCGCTGCTCGACCATCCGGGTCTCGCGCCGAGCATCATGATTGTCTATGTGTTCGCCGTTCAGCTGTGCGCATTCTTTACCTGCAGTCGCCTGTATTGCTTGCTGAGCTCGGCTGCCGCCGTGGCGCTCTACAACTTCTTGTTTGTCGACCCGCGCTACTCGCTGTCGCTTATCGACCGCGGCTATCCCGGCATGTTCTTCATCATGTTCGTGGTCTCGCTCGTGTCGAGCTCGATTGCGTTGGCCCTGCGCCGCGCCTTGGCACAGGCTGCCGCCAGCGACCGCCGCACGCATATGGTGCTCGAGACCAACCGCATGCTGCAGCGCTGCGCCGACGAGCAGCAGATTGTTCATGCCATGGCCACGCAGCTGGCGCGTCTTTCGGGCTGTCCGGTCGTGTGGTACAGCGCCGACGCCGAGGGCGATGACCTGCTGCCGCGTGCGACATACACGGCCGTGGGCGATGCCGCGCCGGTGCACGAGCTGGCGCCGCAGATGCCGCCGCGGCTCTCGGCGTCCGCCTATGTGGGAACGCCGCTCGATGCCACCTATGGCGGCTCGGCGTTTTATGGCATCTACCTGACGGTTCGCACGGGCGACGGCTTCGTCCGCTCGGGCGACCCCGCCTCGGTGGTGGGCGTGCTGGCTATTGCTGCCGAGCCCGACGTGCTGACGCACGAGGAGCGGACACTTGCCGATGCCATCGTGAGCGAAGGCGAGCTGGCGCTCGACCGCGCCCGCGCCATGGAGGCCCGCGAGGAGGCGGCGGTGCTCGCCAAAAACGAGCAGCTGCGCGCCAACCTGCTGCGCTCCATCTCGCACGACCTGCGCACACCGCTCACCAGTATTTCGGGTAATGCCGACGTGCTGCTCGATCAGGGCTCGACCGGCACCGCGGTGCTCGATGCCCAGACGCGCCGCGGCCTGCTTCTATCCATTCGCTCGGATGCGCTGTGGCTCAACGCCACCGTCGAGAATCTGCTCGCCATCACCAAGCTCGAGGGTGGCGGTATGCGCCTGTCGACCACGCTCGAGCTCATGGACGATATCGTCGAGGAGGCGCTGCGCCACGTGAACCCTGCCGTGCGCGAGCACGACCTTAAGGTGGTGGCGTGCGATGAGCCGGCGCTCGTCAACGTCGATGCACGCCTGATGGTGCAGCTGGTGGTCAATCTGGTGAACAACGCCATCACCTATACGCCCGCGGGCTCGCATATCATGATTTCGATTAGCGTCGACGATGGACGCGTGGCGTGCTCGGTGGCCGATGACGGCCCGGGCATCGCACCCGAGGATCGCGAGCGGATCTTCGAGTCGTTCTATACCGCCAACCATGGTCTGGCCGACAGCCACCGCAGCGTTGGCCTGGGTCTTTCGCTCTGCCGTTCCATTGCGTTGGCACATGGCGGTAGCATAGAGGTTGCCGCGGCGGACCCGCACGGTTCGGTCTTTACGATTGAACTTCCCGCCGCCGACGTTTCGTTTGATAAGGAGTAGCGCTGTGCCGAACTCTGCCGTAAAACCGCTCATCTTGGTCGTTGAGGACGACCCCGCCGTTCGCAATCTTATTGTTGCCGCGCTCGAGGCGCACGGCTTGCGCCATATGGCTGTGGAGACCGCCCATGCCGCCATCGCCGCCGCCTCATCGCAGGCGCCGAGCATTGTGCTGCTCGATCTGGGCCTGCCCGATATGGACGGCGTCAAGGTGGTGGAGTCGGTGCGCGCATGGTCGGGCATGCCGATTATCGTGGTCTCGGCGCGCAGCGAGGATGCGGACAAAATCCGCGCGCTTGATGCCGGTGCCGACGACTATCTGACCAAGCCGTTCCTGATGCAG
>OIDD01001032.1_pt1 | contig 12683 bp, 8 predicted proteins | sample 1606751 | NCBI WGS metagenome assembly OIDD01 (sample SAMEA3882544, study PRJEB24775) | human gut metagenome | biome: human-associated habitat; feature: intestine environment; material: feces | place: Netherlands | collected 2009/2010
TCACGAGCCCCGCCGAGGCCGAGGAGCAGACCTTCGAGCGGCGCGAGGTGAAGATCGGGCTCTCGGACGGCATCAACATCGAAATCACCGAGGGCGTGACGGCCGACGACCAGATCCGCGGCGCCCGCGAGGAGAAGAAATAACCCCTAACGCAGACCGCACATGAAAAAGAGCCTCATTCTCCTTCTGATCGCGGGCCTCGCCGCGCAGGGGCTGCGCGCACAGCCGGCGGCGGAGGTCACAGCGGCACAGAGCGCCCACGCCGCGGCGGAAACCTCCGACGCGGAGCGCGCCGACACGGCCCTGGCAGCCCTGCCGGCTCCGGGTGCGGCGTGGACGCTCGACGACTGCATCGGCTACGCCCAGCGCAACAACATCAGCGTGCAGCAGCGCGCCCTGCAGGTCGAGCAGCAGCAGACGTCGCTCTCGACGGCCCGCTTCAGCCGCCTGCCGAACCTCAACGCCTCGATCGGCACCGACTTCTCGTTCGGCCGCACGCTGGCCGCCGACAACACCTACCGCAGCGACAACCAGACCTCGGGGTCGGTGAGCGTCGCGGCGAGCATGCCCCTGTTCGAGGGTCTGCGTATCAACCGCGAGATCAAGGGCTCGAAACTCGACCTTGCGGCCGCCGTGGCGGACCTGGACCGCGCCCGCGAGGATGTCGCCGTGAACATCATGACGCTCTACCTGCAGGTGCTCTACAGCCGCGAGATGGTCGGCATCGCCGAGCGGCAGCTGGCCCTGAGCACGGAGCAGGCGGCACGCAGCCGCGAGCTGGTCGACACGGGCCGGCAGCCCGAATCGACCTACTACGAGAGCGAGGCCCTGCGCGCGAACGACGCCCTGAGCCTCACGCAGGCGCGCAACGACCTGCAGCTGGCGCTGCTTGACCTGAGCCAGGCGCTCAACCGCGAGAGCGCCGCGGGCTTCGACATCGCCACCCCGCGGCTCGACAGCGTGACGCTCGCCTCGATGCACGCCCTCGGCTCGGCCGACGAGGTCTACGCCGTGGCCGTCGAGGAGCGGCCGCACGTGCGCGCCGAGCGCCTCCGGCTCGCAAGCGCCGAGAACTCGGTGGCGATCGCCCGCTCGGCACTCTACCCGTCGCTCTCGCTCAGCGGCGGATACGGCACGGGCATCTACAGCCGCGACCCGGAGCGGTTCTGGACCCAGTTCCGCAACTACAGCCGCGAATACATCGGGTTGAGCCTCTCGATTCCGATCTTCAACCGCCGTGCCACGCGCAACAACATCCGGCTGGCCCAGCTCACGCTGCGCAACCAGCAGCTCATGCTGACCGACGCCGAGCAGACGCTGCGCAAGCAGATCGAGCAGGCGTGGTACAACGCCGATGCCGCCTACGCCAAGTATGTCTCGGCCTCGGCAGCGCTCGAATCGGCGCGCGTCGCCTTCTCCTACGAGGAGCAGAAGGCCGCGGCGGGCCGCTCGACCGTCTACGACTTCCACGATGCCAAAACCCGCATGGAGAAGGCCGACGCCGAGGCAACGCAGGCCAAATACGAATTTGTCTTCCGGCAGAAGATCCTCGACTACTACCGGGGCCGGCCGCTCACCCTCGGCGAAGGCTCCCGATAGAGGGAGGGGTTCCACGATGCTCCCGCGAGGCGTCCCACGATACTTCCAACGGTACTTCCACAACGCAACGAAGGCGACCCTGCGGTCGCCTTCGTGTCATCGGAAAACCAATCCCTAAAATCTCCCGACAACGGCCGGATCTGTCGATGCGGCTCCTATCCGGCATCGGAGCCCTGGCTGGCCGCCGAAGCAGCCTGTGGGTGATAAGTATAACAAATTTACAAAAATTATCCGATCCTACAAGAAAAAATAGCACTTTTTTGTTGTATCAACGGGCGATTCTGTTCACCACGCCCGACAAAAAGGGGGCCAGTACGAGGGTGCCGCATGCAAATCGTCGGCCGAAAAGGCGGCGATCTGAAAAATTTGACCTACTTTTGCGCCACGGAAGCGGCAACCGTCTGCCGCCACCGCAATTTGCAGCACGGAAATGGATTGGCTCAAGGACTTGTTCATCGAACACTCGGCTCTGCAGGCCGTCGTCGTGATCTCGCTCATCTCGACCATCGGCATCGGGCTGGGCAAGATCCGCCTCTTCGGCATCTCGCTCGGCACGGCCTTCATCTTTTTCGTGGGAATCCTCGCCGGACACCTCGGCCTCACGCTCGACCCTGCGATGCTGGCCTACGCCGAGAGCTTCGGCCTGATTATCTTCGTCTACGCCCTCGGCCTGCAGGTCGGCCCGGGCTTCTTCAGCTCGCTGCGCGCCGGCGGGCTGCGCCTCGTCTCGCCGGCCATCGCCGTCGTGGCGGTCGGCACGCTGCTGGCCGCTGCCCTGAGCATCGCCTGCGGCGTACCGATGCCCGACATGTCGGGCATTCTCTGCGGCGCGACGACCAATACGCCGGCCCTCGGCGCCGCACAGCAGACCCTCGACCAACTGGGACTCGACACCAACGGCGCGGCATTGAGTTGCGCGGTGACCTACCCGCTGGGCGTCGTGGGGGTCATTCTGGCCATCGTCTTCCTGCGCAAGCTCGAGCGCGGCGGCACGGAGCACTCGTTCGGTATCCACGTCGCGCGCATGGCGGGCATGCCGGCCTCGGTCGTGGCGCGGGCCGAGGAGATACTGCGCAACCTCGAGCAGGTCTACGGCAACAACGAGATCGTCCCGAGCCGCAGCCCCCGCGAGCGCGGGAAGCGCCACACGGCGCATGCCGTGCGCGAGGCGGCCGAGAGCGCCGCGCCGCAGAACATGCAGCTGTCGATGTTCCAGCTGGACGACCCCGTGCTGGTGCAGATCCGCGACCAGATCAAGGGCATCGACATCAACACGCTGACGCCGATCGAGGCGCTCAACAAGCTCAACGAAATCAAGAAGATCACAGGCATCTGACCCGCAGCCGGCCCCGGCGCCCCGTTTTAGCGGGAACGAGGCGCCGGGGCCCGCATTTTGCAGCGTCACCGCCGCAACCCCATACGAACCAAAGCCATGCAGGAGGAAGACATGCAGCAGGAGGAACTCCGTCTCGAAATCATCACGCCCGACACCTCGACGCAGGCGGACGTGCCGCTCGCCGCGAGCGGTGTCTCGGCGGGCTTTCCCTCGCCGGCCGAGGATTTTCTCGAGCCGTCGATCGACCTGAACCGCACGCTCATCCGCAATGCGGCGTCGACCTTCTTCGTGCGCGTGAGCGGCGACTCGATGAAGGACGACCGCATCGACGACGGCGACCTGCTGGTCGTCGACAAGTCGCTCGAACCCAGCGACGGCTGCGTGGCCGTCTGCTTCCTCGACGGGGAGTTCACGCTCAAGCGCGTGCGCATGGGCCGCGACCGCCTGACGCTCATGCCGGCCAACCCCCGCTACCGCCCCATCGAGGTGAGCCGCGACAACCACTTCGCCATCTGGGGCGTGGTGACCTACGCCATCAAGAAAATCTGAACGCCCGATGCGAGCCACGGCCATGTACGGACTCTGCGACTGCAACAACTTCTTCGCCTCGTGCGAAAGGGTCTTCCGTCCCGAACTGAACGGACGCCCCGTGATCGTGCTCTCGAACAACGACGGCTGCGTCATCGCCCGCTCGAACGAGGCCAAGGCGCTCGGCATCCGCATGGGCCAGCCCTACTACCAGCTGCGGGAGCTTGTCCGGCGGTACGACGTAGCGACCTTCTCGACAAACTTCGTGCTCTACGGCGACATGTCGCGCCGTGTGATCTGGACGCTGCGGCAGCTGGTGCCCGCCGCCGAGGTCTACTCCATCGACGAGGCGTTTCTTGACCTGCGGGGCATCGCCACGGAGGAGCTCGACGCACTTGGCCATCGCATCAGCCGCACCGTCCAGCGCAACACGGGCATCCCCGTGAGCATCGGCATCGCCCCGACCAAGACACTGGCCAAGATCGCCTCGAAGCTCTGCAAGCGCTACCCGCGGCTCGAGGGCAGCTGCCTGATGTACCGCCCGGCGGACATCGAGAAGGTGCTGCGCCGCTTTCCGATCGGCGACATCTGGGGCGTCGGACGGCGGCACCTGCGCATGCTCGAGCAGGCGGGCATCGCCACGGCCTACGACTTCGTGCAGCGGCCCGAGGGGTGGGTGCGCGCACGGATGAACCTCCCGGGCGTGCGCACGTGGCGCGAGCTGCAGGGCGAGGCGTGCATCGACTTCGAGAACGCCCCACGGCAGCGGCAGCAGATCTCCGTCTCGCGCAGCTTCGCCCACGAACTGACCGAATACGACGACCTGCACAGCTCGGTGGCGACCTTCGCGGCGATGTGTGCCGAGAAGCTGCGGCGGCAGGGCAGCCTCTGCGGCGAAGTCACCGTCTACATCTACACGAACCGCCACCGGGAGGAGCTGCCTCAGTATTTCGAGAGCCGCACCGTGCGCCCGGCCGTCGCCACGGACGACACGCTGGAGCTCGTGCCGCTGGCCACCGGGGCCCTGCGGCAGATTTTCCGCCGCGGCTACGGCTACAATAAGGCCGGGGTGATCTTTTCGGAGTTGAGCGACCGCGTCGGCACCCAGACCGACCTGTTCGACCCGGTGGACCGGGCGCGCCACAGCCGGCTGATGGCGGCCGTCGATGCCGCCAACCGGCAGTTCGGCCGCGGACGCATCGTCGTGGCGTCGCAGGGCCTTGCGCCGCTGAAAATGAACCGCGGGCACCTCTCGAAGAACTACACCACCGACCTCGACGACATCCTCACGGTCAAGGTCTGACCTCCCGTGCCGACACCGCTTTGCCGCCCGCGGCCCGCCCGGCTCCGTACCGACGTCCCCTCCGGCGACGACCGGGGCTGCACTACCCCGCTCCGTCTCTACCCTGCCGCCACGCCCGGAGCTTCTTCCGCCGGTCCGGTCCGCCGAACCATCCTCCAAACCGTCCGCCGACCGTTCCACCGACACCGCTGCACACAAAAAAGCGGGTCCCCGGCAACCGGAGACCCGCACGGAAAGCAGGCGGCCGCACAGGGCCGCACGCAGGTGCGTTATGCCACAAACTCCTCGCCACGCAGGAAGGTCCGCGCGATGAGCGGCGTCTGGTAGGCGTAGGTGAAGAACTCGAACGACGGCATCGGCTCCGTGAGGAAGAAGTTGGCGACCTTGCCCACGGTGATCGACCCGAAGTCGCGGCTCAAATCCAGGGCGCAGGCACTGTTGAGCGTCGCGGCATGGAGCGCCTCGGTCGGGGTCATGCGCATGCGGATCGAGGCGAGCGCCATCACCATGCGCATGTTGCCCGAGGGCGACGAGCCGGGGTTGTAGTCCGAGGCGAGGGCCACACCCAGCCCCGCGCGGATCATCTCGCGGGCCGGCGGGTAGCTCATGCCGAGGAAGAAGGCCGCGCCGGGCAGCATCGTCGGCACGGTGTCGCTGCCGCGCAGCGCCTCGATCTCGGCGGCTCCGATGCGTTCGAGGTGGTCGACCGAGAGGGCGCCGCAGCGCACGCCGAGCTGCACGCCGCCCGAGACGGCCAGCTCGTTGGCATGGATCTTCGGGCGCAGCCCGTAGCGGGCAGCCTCCCCGAGGATGCGGGCCGTCTCCTCCACCGTGAAGAAGCCCTCGTCGCAGAAGACGTCGACGAAGTCGGCCAGCCCCTCGCGTGCCACGGCGGGCAGCATCTCGCGGCAGACCAGGTCGACATACTCCGCCTGCCGCCCCGCATAGGCGCGGGCCACGGCATGCGCCCCGAGGAACGTCGCGCGCACCTCGAGCGGCACCGTCTCGCGGATGCGGCGGATGACGCGCAGCATCTTCAGCTCGTCCGCCGTCGAGAGGCCGTAGCCGCTCTTGATCTCGACGCAGCCCGTGCCCATCGCGGCGATCTCGCGCACGCGCCGCATCGCCGCGTCGTAGAGCTCCTCCTCGGAGGCGGCGTGCAGGCGGTCGGCCGAATTGAGGATGCCGCCGCCGCGCCGCGCGATCTCTTCGTAGCTCAAGCCGTGAATCTTGTCCAGAAACTCCTGCTCGCGGCTCCCGGCATAGACCAGGTGGGTATGCGAGTCGCAGAACGACGGGAAGAGCATCCCGCCCGCGGCATCCACCACGCGGTCGGCCGCAGGCCGCTCCTCCGTCATGCGTCCGAAGGCGGCGATGCGACCGTCGACGGCCAGCAGCCAGGCGTCGTCGAGCGACTCCATGCGGTCCATCTCCTCACCGCAAAGCCGCAGCCGGCCCCGGCTCTCCATCCCGACGATGCGGGCGATGTTGTCAACGCGCAGTCTCATCTTGCAGGAAGCGGATCGAGGCGGCAATATACGGATACATCACCGTATCGTTGTCGATGAACGGGACGTGGCGGCGGTAGTCGGCAACCAGCCCCTCGAGCAGCGGCGAGGTGCGGGCCGGGCGGCGGAACTCGATCGCCTGCGCGGCGTTGAAGAGCTCGATGGCCAGCACGCGCTCCGTGTTGCAGACCACGCGGTAGAGTTTCGTCGCGGCGTTCGAGCCCATGCTGACGTGGTCCTCCTGCCCCTGCGACGAGGGGATCGAGTCGACCGACGCGGGCATACAGAGCCCCTTGGTCTGGCTGACGATCGACGCCGCGGTGTACTGCGGAATCATGAAACCGCTGTTCAGGCCCGGCTTCGCCACCAGGAACGACGGCAGGCCGCGCGTCCCGGAGATCAGCTTGTAGATGCGCCGCTCGGAGATGTTGCCCAGCTCGGCCAGCGCGATGGCCAGAAAATCCATCGCCAGCGCAATGGGCTGCCCGTGGAAGTTGCCGGCCGAGACAACCATGTCCTCGTCGGGGAAGACCGTCGGGTTGTCCGTGGCGCTGTTGATCTCGGTCGTCAGCACGCTCTCGACGTAGTCGATCGTATCCTTCGAGGCGCCGTGCACCTGCGGGATGCAGCGGAACGAATAGGGGTCCTGCACGTGGGTCTTCTCGCGCGTGATAAGCTCGCTGCCCTCGAGCAGGCGGCGGAAGTTGCGCGCCGTCGTGAGCTGGCCCTTGTGGGGACGGATCAGGTGCACCTCGTCGCAGAAGGGTTCGATACGCCCGTCGAAGGCGTCGAGCGACAGCGCGCCGATGCAGTCGGCCCACTCGCTCAACTGCCGCGCCCGGATCACGGACCACACGCCGAAGGCACTCATCACCTGCGTGCCGTTGAGCAGTGCCAGGCCCTCCTTCGACTTGAGCTCGATGGGCTCCCAGCCCATCTCGCGCAGCACGTCGGCCGCCGGGCGCACCTCACCGCGGAACTCGACCTCGCCCAGCCCCAGCAGCGGCAGGCTCATGTGGGCCAGCGGCGCCAGGTCACCCGATGCGCCGAGCGATCCCTGCTGGTAGACGACGGGCAGGATGTCGTGGTTGTAGAACTCCACGAGCCGCTCGACCGTCGCCAGCTGCACGCCCGAATGGCCGTAGGCGAGCGACTGGATCTTCAGCAGCAGGATCAGCCGCACGACCTCCGAGGGGACGCGCTCACCCGTGCCGCAGGCGTGCGACATGACCAGGTTGCGCTGCAGCTGCGCCAGCGAGTCGTGGTCGATCGAGATGTTGCAGAGCGAGCCGAAGCCCGTGGTGATGCCGTAGATCGGCCGGTCGGAGTGCTCCATCTTGCGGTCGAGGTACTCGCGGCAGCGGACGATGCGCTGCCGGGCGTCGTCGCTCAACGCAAGCGGGAGGCGGCGTTCGATGATTTCGCGGACACGCTCCATGGAGAGGTGCTCCGAACTGATATGGTGGTATTCCATGGGAAACAGTTTGTTTTATAAGGTTATTCGTTGAGTGCCTTGCGGATCAGCTCCTCGTCGGCCAGGTTGGGCATCGTGACCTGCAGGCCGGGCGTGCGCTCCATCTCGCGGCGGATGGCCGACATGGCTCCTTCGTTGCGGGCCCAGCTGCGGCGTGCGATGCCGTTGTTCACGTCCCAGAAGAGCATCTCGCGGATGTGCCGCTCGGAGTCCTCCGAACCGTCGATCAGCATGCCGAAGCCGCCGTTGATGACCTCGCCCCAGCCCACGCCGCCGCCGTTGTGGATCGAGACCCACGTCGCGCCGCGGAACGAGTCGCCGATGACGTTTTGCACGGCCATGTCCGCCGTGCGGTTCGAGCCGTCGTAGATGTTCGACGTCTCGCGGTAGGGCGAGTCGGTGCCCGAGACGTCGTGGTGGTCGCGTCCCAGCACCACGGGGGCCGAGAGGCGCCCGTCGGCGATCGCCCGATTGAAGGCCAGCGCGATCTTCGTGCGGCCCTCGCAGTCGGCATAGAGGATGCGGGCCTGCGAACCCACGACCAGGTGGTTGCGCCCCGCCTCGCGGATCCAGTGGATGTTGTCGTCGAGCTGTCCGCAGATCTCCGCGGGTGCCGTGCTGCGGATCTCCTCCAGCACCTCGGCGGCCAGACGGTCGGTCATCTCGAGGTCCTCGGGCTTGCCCGACGTGCAGACCCAGCGGAAGGGACCGAAGCCGTAGTCGAAGAACATCGGGCCCATGATGTCCTGCACGTAGGAGGGGTAACGGAAGCGTCCGCCCTCGCCCATCACCGCGGCCCCGGCGCGCGAGGCCTCCAGGAGGAAGGCGTTGCCGTAGTCGAAGAAGTACATGCCGCGGGCCGTCAGTCTGTTGATGGCGTCGACCTGGCGGCGCAGCGACTCCTGCACGCACTCGCGGAAGCGGGCCGGCTCCTCGGCCATCATCTTGTTCGACGCCTCGTAGCTCAACCCCACGGGATAGTAACCGCCCGCCCAGGGGTTGTGCAGCGAGGTCTGGTCCGAGCCGAGGTCCACGGGAATCTGCTCGTCGGCAAGCCGCTCCCAGAGGTCGACAATGTTGCCCACGTAGGCCAGCGAGACGATCTCCCGGTCGGCCACCGCGCGGCGGATGCGCGGAATCAGCTCGTCGAGCGAGTCGTGCAGCTCGTCGACCCAGCCCTGGTCGTAGCGCTTCTGCGCCGCCTTGGGGTTGATCTCGGCGATGACGCTCACCACGCCCGAAATGTTGCCCGCCTTGGGCTGGGCACCCGACATGCCGCCCAGGCCCGACGAGACGAAGAGCATGCCGCGCGTGTCGGTGCGCCCCGCGGTGAAGCGCTTGCGTGCGGCGTTGAGCACCGTGATGGTCGTGCCGTGGACGATGCCCTGCGGGCCGATGTACATGTACGACCCGGCGGTCATCTGCCCGTACTGCGAGACGCCGAGGGCGTTGAAGCGCTCCCAGTCGTCGGGCTTCGAGTAGTTGGGGATCACCATGCCGTTGGTCACCACAACACGCGGCGCGTCGGGATGCGACGGGAAGAGTCCCAGCGGATGACCCGAGTACATGACCAGCGTCTGGTGGTCGGTCATCTCCGAGAGGTACTTCATCGTCAGGCGGTACTGCGCCCAGTTCTGGAAAACGGCGCCGTTACCGCCGTAGGTGATCAGCTCGTGCGGATGCTGCGCCACGGCCTTGTCCAGGTTGTTCTGGATCATCAGCATGATGGCCGCGGCCTGCCGGCAGCGGGCCGGATATTCGTCGATCGGCCGCGCATACATCTCGTAGTCGGGACGCAGGCGGTACATGTAGATGCGGCCGTAGCGGTGCAGCTCCTCGGCAAACTCCTTCGCCAGCACGGCGTGGTGCTTGGCCGGGAAGTAGCGCAGGGCGTTCTTCAGCGCCAGCACCTGCTCCTCGGCCGTGAGGATCTCCTTGCGCTTGGGCGCATGGTTGATCTGTCTGTCATAGGGTTTCGCGGCGGGCAGCCGGTCGGGAATGCCCGCGCGGATATCGTTCTGGAATTCTTCGCGTGTCATGGTTTATCCGATTTTCTGTTCTACGATCGTGAGGACCTCCTTCTCGAGGCGCTCGGCCTCGGCGGCCAGCTGCTCGGCCTCGGCAACGAGGGCATCGGCCGCGGCCCGGTCCTTGAGGCCCGCGGCGTTGATCTTCACGTTGAGCCGTGCGCCGAGCACCGCACTGCGGGCCGCCAGGGCACCGACTCCGGCATCCGAGACCGAATTGGGATTACCCTCGGCCGCCATCGCGCGCACAACGTCGAAGATGCGCACGGCCGTGCGCATCGTCCGCAGCGGCACCTGCGTGGCGTAGAGCGTCGCCTCCTGCAGGGCCGCGCTGCGCGCCGCCTTCTCCTCGTCGGTCGACTTGGGCATGGCAAAGACGTTCATGATGCGGTTGAAGGCGTCGGTATCCTCGTCGACCAGGTGCAGCAGCTCGCTCAGAAGCGCCTGTCCCCGCTCGGCCCAGTCGGAGAACTCCTCCCAGCGGTCGTCCCAGCCGGCCTTGTGCGACGAGAGGTTCGCCACCATCGTGCCGAGCGCAGCACCCAGCGCACCCATGTAGGCCGAGATCGAACCGCCGCCCGGAGCCGGCGACTCGCTGGCCGTCTCCTCGGCAAAGCCCGTGCAGGTCATGTCGACAAGGCGCTTTCTGCGCTCGTCGGCCTCGAGCAGGTACTCGATCACCTTCTCCTCGGGATGGAACGGCTTCAGATCGTCCAGCCCCATCGACTTGATGGCGATGCGCACGATCTCCTGCTCCGAGATGCCCACCGAGCGGTGCTGCTTGCGCAGGAAATACTTGCCCGCCTCGACCAGCGCCCGCTTCGGCACGAGACCCACGATCTCGGTGCCCGTCACGCGCACGCCGCGCGCATCGGCCTTGCGGCACACCTCGTCGAAAGCCGCGTGGAGCGGCGTCCGGGAGATGTCGGTGATATTCATCGAGACCTGTGCGATGCCGTACTCCTCGATGAACCACCCGATGGCCTTCGTGGCCTTGAGTGTACCGGGCTGCATGACGGGATTGCCCTCGGCATCCTTCACGATCTTGCCCGTGATGGGATTGCCCTCGCGCACAGGGCGTCCCTTCTCGCGCACGTCAAACGCAATGGCGTTGGCACGGCGCGTGGAGGTCGTATTGAGGTTGAAGTTCACGGCAATCAGGAAATCGCGCGCGCCGACGGTCGTGGCACCCGTGCGTGCGACACCCTCGTCGTAGGGACGCGCCCCGAAGTCGGGCGCCGACTCCTTGTGCGCCAGCTTCTCGGGCAGCGCCTCGTACTCGCCGGCACGGCAGACGGCCAGGTTGCGCCGCTCGGGCGTGAAGGCGGCCGCCTCGTAGCAATAGGTCGGGATGTGCAGTTCGTCGGCGATGCGCTCGGCCAGCTTGCGCGACAGCGCGGCGCACTCCTCGAGCGTGATACCCGCGATGGGGATCAACGGCAGCACGTCGGTGGCGCCCATGCGGGGGTGCGCCCCCTTGTGTTTGCGCATGTCGATCAGCTCGGCGGCCCGCTTCACGCCCTGGAACGCCGCCTCGACGACCGCCTCGGGCGACCCGACGAAGGTCACGACCGTGCGGTTGGTCGCCTCGCCCGGATCGACGTCGAGCAGCTTGACCCCTCCGGCGGCCTCGATCGCCTCGGTAATCTGCGCAATGACATGCTTGTCGCGGCCCTCACTGAAGTTGGGGACACACTCTACGATTCGTTTTTCCATAGGATTGGTCGGTTATTGGATTTCACTGCTTCAAATATAGCGAAAATCCGCAACAAAACATAAAAAACCGTAACGAAAAAAGCGTCTGGCGCACAAAACAGAAAGCCCGCCGCACGAAGCGGCGGGCCGGGATGCAGCCGGAGGCGGGACGGGTCACCTGCCGATGGTCAGGACCATGCCGCCCGTCACCCAGAGACCCGGCAGGCGGATGCCTCCCAGGTCGAAGTGGCGCGAGTCGGTGATGTTCGTGGCGTCGACATAGAGCCGGCAGATGCCCTTCTCCCATTGCAGACGTCCGTCGAGCAGGAAGCAGGGCTCGAAGTCGCGTGTCTGCGTAACCGACGAGTCGTTCACGACGGGATAGTACGTGTAGCTGCCGTTGCGGTCGGCGAGCGTGCCCGTGAGCGAGAGCGTCACGCGCCGCAAGAAGCGCACCTCGACGAGTGCCGACGCCTTGTGGCGCAGGTAGTCCATGGCGCTCTTGGCGATGATGTCCGTGTTGCGGTCGGTCGTCACCCAGGCATACGAGAGCGTGACGCGGCGCAGGAAGCCCTCCTCGGCCGCATAGCCGCCCGTCACTTCGATGCCGTAGGTGTCGAGCTTGCTCGTCTGCTCCGAATGCCACTTGTTGCCCAACTCCTCGCGCCAGACCCAGTCGATGATGTCGCGCCCGGCACGGTAGTAGCCGTTGAGCGAGGCGCTCCAGCGGCCGCGGGCGTATTCGGCCCCGACGCGGCACGTGACGGCCCGCTCGGGCGTCAGGTCGAGGTTGTTGATCTGTGCGGGCGACGAGTAGTAGAGGTCCGTGAAGGTCGGCAGACGCATCGACTGCCACGCCCCGGCGCTTATGCGCCACGCGTCGCCGGGCCGGTAGCCCGCCGAGAGGCTCCACAGCGCCGACCGCCCGTAGGGCGTCAGGCTCACGCCGCCCGAGAGCGCCGCCTCGAAACGCGCCCACTGCTTCGCGTGCCGCACGTAGAGGTTGCCCGTGTGGCGCGCCGTGGCGTGGGTGTACTCGCCGTGGGGATGCCGCAGTTCCTCGCCGAGGTTCGTGCTGTAGATGTGGTTGTAGGCATAGTCGCCGCCAAGTGTCGTCACGCCGCCCGCCCACGCGCAGTCGGCCGAGAACCGGGCGCCCGCGTTGTCCGTGTTGTGGCGGTTCAGCGCCGTACCCCGCGTCCAGTCGTAGCGG
>OIDD01001037.1_pt1 | contig 12633 bp, 8 predicted proteins | sample 1606751 | NCBI WGS metagenome assembly OIDD01 (sample SAMEA3882544, study PRJEB24775) | human gut metagenome | biome: human-associated habitat; feature: intestine environment; material: feces | place: Netherlands | collected 2009/2010
TTTATCTTCCGGGCAAGAAAAATGAAGTATCCGGTTTGATGATTATGGGACTGTTTGGCGGCACGATCTTCCCGATCTTTATGGGCGTGGCATCCGATATGTTGGCTTCTCAAGTAGGAGCAGTGCTGGTGTTGTGCGTGGGCGTAGCCTACTTACTATTCTTTACGCCTAAGTTAAGTAAACAGTGAGGGCGATAAGCTTTTATACGGTATTATAAATCTTTTGTTAGGGAGTATTTTAATTATATGTTTGCGAAGTTGGAAATCTTTATTACTTTTGTTAATTAAAAGATTCGCAAACAAAAAACGTATATTTATGATAGATACGAAACAATTGATCAAAGCAGGGGAAGAGAAGATGACGTTCGCCATTGAGTATCTGGACGAGCAATTGTCTCACATTCGGGCTGGTAAGGCTAATCCGAAAATCCTCGATTGTGTGAAGGTAATGTATTATGGGGCGCCTGTTCCTCTTACTAACGTGGCTACGGTGACGGTTCCGGACGCACGGACTATCATGATCACTCCGTGGGAGAAGAAGATCATCCGCGATATTGAGAAAGGTATTCTGGATTCTGAGTTAGGTATCACGCCGGAGAATAACGGTGAGGTGATCCGCTTAGGTATTCCTCCGTTGACTGAGGAGCGTCGCCGTCAATTGGTGAAACAATGTAAGCAGGAGGCGGAGAACGCGAAGATCAGCGTTCGTGACGCTATCGAGGCTTTGAAGAAAAGCATCAAGTCTGATGGGGTTCCCGAGGACGTAGAGAAAGATGCCGAGGCAGAGGTTCAGAAAATCCATGATAAGTTTATCAAAAAGATCGATGAGCTTTACGCCGCTAAAGAAAAAGAAGTAATGACCGTTTAAATAATTGAAAGTTGAAACTTGGGAATTGAGAATTAAGGAACCCCATTGAGTCCTTATTCCAATTCTCAATTTTCAATTCTCAATTTTCAATTCTCATGAGGGGACTGGTAATAAAAAACACAGGTAGTTGGTATACGGTCCGTACGGAAGACGGGCGAGATATAGAGAGTAAGATCAAGGGTAACTTTCGTCTGAAAGACATAAAGAGTACCAATCCGGTCGCGGTAGGAGACCGTGTCGTAATCGATATTAATAAAGAAGGAACCGCTTTTATTACAGAGATCGAGGAGCGTAAGAACTATATCATCCGTCGTGCCTCTAACTTATCGAAGCAATCGCATATTATCGCCGCGAATTTGGATCAGGCGATGCTGATCGTTACAGTGAATTATCCTATAACAACAACGATATTTATCGATCGCTTCTTGGCGACAGCCGAGGCTTATCGTGTTCCCGTTAAATTAGTTTTCAATAAGATTGATCGTTATAATAATGAGGATCAAAGAGCGTTGGAGAATTTAATCGAGTTGTATACCTCGATTGGTTATCCCTGTTCGACGCTATGTGCCCGGGCCGAGGAAGGTTTGGATGCCTTGAAAGCGGATCTAAAAGATAAGATTACGCTTTTGTCCGGCCATTCGGGTGTCGGAAAATCCACGATTATCAATAAACTGGTGCCGGGGGTGAATCTCCGTACCGGTGATATCTCCGAATATCATAACAAAGGAATGCATACGACCACCTTTTCCGAGATGATTTCCCTTCCCGGGGGAGGCTATTTGATCGATACTCCGGGTATCAAAGGATTTGGAACGATCGAGATGGCGGACGCTGAGATCTCCCATTATTTCCGGGAGTTGTTTAAATACTCGGAAGAATGCCGTTTCAATAACTGCACGCACCGTCATGAACCGGGCTGCGCCGTCATTCAAGCCGTTAACGATGGGCTAATCAGCGAGTCCCGCTATAAAAGCTATCTAAGCATCTTGGATGATCGCATGGAAAGCAAGTACCGGGAAGAATTCTAACACATTATTACAACATCAAACGGCCGGCAGGCTCATACCGGTGATTTTACGGTATAGATCGAGCGCATATACATCGGTCATGCCGGAGATATAATCGAGTACGCATTGTATCTTGCCATATGTAGTAGGAGCGTTCGTGTCATATTGCTCCGGTATCCGTTGTAAGAGCAGTTTGCTGTAAGCATGCTCTTGGTTCATCACGGCCTCGGTCAAGCTGTCGATCAGATGGCTGAAAATATGATAACCGGCTAATTCAATGTCGAGTACTTCTTTTGCCTTATATATTTTCTTGTATGCTGTAGCCGAGCAATTAGCGTAAGCCTGCTTGGCTTGATCGCATATGTTACTGATTAACGGAGTGCTGTAGGTACCATTGAGGATGCTTTCCTCGTTCTCTAAAAAGACACGGGAACATTCATCCACTAATAGCCCGATAATACAAGAACGAAGATAGGCGATTTGCTCATTGGTATCGTCTACCATATGCATGACCTTGCGGATATGCTCCAACCGCTCTCCTTCGAAAAATCCCAATAATAGTTGTATGGCCTCTTCGGTGGTCAGGATATGTAGTTTGCAAGCATCTTCTATATCCATAATTTGATAGCAGATATCGTCTGCCGCCTCTACTAAGTAAACTAACGGGTAACGAAGAAATTTGTCCGGGGCTTCCGGGTTATGCCCGATCCCTAGCTCTTGGGCGATTTGCAGATAACTTCCCTCCTCCGACTGGAAAAAGCCGAATTTCCCTTTCTTTCCTGAATAGATGGATGCGTAAGGATATTTGATGATAGAGGCTAATGTGCTATATGTTAAGGCAAATCCCCCTTTCCTGCGTCCAATGAACTGATGGGTCAGCAACCGCATGGCGTTTGCGTTACCTTCAAAATGGACGAAGTCTTCCCAGCGTCCCCGTTCCTTCCGTACTTTCTCTTCTAGTTTTCGCCCATTCCCTTCGGAGAAGTAAGCGGAGATCGCTCTCTCTCCGGAATGCCCGAATGGAGGGTTTCCCATATCATGGGCAAGGCAAGCGGCTGATACGATGGAACCTATCTCTGGGAAGTTGATACTGCCGTCCGGATATTTTTGGATAAGCCCTTTCGCTACGTTATTACCCAATGAACGTCCTACGCAGGATACTTCCAGACTATGTGTAAGTCGGTTATGCACAAAGATACTTCCCGGCAGGGGGAATACCTGTGTCTTGTTTTGTAGTCTTCGGAAAGGGGATGAGAAAATTAAACGGTCATAATCTCGTTGGAAATCAGTTCTCTCATGTTTCCGCTCGTGATACTCTTCCATCCCAAAACGCTTGCCGGATAATAGCTGGGTCCAGTTCATAGTCAATACATTAATATATATATATCGCAAATGTAGAGATAATCTGTGCAAATCATTGAATATTTGTGGAAGAAATTAGAGTTAATGGTTAATTTCCTGATTGAGTTGTTTTCGAAGCTTGTAAATAGAGCTGTAATTTTATTCCAAGATGATAGTCAGATAGTGATTGGATGTTATAGGAGGAAGAAGATAATGAAGGAAAATTATGTTAATTGAAATTTGTTGTTAGTTTCATTAGAACTAAATCAAATTAACATATTTAATTTATTGAGGCATGATGAAAATTTGACTATGTGTTATCGCAAACACCTGAAAAAGTGAGGAACATACTGATTTTTGTTACGTTTTAACTTGTATGTATAGTTATTATATATATATTTGTCTGTCAAAACATGAAAACGACTTAGTTCTAATGATACTACGTTGTTATTATTATTTAAAATATAACCGTTTGATTTTAAATAGAAAGAGATTTTTGTATGAATATAATAATAACTTTAAACAAAAAAGAGTAAATGCCTATGCACTAAAAAAGAAAGAAAAGAGAGCCCGATCTCTCTAAAAAGAGTATGAAAATTAAAAAAGCACAAATGTAGAATCACTTAAATCAAAAACGATTTTTCATGAGAAAGTCATTTATCTTATTATTGGCGTTTTTTCTGTGTGTTACAGGATATGCACAGAAACTAACGATTAGTGGTGTCGTCATTGACAAGGATCTAAATGAACCACTAACAGGAGTGAACGTGTTAGTAAAAGGTACTACAACCGGTACCATTACTGATTTTGATGGAAAATATACCTTAGAGGCTGACGCAAACTCTATTTTGGTATTCTCTTATTTGAGTATGAAAACGATTGAGGAGCCAGTGAATGGCCGTACGAAAATCGATGTTACGATGGTTTCAGACGCAGAGGCTTTGGATGAGGTTGTCGTAACAGCGATGGGTATCAAACGTGAATCAAAGACTTTGACTTATTCCGCACAAACGGTAGGCGGTAAGGACTTGAACGAGATTAAGAATGTGAATATGATCAACTCTTTACAAGGAAAGAGCGCTGGTTTGCAGATTACCCCGAACTCTACGGGTGCGGGTGGTTCTTCTAAGATCTTGTTCCGTGGTAATAAATCTATTAGTGGTAATAATCAGCCGTTGATCGTTGTGGATGGTGTTCCTATGATGATGAATGTCTCGGATTCACAGATTGATGGATCTTATGGTGGTGGTCGTGACGGTGGTGATGCCATGTCTACTATCAACCCGGACGATATCGCTCAGATTACCTTGTTGAAAGGTGCTTCCGCCGCTGCTTTGTATGGTGCGGTCGCTGCCAACGGAGCCATTATGGTTACGACTAAGTCGTCGCAGTCTGGAAAAGTCGCTATAAATGTATCTAGCAATACGACGGTTGAGACTCCGATGGTGTTACCGAAGTTCCAGAATTCTTATGGCGTAAGTAACCAAGGAACGTTTAGCTGGGGCGATAAGCTTGCTTCTTCTTCTCCAAACTATGCGAAGGATTATTATAATCTTGGCTATACGACCAACAACTCTATCTCGTTGGCTGGTGGTAATGATAATATCTCATCTTATTTTTCTTATGCGAATGTATCTTCTAATGGTATCGTTCCGGAGAATACATATATGAGCCATAACTTGCTAGCGAAGGTTGGCTTTAACCTATGGACAAAACTTCATGTAGACGTGTCTGCTCGTTATAATAATCAGCATATTGAAAACCAGCCGACTGCCGGTTATGTAGGTAATCCTACTTTGGGCGCTTACTTGTTTCCAAGAGGAGAGGACTGGGATTATTATAAGAGTAACTATGAGGTGTACGATGGTACAAGAAATATAAATGTACACAATTGGACAAATACCGCTCAAGAGCAGTTCTCCAATCCATACTGGATGTTGAATCGCCAAAAACCGGTTTCTTATCGTAATCGCTATGAGTTTGGCGGTAGTGTCAAGTATGACATAATGGAAGGTCTTTCCGTTACAGGTCGCCTGCGCTATGAACGTGGTGATGAGACATGGAACTTGAATGAATATGCGTCTAGTACGGCAGGCCGTAACTTGCTGGGTACGATGAAAGACACACGCGTGAATAGCGAGCAGACTTATTGTGACTTGTTGGCCCAATATAATAAGACTTGGGAGGATACTTATTCTTTGTCTGTAACTGCAGGTGGAAGCTACCAAAAGACAAAAAGTTCTTCTTTAGAATTGATCGGTTGGGGTGATTCTCAGTTCTCTGTTAACGATGCGGGCGTGATTACAAGTGGTGCTTACTATCCTAATATCTTCTCTCCGGCTAACTATTATAAATTACAGACTACAAAGACTTTGGCCGAGAAACGTTTGAATTCAGTGTTTGCTACTGCCCAATTTGGTTATAAGGAAGGTCTGTTTATCGATGTTAGTGCCCGTAACGACTGGTCCTCAACATTGGCGTTTACAGATGGTGTTTCATTCTTCTATCCGTCTGTTGGAGCAAGTGTTTTGTTGGATAGATTTATTGATTTCGGCAAGAACGTGGATTTATTCAAGTTACGTGCTTCTTATTCTATTGTAGGTAACGATGTGCCTATCGGTGTGACCAACGAGCGTTATACATTAGGAGATCAAGGAGCGTTGAATCCGCCGGAAAAATCATCTTTCCGTACGTTGAAACCAGAAAAGACAAATTCGTTGGAAGTCGGCTTTGATGGTACATTCTTCCAGAATCGTTTCAACGTAAATTTGACCTATTATAAGACAAATACCAAGAATCAATATTTTGACATCTCCGCTCCATGGGAAACTGGTTTGAAGAGCCGTTATATTAATGCTGGTAACGTACAGAATCAAGGTTTCGAGGTTAGTCTAGGTTGGTATAATCAATTTACGGATAATTTCAGCTGGAGCACGAACTTTAACTTCTCTTACAATAATAACAAGATTATAGAGTTGGCCGACGAGCTTTCCGAGTGGAACCTGACAAGTTATTGTACAGGTGCCAAAGTGCTCTTGAAAGAAGGTGGGCATTTCGGAGACCTTTATGTTCGCGACTTACAACGTGATGATAACGGAAAGCCTATTGTCTCTGATACCGGTGCCCCTGTATTAGCTGGATCCGATAATAAAGATCTTGTTTATGCGGGCGATATGAATGCGAAAGTGAACATGGGTTGGACTAATACCTTCCACTATAAAGATTTCACGTTGTCATTCTTAATCGATGCGAAGGTTGGCGGTAAGGTCTTGTCGATGACTGAGGCTACCATGGATGGTTGGGGCGTTTCCGAACGTTCTGGTTTGGCTCGTGACGCAGGTTTTGTAGAGGTCGATGGAGTACAATTTGACCCGCAATTGTATTATTCAACTACCGGTGGTACAAGCTACAACTCTAATATCTTGACTTCCCAGTACGTATATGACGCAACTAATGTTCGTTTGCGTGAGTTATCATTTGGTTATACCTTCCGCAACTTGTTTGGCGCAGGTAAAAACTTGACCGCTTCTATCATTGGACGTAACTTGTTCTTCTTCTATAAGGATGCTCCGATGGATCCGGATGTAGCTGCTGGAACGGGTAATGGCTGGCAGGGTATCGATATGTTTGCGTTGCCGACAACCCGTAGCTTTGGTTTGAACTTAAAACTTAATTTCTAAATCTTACAGGTATTACTTATGAAACTAAATAGAATTCTAAAATATGCGGCTGTATCAGCTTTAGCTTTTAGCACAGGATTAACAACCGTGAGCTGTACAGACGATTTTGAGACATTGAATACCGATCAGTATGAGGTAGACCCGAACACTCTTCCTTTCTCTGCGCAGTTTAAAGAACCGCTGTCTTATGTATATGCTCCGCAACAGAACTTGTTCCAGTACTGCTTTAGTTTGAACGTAGACTTGTTTAGCGGTTATTTCATGACACCACATAATTTCAATGGTTCCGGTAACGTGGATTATGCGTTGAATCGTAGTTTTTGTGGAGGTATGTACGAGAATGTTTATTTGCACATATTCAATAATACACGTCGTTTGATCGCCTCTTGTGACGAACAAGGATTGACAGACTATGCGGGAATGATGCGTGTTGTTCAGGCTTATGCGGTCCAGATGTTGACGGATGTTTACGGCCCGGTAGCTTATACGTCTTGCATCGAAGATCCGACAAATGGTGCTTCGTTCTCTTATGATACACAGCAGAGCATTTATAACTCCATTTTCGAATTGTTAGATAAAGCGCTTCAAGATTTCCAGAGTCCGAAATCCACATTGGAGGAGAGACAGTCATTCGACTATTGGTGTAATGGCGATTTGGATATGTGGATTCAAGTAGCCAATCAATTAAAGCTACGTGCAGCCTTGCGTATCGTGAAGGCCGACCCGACTTTAGCTAAACAAAAAGCTGAAGAGGCTGCCAAGGGCGCTATCTTAAAGCAGGATGTATTGATCAATAAGAGTTTGAGTAATGAGCAAACTCGTATGTTCGAATGGGGAGATAGTGGCATGAACGCTAACTTAACCACGATACTGGAAGGATTCCAAGATCCTCGCTTACCGCTGTATATGACGAAGAACCAAGCTGATGTTGAATGTGAGGATGGGAAGACGATTGCATCCGGTACTCAATATTTAGGTATTCGTGGCGGCTGTGACTTGCCTGCTAAACCGAATCAATGGGGTAACTTCTCGAAGATCGTTTGTTCTTATACAACAGCTTTACCGGTAATGATGGCAGCCGAAGGTTATTTCTTGCGTGCGGAAGGTGCGTTGCGTGGTTGGAGTAACATGGGAGGTACGGCGAAGGAACTGTATGAGCAAGGTATCCGTGTTTCTATTAAGAATCAGTTGGCTTATAAGGGAAGTCTGGCCGGAGTAAGTTCAATTTCAGAAACAGAGATCGATGCCTATATCAGTGGCACGACAACACAAAAGGACTTCGTCGACCCGGTTAATGGTCAAAACAGCATCAAGGCTCAGAATGATATTACGGTTAAGTGGGATGAGAGTGCGACTAATGAGAAGAAATTACAACGTATTATCACACAGAAATGGATTGCGAACTTCCCGTTGTCTTGCGAGGCTTGGGCGGAATTTCGTCGTACAGGTTATCCGAAATTATTCCCGAACCGCGTGAATAAGAGTAATGGGGATATTGATACGAATGAACAGGTTCGTCGTTTATTGTATTCCGATAATGAGGATAATACGAATACCGTGGAATATCAAAAAGGTATCGAGCTGCTGAACCAAGAGAATACGGGTTCGATCTCCGGTGATAAAGGTGGCACTCATGTATGGTGGGATAAGGCTGGTGTAGGTAATTTCTAATCGGCATTAATAGGTTTTATTGTTAAATAATATGTAATGAAAGGGCTTCTTCGAGTTTGCGAAGAGGCCCTTCTGAATTTTGTAGTACTTTAGAAGGATAAATCTAAGATTATATGATGAACAGATGTATTTATTTATTTTGTTGGCTTTGTCTGGCTTGCTGGTTAAAGCCCGTATCAGCAGAGGAGCAAGCCTTGTTGGCGATTCCTGAGCCGGGAGAGAAAACCTTGATTCACTCAGATTGGTATGCCCGGAAAGCGAATGAAGTGAAAATGGATGGGAACCGGTTGAGCGCGGCGCCTTTGGATAAAACAGGATGGTTACCGGCCCGTGTGCCAGGCACGGTATTGACTACACTTTTGGAGAACCATATGTATCCGGCTCCCGAGTTCGGCTTGAATAACAATCTGATACCCGATATACATGAGGTCGGCAATGATTTCTATACTTATTGGTTTACTCGTCAGTTTACTATCAATAATTTACCAGAGGGACGTAATGTCTGGTTAAATTTCCGGGGCATTAATTATAAGGCGGAAATCTTTTTAAATGGTAAGCGGATCAATCGAAATACCCATGAGGGCATGTTCTTGAGGAAGATTTTTAATATAACCCCTTATCTTCGTACGGATGCCCCTAATGTATTAGCGGTATTGGTTTATCCACCTACACATGCCGGAAATCCGAATGGCGGACAAGGTGGCGATGGGCAGATCGCCCGGAATAATACGATGCAATATACGCCGGGTTGGGACTGGATACAACCGGTACGTGACCGGAATACGGGTATTTGGGATGAGGTCTCTATTACGACAACCGGGCCGGTATGCCTCTCTTCTCCTTATGTCGTGACCAAGGTACCCGGCGTACGTGATCCGGAAACGAAAACTCAAAGGGAGGCTTTTGTGAATACCTCTGTCGAGCTAGAGAATACCGGGAGCACTTCCTTAAAAGGACTATTGGTTTGTGAGACGAACGGAACCCGCTTAACCCAGCCAGTTACTTTATCGCCATTCGAGAAGAAAACGGTATCCTTGAATCCTTTAGCGGTAAAGAATCCTCGTTTATGGTGGCCTAGCGGTATCGGTGAGCAGCCTTTATATGATATGAACCTCTCTTTTGAGATTGGGAATCAAGTGAGTGACAGGGAACGGCTGCGTTACGGTATCCGGGAGATTACTTCCGATAAATGCCCGGATAACGGGGGACGCCGTTTCTTCGTGAACGGACAGAAAATATACGTCACGGGTGGTTACTATATTAATTCCGATTGGCTGCTTCGTCTTTCTCCGGAACGTTATCGGGATGAGGTACGTTTCCACGCGGAAATGAATCTGCGTATGATCCGTGTATGGGGAGGTGCGTTGGTGGAACGACCGGAATTCTATAACGCCTGTGATGAGTTCGGTATCTTAGTCTTTCAAGATCTGTGGGGCAGTGGTGATTGCAATGGCGCTTGGGAGGACCCGACCAAAATGGATTCCCGAGAACGTCGTTGGGAATATCCCGATAATCATGATTTATTTATCGCCTCCGTGGAAGATCAAGTGAAAATGATCCGTAACCATCCGAGCCTTTGTTTCTGGTGTGGGGCGAATGAATGGCCTTTAGCGAAAGATATCGATCAATGTTTGAGAAAGGAGGTTTTCCCCCGGTTAGATCCGGAACGTCTTTTCGTGAGTTTCTCTACAGATACGTTGTTTACCCGGAATTATTTGGGGGATAATGGGGATGGTCCTTACGGTATACAAGAGCCGGAATGGTTCTTTAGCTTCCGTTCGCATCCGTTTAATCCGGAAGCCGGATCGGTTGGTTCCCCGGAGGTCGAGAGTATGCGGGAGATGATGACGGAACAGGATTTGGCCGGTTTCCCAAGGAAAGGTTTTACTCGTAATTATACGTGGCGCTATCATAAGGATCTGGGCTATGGCGATCATCTGGAGCGATATGGGGAGGTGAAAGATATCGAGACCTATTGTAAGTATGCCCAAGTCGTGAATTATGACCAATATCGTAGTTTTATGGAAGGCTGGGCCTCTCATATGTGGGATTGGTATACGGGTATCTTGATCTGGAAAACCCAGAATCCATGGACATCCTTGCGGGGGCAAATGTATGATTGGTCTCTCGATGTAAATGCTTCCTTGTACGGAACCCGGAAAGGCTGTGAACCTTTACATGCCTATTATAACCCGGTAACCCGTAAGGCGGGATTGTTGAATACGACCCTGAAAGATTATACGGATTTATCGATTATAGCCCGTATTTATAATCTGGAAGGCAAACTGCTTTGGGAGAAAGAGACGAGAGCGAGCTCCAAGGCGAATACGGTACAGGAATTATTGGATATCCCCGTTCCGGAAGGGATCCAAGGCGCTTATTTCTTACGGCTGGCTTTGAATGCGGACGTTCCCAATATTTATTGGCTGACAACCGAGCCGAAAGACTACACCAGCTTATCTCAACTTCCGAAGTCAAGACCGGATATCAAGACCGAGATCAAGAAGGAAGGCTCGAATTTCGTAGGTACAGTCCGTCTGAGCGCTGATTCGCAGATCTCGTTCTTCAACCGTATCAAGGTCTTTGATAAGGAGACAGGCAAACGAATCTTACCGGTACATTATTCGGATAACTATATTACGCTAATGCCGGGTGACCAACAAGAAATAAGCTTGGAGTTCCCTGCTAATCTGCCGGAGGAGCGAATACAAATCGTGGTGGATAGCTACAATTCTCCTTTGCCTTGACGTACGATCTCGAAATTATCCGTCGTGCAATCTATAACCGTAGAGGCTTCCAATCCTCCGAAACCGCCATCGATTACGATATCCACTTGATGCTCGTATTTCTCGTGTATCAATTCCGGATCTGTCGTATATTCGATCACCTCATCCTCGTCACGGATGGACATGGTTAGGATTGGATTTCCCAAGGATTGTACCAATGTACGGGTAATGTTATTGTCCGGTACACGGATTCCGACTTCTTTCCGGTTCTTGTAAATCTTTGGAAGCTCGCTGCTGGTGGGTAAGATAAAGGTGAAAGGACCGGGCAGATGTTTCTTCATCAGTTTGAAAGCGGCGTTGCTTACCTTGGCGTATTCACTAAGATTAGACAGGTCGTAGCAGATGATAGACAGGTTGCTTTTCTGTGGATTAACTCCTTTCATCTGACATATTTTCTCTACCGCACGCACGTTTAACGCATCGCAACCGATCGCGTAAACCGTGTCGGTAGGATAAACGACAAGGCCGCCGTCCTGCAGGACTTTGACGACCTTGTCTATTTCTTTTTGATTCGGATTCTCCGGATAGATTCTCACTAACATATTAGCCGTAGATAATGTGTCCGTTCTCGTCTGTATATTCCTCTAATCCTTTACTATATTGGTTCATGGCCCGGAGGCTCATACCCATGCTTGAGAAACCACCATCGTGGTATAGGTTCTGCATCGTTACCTTGCGGGTAAAGTCGGAGAACATCATTACGCAATAGTCCGCGCATTCGTCAGCGTTGGCGTTACCCAGTGGACTCATTTTGTTAGAAAAGTCCATCAAGTGTTCCATTCCCTTCACGCCACTACCTGCGGTTGTCATTGTCGGGGATTGGGAGATCGTGTTCACACGTACGCCTTTCTCACGGCCATAGATGTAACCGAAACTACGGGCGATAGATTCCAACAGGCTCTTAGCGTCCGCCATATCGTTGTATCCGAAGAACGTGCGCTGGGCGGCCACATAACTTAATGCCACTACGGAACCATTCTCGGCGATAGCGTCTTGTTTCTTAGCTACCTGTAGCATCTTGTGGAAAGAAATAGCGGAGATATCCAACGTCTTTTCCAGCATTCCATAGTCCAGATCATCGTACGTACGTTTCTTGCGTACGTTCGGACTCATACCGATAGAATGTAAAACGAAATCTATTTTACCACCTAATATTTCCACTGACTTCGCAAATACGGTCTCCAGATCCTCTACGCTGGTTGCGTCCGCCGGGATTACCTGCGCATTCAACTTCTCCGCCAAAGCATCTACCTGACCCATACGAACAGCGATAGGCGTATT
>OIDD01001047.1_pt1 | contig 12514 bp, 9 predicted proteins | sample 1606751 | NCBI WGS metagenome assembly OIDD01 (sample SAMEA3882544, study PRJEB24775) | human gut metagenome | biome: human-associated habitat; feature: intestine environment; material: feces | place: Netherlands | collected 2009/2010
CGTTCAAAGCGTCGGTACCAGCGTTCGGTTCCGTGAGGCCGAAAGCGCCGAGTTTCGTGCCTTCTGCCAAGGGTTTCAAATATTTGGCTTTCTGTTCAGCCGTGCCGAATTTCCAGATCGGCCAGGAGCAGAGCATGGTGTGTACTTCAAAGCTGAGAGCGATGGACGGGTCGACTTTAGCGACTTCTTCGCAGGCAACAGCCAGGCTGAGGAAGTCAGCACCTACGCCGCCGTTTTCTTCTTCCCAAGGGATGCCGAGAAGGCCGAGGGTGCCCATTTTGTCGAGAATAGCGCGGTCAAAGACTTCTTTTTCGTCACGTTCTTTGACAGTCGGTGCCAATTCTTTTTCAGCAAAGTCTTTCGCCAATTTAGCAATATCCTGCTGCATTTCGCTGAGTTTGAAATCCATAGTAAATATTCCTCCTAAAAATAATTCTTATTCCATACTAAAGGTTTATAGGAAAGGGACTGTCGCACGAAGCTTTGGCTGCCATGCGAAGCCCCTTTTTCTAACAATCAAGCACTTACGCTATTATTTGCCCTGGAAGTGTTTAGCGCGTTTGTTGACGAATGCGTCCATGCCTTCCTTCTGGTCTTCCGTGGAGAAGCAGAGAGCGAATACTTCGTCTTCGTAAGCGATACCGGTGACGACGTCGCAGTTGATACCACGGTTGATAGCGGTCTTAGCGAGCTGTACAGCGATAGGAGCGTTGCCCATGATTTCTTTAGCTACCTTTTTGCAGGTATCCATCAATTCTTCCTGGGGAACGACTTTGTTGACCAAGCCGATACGATGAGCTTCCTGAGCGTCGATCATGTTAGCGCGGAAGATCATTTCTTTACCATAGCCGCGGCCTACGACACGGGGGAGACGCTGTGTACCACCGAAGCCCGGTGTAATGCCGAGACCAACTTCAGGCTGACCGAATTTAGCGTTTTCAGCAGCATAACGGAAGTCGCAAGCGCAAGCGAGTTCGCAACCGCCGCCGAGAGCGTAGCCGTTGACAGCAGCGATGACCGGCTGGGGCAGGTTTTCAATCCGAGTGAAGGTATCCTGGGAAATTTTACCGAATTTACGGCCTTCGACAGGGTTCTTGGTGGACATTTCGACGATGTCAGCGCCAGCTACGAAGGATTTAGCACCTTCACCAGTGATGATAACAACTTTGACCGATTCGTCAGCTTCGATTTTACCAACGCAATCATTCAGTTCCGTAACTGTTTCCGTATTCAATGCGTTGAGAGCCTTCGGGCGGCTGATCGTTAAAATACCGATACCATCTTCGTTGACGAATTTAATGTTGTTGTAAGCCATAATAAAAAACCTCCTAATATAGTTACTTAGATTTACTAACTATTTCTTAATGGATTGGCCTTGCCTTGAACCAACCTTGTGACTACAGTATACAAATGACCGGCTTGGAACAAAACAGGAAAGGCTTGACCTTTTTTGCATAGAATTAAGTCCTTGTGAATTTTTTTGTCCAAATCCGTTGTGGTTCACCAAGGCATGTGATAAAATGTACATGCTTTGGTGAATTAAATCTATACGTCACATGAGCGTATTTCATGTGTTTTACGAACTGTACGTTTTAGATAATAGCATGAACTTATTTATAAGGGGGTTCCAACGTGATTTCAGATGGATATGCATCGACGTTAAAACGGCTCATTACCTTCACTCAGGCCAAGTTCATCTCCCTGGCCGACGTCGTCGGCTATGACGTCTCGTATGTCAATAAATGGAGCAATGGCACGAAATTACCGTCTTCCCGTTATGTCGAACGGATCAACGAAGAAATGGGTCAGTACTTTGCCGAACTGATTGCCAAGCAGAAGAAAGAAGCCAAATTCTTCAAGGCCTTCCCCATTTCGGAAAATACGGAAGACTTAGGTTTTGAAATCGGCCAGTATCTCTGCGCAGCTTACCGGACGACGCTCAATCAGAGCCGCTCCCCCAAGGGGAAAGAAAACCGGCCGTCCATTCAAGTCATTACCGGCCATCACGATACGTCGGCTTTCTTGTCGGACTTACTGCAAAAGAGCATCCAAAGTCTGGAATCAGACGGAGAACTCCTGGTCCTCGGTGAATTCTGCACCTTGTATAAAACGGGATTCTGGAAGTATTTCGATGGACTGAAATTGCAGCACAAGCTGACCATCCGCGTCGGCCTGGACCTGGATAAGATCGAAGAAAACTTCGATGACTTACTCACGGTGTACCGCATCCTCGACAGCTTCCTGGACATCGATTTCGTCTTCTACGATATCCAGGATACGTCCAATGCCAACCTCATCATCCTCAAGGACTCGTTCGTCGTCCAGTACGCTTTGGACACGCAGCCCCGCTTCAAGATGTGCACCTATATCTTCGATGAATCCTTGATCGGCGACATTTATGAAAAATTCAGCTTCAACGGCGCCGAAAAGAAGCCCCTCATGTCGACGGTCAGCTCTCTGGGGATGGATGAATTAGGCTACCGCACGGCCTTCTATGCAACGACGAAATTCTTTTTCTACTTGACCATCGGCTTCGAATTTCTCCTGCCCCACGAAGTCTTCGACCACATCAGCGAAAGGGTCTCGCCCGAACAGGCCTTCTCCATCCAGCGCCTCTGCGTCACGTGGGAAGAAATCCTCAACGCCTCGGAAATCACCTTCATCATGCCGACGACGTCGCTCCTGCGCTACGTCGAATCGGGCTATATCTACCTGACCGATATCGAATACAGCTTGACCGCAGAAGAACGGAAAGATCATATAAAAAGTATCTTTGAGGGCCTGGAAAAGAATCCCCATTTAACGACGGGCGTCCTCCTGCCGACGGTCAGCGACGACATGTACACGGGCAAGGACTTATCGTTCTACTCGAACTACAAGACGGGCTTCTTGAAAAAGAACAAGCGGAATATCCACAATGACGCCGATTCCTTCTACGTCATCAGCAGCAACCGTCTCCACTCCATCCTGCTCAACGCTTTCCAGAGCATGAAGAACCAGCCGTCGTACCGCCAGTACGATTTAGAGGCACTCAAGAAAAAATACGAAACCTATAAACCCCTCATCGAACGGACCTTGTCCTTGTCGAAGTAAAAAAAAGTAGGGGCTATCGCACGAAGGTTTCTGCCATCATGCGTAGTCCCTTTTGCTTTATAGTTTGTAGTTGGGAGTTTGTAGTTTGTAGAAGAGGGTTTTAAATTTAAAGCCCTTCACTAAAAACTATAAACTACAAACTTAATACTCAAAAAGAGGCTGTCTTAATGCGACAGCCTCTTTTTTTACAGTCCGCAACTCATGACATAGTCCGCGGCTGTGTCAAAACCTCTCAGACCGCCTTCGGCGGCCAGCTCCCCTATCAGGGGAGCCTTTCTGCAAACTACAAACTCTGTGCTACAAACTATTATTTATTCATTTCTTCTTTCATTTTTTTCAGGCCCATGGGTTTATCTTCGAAGAGGAAGGCCGGCATGAGTTTGACGTCGTCGATGATCGGTTTGAAGCCCATCTGGTCGAGGACATCTTTCTGAAGGTCGACGCCCGGTGCGATTTCTGTCAGATGGACGCCATCTTCCTTCATTTCGAATACGGCACGTTCCGTAATGTACAGGACATGCTGTTTATGTTTCCGGGCATAGTTGCCGCTGAAGGTAATGTGGCCGACTTCGGGGACGAATTTCTTGACTTTCCCTTCCTGCGTGATGTGCAGTTCGCCATCTTTGATTTCTTCGCGGAGTTTCCCTGTCGTGAAGGTGCCGCAGAAGACGACGTTCTTCGTATTCTGGGTGATGTTGACGAAGCCGCCGCAGCCAGCGATACGCGTACCGAATTTGGATACGTTGATGTTGCCGTCTTTGTCACATTCAGCCAGGCCCAGGCAGGTCAGGTCCAGACCGCCGCCATCGTAGAAGTCGAACTGGGTAGCCTGGTCCATATAAGCTTCGGCATTGACAGAAGCACCGAAGCGGACGCCGCCGAGGGGAACGCCGCCGATAGCCCCGGCTTCGACAGTCATGGTCAGGCTGTCGCCGATGCCTTCTTCGTTAGCAACCGACGAAACGAGTTCCGGAATACCGATACCCAGGTTAATGACGGCTTCATTGCTCATGTTGAGGAGCAGGAGAGCTGCCCGGCGGGCAATGACTTTCTTGGCATTGAGCGGAGCCGGATCGAGGGCTTTGACAGGAATCGTCGTTTCCCCGGTCAGGGACGGATCGTATTCGCAATCAAAGGACTGCTGCCGTTTCGTTTCATCATCGACCTGGACGATATAGTCGACATAGATGCCCGGTACTTTGACCAGTTTCGGGTCGAGCGTGCCGCCTTTGACGATTTTTTCGACCTGGACGACGACGATACCGCCGCTGTTATGGACGGCCTGTGCCAGCGGTGTAGCATCGAAAGGCGATACTTCCTTGCTCATGACGACGTTGCCCCATTCATCGGCATAAGTCCCGCGGATGAAGCCGATATTCATATCCATGCGCGGATAGAAGAGCTGATCATGGCCTTCGATGTTGATGACTTTGACAAAATCTTCTTTGGTGACGTCATTGAGGCGGCCGCCGCTGATGCGGGGGTCGGCAAAGGTATCGAGGCCGACGTGGGTAATCGTGCCTAAGCGATGAGCTGCGACGTCGCGGAAGTACTGGGACAACGTGCCCTGCGGCAGGTTATAAGCCTGGATTTTATTTTCATTGACTAATTTCTGTAAAGAAGTAACAGCGTTCCAATGGCCGAGGATGGCTTTTTTCAGCATCCCTTCGTGGGCGAAGTGGTCGCCGCCGCGGCCGTCCGTATTCCCTTGGGAAGCGGCATAGATGAGGGTCAAATCTTTCGGCGAACCCGTGTTGAGGAAGCGTTCTTCCAGGGCACTGGTCAAGGCTTCCGGCTGGCCGGAACCGACGAACCCGTTAGTCGTAACGACGTCACCGTCTTTGACGAGCTGTGCTGCTTCTTGCGCTGTAATTATTTTCACTTGCTTCATGTCTTCCATCTCCTATTTCTTCACGTTTGTTATGTTCATTTCGTGACTTCAGTATACAGAGGAAGCAAGTGGAATGATAGACGAAAGGAATGGACTAAATTGGTAGGAAAAAATTCCAAGAAGTCAAATTACTGGGCTTCCAGGGCCTGCCAGGCTTCATCTGCCCGTTCGACGAACATCTGGCGGACCGCTTCATTTTCTCCCAAGCCATGGATATAGGTTGTCACTTTGAATCCTTCTTTTTCCAGGATGCTCTTATGGGAATCGTCATCAGCGCCGGCCATATCGTTATTGGCATGGTCGCCGGCGACCATCATCATAGGCATGAGGATGACGTTCTCGATGCCCTTGGCTTTCAGCTGAGGAATGACAGTATCCAGATGGGGCCAGCCTTCGACGGAATAGATGAAGACATTGCCCAGATCAGCGGCATCGAGGCGGTTCTGGACGACGGAGTAGTAGGCATTGGCCGGATGAGGCGTGCCATGAGCCATGACCAGGATAGCATCTTTCTTGCCGATTTTCGGGAACTGTGTCGAAAAAGCTTTGACAAATTCAGCGATATCATCGCGCTGGTCTTCCTGACCCATCCAATACATCAACGGCGTGCCGAGGGTCATTTTTTTGAAATCCTTTTTATAGAGGTCGAAAATAGCCGAGTCATAAGCGTATTCCATGCCGGGGATGACGTCGAGGGACGTAATGGCCACGCGCGTATAGCCTTCTTTTTTCAACTGGGCCATAGCCTGTTCCGGCGTCGGTACGGTCAGGCCTTCTTTGGCCTTGATGCGGTCGACGATGATATGTGACGTAAAGGCGACGACGACTTTCTGGTCCGGATGGGCCGCCTTGATGGCGTCGACAGTCCGGTCGATGGTCTTCTGGCGGCTGTCTTTATAAGTCGTACCGAAACTCAACACCAGGATGGCATCTTTATTGGCTTCGTTCTGCATGGCCGGGTTATTATAGGTACGGACGCCGATTTCTGCGGCCTGCTTCAAAGCCGGCGTGGCGTCTTTGACTTCGGGGTTCAGCGTATAGCCGGCAGCAAACGAAGGGGCCGAAAAAGCACCGAACGAAGTCAGGGCTAAGGACAAGAGTAACGCTGTTTTCATTTTTTTGTGGAACATAACCATCTCTCCTTTTATAAAAAACATAAAAAAAAGGGACTGCCACACGAGGGTAAAACCCTTATGCGACAGTCCTTTGCATACTTAGTCGATCACAGTCACTAACTATGAAAATCGCCATCCCCATCGCTCGCAGGTCAACCGGTGATTCTGGATCAGGCAGTTCTTCTGGCTCGGATTCATCGTCCTGGCTGCGCCTTCCCATACGCTAACGTACAGTGACATCTTTGCAGCCTGGCTCCTCCTTACAGCGGCGGGACCGCGCCGGTTTTGCACCGGACTTCTCTATTGAGCTTACGCACCTGATTGCGCTTATGGAATTATCGTAAAACTTACAGGACTAATGTCGGAGCAACATAGGTACGGGCCAGCAATTCCTGGTTCAGAGAATACAGGCCTTTGGCATCGCTGCCGAACATCTTGTATTTCTTGATCAAATCGTCGGCATTCTTTTCTTCTTCACCCTGTTCCTTGACGAACCAGTCGAAGCATTGCATGGTCCGGTAGTCGTGGACTTTATCGGCGGCCTGATAGATCTTGTTGATCAGGGATGTGACATACTGTTCATGGGCCAGGCCGGCTTTCAGGACAGCTTTGATGCTGTCAAAGTCGTTCTGCGGTTCGGCAATGGCCGAGAAGGTAACGCGTTCACCGTTGTTGTGCAGATAGGTCCGCATGAGCATGGCGTGGTCCCGTTCTTCCTGAGCCTGGACATCATACCAGTTGGCAAAGCCGTCGAGGCCATTATCATAGAAATAGTTGGCAAAAGCTAAATACAAATATTCCGAATAAAATTCCTGATTGATCTGTTTGTTAATTAATTCTTTTACTTTTGCATCGAGCATGGCAGTACCTCCTTGAGATATATCTCAAAACCTGTACAGAACTTCATCGGTTTCCTTGAACCTTTTTTAATTATAGCATATTCAGCCCTATCGGGAACACTTCTTATTTGACCTTCTGCTCATCAATGACATTCTTGATAGTTTTCAAATCCTTGATATCGACTTCTTTCAGGAGCTGACGGAACTGGGTCAGCTGCTTTTCCACTTCCGGCGATAATTTCGGGAACTTCGGATCAATGGCCTTGAGCGCTTTGAGGACGATCTGGGCAACGACATAGCGCGTATACCACTTGTCGTCAGCCGGGACGATATACCAGGGCGCATACTTCGTCGACGTCGCTGTCAGGACTTCGCCATAGACTTTCTGATAGCGGTTCCAGTATTTCCGTTCTTCAATATCGGACATGTCGAACTTCCAGTTCTTCTGCTTGGTCACGATGCGGTCGATCAGGCGTTTCTTCTGTTCGTTTTTCGACAAATGAAGGAATATCTTGACCATAGGAAAGCCATTTTCCGACAAGTACCGTTCCCAGTCGCGTATCTGGCGATAGCGGCTCTCCCAGATATCCTTGCGGACCAGTTCTTCCGGCATGCCGTCGCTCTTGATGAGGTTGTGGATGCGGGCGACGACGACTTCTTCGTAATGGGAGCGGTTGAAGATGCCGATTTCTCCCCGGCCGGGCAGGGCCTTGTTGATGCGCCACATGTAGTCGTGGTCCAATTCTTCCGAACTCGGCTTCTTGAAGCTCTGCACCTTGACGCCAGCCGGATTGAGGCGGGCAAAGACGTGCTTGACCGTCCCGTCTTTCCCGGCAGCGTCCATGGCCTGCAGGACGATGACCAAGCCGTAATGGTTATCGGCAAAGAGTTTTTCCTGTAAATCCTGCATTTCCGTAATCGTCTGGTCCAGCAGTTCTTCTTTGACTTTTTTCTTGTCGATATCCACATCGCAGGCCGTCGGCCATTGGGCCAAATCGACTTTTTCGCCTGATTTCGCTAAATAGCGTGAAATATCCATGATGAAAACTCCTTTCTCTATCTATGTTCACCGGATGGTCTGCGGGCCGCCCTTTCCCCAGCGGCTCCGCTTGCCGTTTTTATAGTCGATGTTGATGGCCCCTATCTTGACTTTGCCGTTGACGATGGAAAAGGCATCCGTCGATACGTCGCCAAAGAACATGGAAATGACGACGTCCCGGAAGTTCAAGGTCTTGCCATCTTGAGCAAAGGAACCGGAAATGCCCCGGAACGGTACGTTGTGATAGCGGCCCGGACCGGAACGGAAATCACCGTAAATGGCTTTCGTGCCGGCCGATTTATTTTCTTCCATATGCAGGTTCAAGTCGACATCACAGCGCAGGAAGAGGTCGTGGGCCGCAATGCCGCCTTTGAGCCGGGAACCGGTCATATCGGCCGTATACGACCTATCATCCAGGTTCACCTGTCCCTGGCCCTTCATGGATCCGCCAAAGACGCCGGCCGTAACTTCCGTCACATCGAGCAGGCCCTGTTCATAGTGGACCTGCCCTACGACATCGGTAAAGACCAGGGCCGTAATGTCCAGGCGGTCCATCTTCAAAGTCCCGTCGATGACCGGCGCATACAAGGGGCCGCGGATATCCGCCGACACCGTCGCCGCGTCGTCGATGTCGAGGCCAGCTCCGAGAGAACGGGGATTGCAGTCGCTCAGCAACAGGGACAGGTTATACTGTGGCGTATCCGGTTTGAAATCCAGGCTCCCGCGGATGCGCAGGGACTTGGCTTCGAGAGTACCGGAAAAGTGGCCGGCCCGCAGATCAAGGGTCGTCTTGCCCTTGGTATGGATATGGGAAGAGAACTCGACATCGCCGATGGTAAAATGACGACCTGGCGCTTCGGCTTCGATGACGCTCTGGTGCAGGGCGACATGGCAGTTAAAAGGGTGATTGCCTTTAGGGCCGGTGACCTTGATGAAACCCCGCGGATCTCCGCTCTGGTGACCGCTTATTTTCTTGACATGCTGTAACTCCATTTTATCATTAAAGATCAAATGGATATAGGCATTATCCAAGGTCACGTCTTCCACGGTCTGTGTACCGATATGGCCAGTCAGGACATCGCTCAACTTGACCGTGAACTGGCCTTTTGGGATCTGGACCAGCGTATCGCCGTCCTCGTCGTTCCACACCAGGTTCTCAAAGGAGACCGTCCCGCCTGGCGTCGCCGTCAGCCGTTCTACGGTTACCGTGCCGGGAAAGAGCTGGCGCTCGGCGACGACTTGGTTGAAAATGTCCGCTGCCTTATAACTCATGTAAAAGCAGAGGCCATAAAGGGCGGCAGCGATGCAGAGGACCAGGGCGGCTATTTTCTTGAAATCCCCTTTATGACGACTATACCAGTTATTCCACATGTTCTCCCGTCTTCTTGGCACTCATATCACTGATTTTCCAGGTACCTCCATCTTTGACCATCGTGACCTGGCCATTGAAATACTGCACTTTGACTTTGGCACTGCCTGGCATACGGTCCCGCGCTTTCAAAGCAAAGGAAAAGGTCGTCTTGTTCCCGCCGGAAGCGATCTGGCGGATATTGGAAACGTCACTGGACAAAGTATTGGCATAGCCCGGTGCGTAACCATCATAACCGCCGACGGAAGTCTGGAAATCAGGTGTCAGCAATTGGAAGGCCTCTTGCAGGTGATGCCCGGAAATATCCTTATGATAAGCCAGGAAAGCCTGTTTGGCGCCATCCGTCTGTTCATCGGCCAGGCGGACGCTGATGTATTCGACAGCCTGGCTGTTCTTGCTGACGGCAAAGCGCAGGATTCCCGTTTTCCCGTCATCGGTCTTAAAAGTATATTCGTAATGGATCTGGGCTCCGTATTCCGAGGCCTGATAGTCATCGCCATAGGCATTGACGACATCATCGAAAGAGCTTCCCTGATGGATTCCCCGCTTGCTCTGGGCTGCCGGCGACGACGACGTCAACATGATGACTTTGTTGTCTTTGACGACGACGTCCATATCGGTGAACTTATGGTGAACGGCCCCGTCCTTACTGTCGGAGGTACTGAGTTCCCGTCCCAGCCCGTCGTTGGCTTCATCCCAGCTTTGTCCCAGGTAAACACCGTTTAAAGAGAGTTCAGAATCGGCCGTTTTGACAACTTGCTGCGAATGGGTCCCAGTACCGGCAGGAAGGCTTTTAGGCTGACTATGGGCATACCAGATACCGCCCGCTACGGCCAGGACCAGGACGACACCTAAGGCGATGAGGACTTTGCCATGTTCCCGTAATTGTTCCTTCAAAGGCCGTTGAGGAGGCATATTCTGCTGAATGTCATGGCGGGGAACCTCAGATGACGGCGCTGCTGCCGGTTCCGTTTCCTTGCTAAAAGGGTCCGGCAAAGGGCCTGCTGAGGCATCGGGAGTCTGCAGTCTGGTTCCGCAAGAAGGGCAGAACTTGGCCGTCGGGTCGACGACGTGATGGCATTGCGGGCACGTATAGACGGGTTTGCCGCAGTGACTGCAAAAAATGGCATCGCCTTCGACAGGATGGCCGCAGTACGGGCAGGTCTTTTTATTTACTTCGTTTACTTTCCGCGTTGACATTCCATTTTTTCCATCTTCAAGATTGGCTTGGTTGTCACCTGTATCGTCAAAGTCAAACGATGTAAACATGTTTTCACCACTAATCGTTCCGATAGAAGCCAGCGACGAAATCCCGAAGATAAAGAAGACGGCCGTCCAAGGAACGGTATTCATGAGACGGAAGGCTTGGTAAAAGGAAGTTCCCAGCCGTTCTTCCCGGCGATAGATATAATGCTGGCAGAAAACAGGAATCATCCAGACCAGGACCAGGAGGACGGCATAGCCGATGAAAGTCCCATAACCACCACGGGTCATGCCAAACATGAGCTGGGTCATACTATAGACGATGTGGCCGACGACAGCCGCCGTACAAAGGGCACTGATGAGCCAGCTGAGGACGACGTAGTAAATATAGCGGCGGTATTTGCTGATATAATGCCAACGTCTGCGATTCACATAAATAGTAGCGATGATACCCAGAATACAGAGAATGGCAGCGACAGTCCCACTGAAAAGGTCGGCAATCAAAATCAATAAAAGGTCTACAACGAAATAGCCCAGGGCCATCTTGAGCAGGTAGACTAAAGCCCGCGTCTTATAGAGCAGATAAATCATGATGACAAAAAGGGCCAGCGAAGCCAGTGTATTGAGACCGCTGAAAAAAGTCAGGACATCGATCGTCCGCCGTATACCAACAGGGCCGCCGAAGAGGCCGATCATTTCCAGTCCCCGAAGAGCCAATTCAAACAACACACCCAGTACCGTCGTTACCACGCCAAGATACATCATGGCGATGATAGCGGTATACTTCTTGTGTTCTGTCGGGAACCACTTGCCAAAATAACCTAAAGAATCCATAGAAACACCTCCGTGCCAATAAGGGGAATTATAATTTCATGTTACACCTATTTGACGAAAAGGAAAAGGGGCTGTAATGTTCTTGATTTTTTACAGCTTTTTCTCTACTATAAAAAGTAACGACTACGTATGCGAGGTGTTTTATGGACAGACAGCAAATGACGCGCCGGGAGTGGGTATCGGCACGACTCACGACTTGGCAGAATGTTTTGAGTGCCATCTGGATTTTCGCTATCCTCATGTATACTTTTATCCACGGTTTTAATCCCTGGGTCATCATCGGCGGCTTCGTCGGCTTTTTTATCGTTACGGCCTGGCAGATGATTTACATGATGCTCGCCTTTTCCCTGATTGCCGGCGGCCTCTGTGCCATATTTCCCTTTTTGGCGCCTGTCGCCTTCATCATCATGATCGTCCTCTTCATCGCCCGCATCGGTTTCATCTTGAAGAACTGGCGGGCTGTCATTGCCGGTCTTATGGTCTACGGCCTGGCCTTTGTCCTCTACTTCCGCATGGATTGGCTCAATACCTTATACCGGCCGATTTACCGAGGCTCGGCAACGATAGTAAACACGTTTCCTCACGTTTTCTTTACAGTCGTTCACGCGTCTCTCCTGGTTCGAGTCTTGGCCTTGACAGCCTTAGCCGCCCTTATCGCCTTCGTCTTCCAGCTCTTGTTGTATTGGCTCTATCGGAATGGTTACTCCCCGTCAGGTGCTTTGAACATCATGGGCAGTATCCCCCTGGTCATCATCGCCCTGGTCCTGCCCTTCCTGAAAGCCGCTGCCGGCGGCGGCGTCGACGGCGGCATGGCCGACGGCTTCGCCCACGATGGCGCCTTTGCCCATGACGGCGTCGTCAGCCACGAAGGCTTAGTCAAAGCGCCGTCCGGTTACCACCATGTAAACGGCTATACCCGCATCGCCCCAGACGGCCATACGGAATATGTCCACGACTACATCCGCTCCAACCCGGACGGCATTTTAGAAAACAACCTGTCCTATCACGGAAACCATCCCGTCGTAGAAGGAACGTACCAAGCTCTTCCTGGAGAAGCGGCTCACGTCCCGGCCAACACAGGCCACTCCCTGTACGTCATGCTGGCCGGCGGCATGAAGAGCGGCTGGCGGG
>OIDD01001049.1_pt1 | contig 12505 bp, 9 predicted proteins | sample 1606751 | NCBI WGS metagenome assembly OIDD01 (sample SAMEA3882544, study PRJEB24775) | human gut metagenome | biome: human-associated habitat; feature: intestine environment; material: feces | place: Netherlands | collected 2009/2010
CACGGCTGCGGACATGACACTGCGGATGCGCGGCGGGGCGACCTTCGCCAGATACACCGCCGTCAGAAAGCCGATCGGCACGCCGAGCACGATCGCGCCCGCGGTGCCGTATACACTTGTGAGAATGAACGGCAGGATGCCGTAGGACGGCTCTGCCGCCGTGGACGCCCACGTCTTTCCGAACAGGAACGGGATGAGCCCGATCTGCCGGATGGCGGGGATGCCGGAGACGATCAGGTATACGCTGATGAGCAGCACGCACCCGACGGTGATGAGGCCAAGGAGCAAGAACACGCCGTGCACGACCGTCTCCAGAGCTTGAGATTTCTTTTTCATATCCAGCACCTCTGTATATACCAAAGGCGGCCGGAAGAACCAGCCGCCTTGCGCTTACCTGTGACTCAGGCCACCGGGACTGCGCCCGCCGCGGAGATGATGGACGCGGCATCCGCAGAGATCGCGAAGTCGAAGAACTTCTGCGCGGTATCGCTCAGGGCAGTGCCCTCCTTCGTCACAAGGACGAACGGACGCTGCACGAGATAGGTGCCGTCCTTGACGGTCGCTTCCGTCGGGGCCACACCGTTGACGGTCAGGGCCTTGACGCTGTCCTTGATGGCAGCCAGAGAGGCATAGCCGATCGCGTTCGGGTTCTGGGACACGGTGGTGATCACATCGCCCGTGGAAGTCAGCTCCTGACGGTACTGGCAGGCGTCCTTGGTGTCGGTGATGGACTCGAAGCCGTCACGCGTGCCGGAGCCGGCCTCACGGCCGATGAGCACGATCTCGGCGTCGTTGCCGCCGACGTCCTTCCAGTTGGTGATCTCGCCGGTGTAGATCTTGGCGATGGTGTCAATGTCGAGATCGGAGACAGGGTTCTCGGGGTTCACGACAATGGCGATGCCGTCGAGCGCGACGACGGTCTCAACAAGGCCGGAGGCCTTTTCGTCATCCTTGAGCGCGCGGCTCGAAAGGCCGATGTCGCAGCGGCCTTCACTAACGGCCTGAATGCCGGAGCCCGAGCCGGTGGGGTTATAGGTGAACTTCACGTCCTTGTTCATGGCCATGAAGGATTCGCCAAGAGAGTTGATGACCTTTTCCATCGAGGTGGAGCCGTCGGTCGAGACGGTGCCGGAGAGGGTCGTTTCGGTGTTGCTGCCGTCAGTGTTGGTGTCGGCGCTGTTGTCGTTCTTGCTGCCGCAGGCGGTCAGCAGGCTCAGCGCCATGACAGCGGTCAGCGCAAGAGTGAGAAACTTTTTCATTTGAAATACTTCCTTTCCATTTTTCCAAGATGTTGTTCCTTGCTACATTTGCCATCATAAAGGCAGGTTGTAAAATCAGAAAGTCGCCTTTTGTAAAATCGCGGTAAAAGAGAAAAAGGACGTTTTCCGACGGAAAACGTCCTTTTTGAAGGTCAAATATCGTGTTATTCGGTGCGCAGCGCTTCGACAGGGTCCTTGCGCGCGGCGATGCCGGAGGGGATGAGGCCCGCGATAAACGTGAGCGCCATGCTGATGACCACGAGCGCCGCGCCGCCGACAGGCGGCAGGATGGCGTTGAGACTCTCGATACCCGTCAAGTGGTGCACGACGAGGTTGATCGGGATGATCAGCAATAGCGTGATGCCGATGCCGATGGCACCCGAGCAGAAGCCCTCGATGAGCGTCTCCGCGTTGAACACGCGCGAGATATCGCGCTTGCTCGCGCCGATGGCGCGCAGAATGCCGATCTCCTTCGTGCGCTCGAGGACCGAGATATACGTGATGATGCCGATCATAATGCTCGACACGACGAGCGAGATCGCGACGAATGCGATAAGCACATAGCTGATGGCGTTGATGATCGTCGTGACCGAGCTCATCAGAAGCGCCACATAGTCGGTGTAGTCGATCTGGTCATCCTCGGAAACGCTGCTGTTATACTGCTCGATCGCATCGGCGATGGCGTCCTTGTCGGCAAAGGTCGAGGCGTAGATGTTGATGGTCTTGGGACTTGCGAGGTCGACGTCGCCAAGCAGCTTCAAATTGTCCTCATACGTGCCGTTCGAGACCGTCGCAGGCATGTAGTTATCATAAAGCCAGTTGTACTGCTCGCTCGTCAGCGGCGTGACAGCGGGCGATTTTTCGAGCGCCAGATCGAGCGCCATGGCGAGCTGATCGCTCGTCATGTTAGATAGCCGCGCCTGCACGCCCGCGGCGTACTGCTCTGTCACCTGCTCGCGGATAGACTGCTCCACGTAGCCGAAAAGCGTCTCGTCGTCCATCTGCGCAATATAGGACTTGACGGTCGCCTCGTCCACGCTCATCTGCTGGGCGTAGGTCGAAATGACCATCTGCTCGATGCTCGCGCGGTCGAGCGAGCCCATCTGCTGGTCCACGATAGCGGAAAGATACTCCTCGCTCGGCACGCTCATCATCGCGGTGTAGGCTGCGGCGCGCTCGGTGACGGAAAGCGTTTCGAGATAGTCCGTCACGTCCGCTTCCTTCTGCTCGTCGCTCACGGAGTAGTCGTCGGTCAGGAACGGCAGGCCGAGGATGACGTCGGTCGCGGGGTCGGCCTTCTGCTTGCGTAAAATCTCGGTCTGTCCCGCCTTTTCGACGAGGTAGTCCGTCAGCGCGGACGTGTAGCCGATCGCGCCGGAGAGCATCGAGGATACCGCGTTCTCATTCGGGCGCAGGATGCCGACGATCTTCACGCGCGTGCCGACATCGTCGGAGTTATAGAGGAAGTCGAGCCCCGTGTCCGTCGTGCTGACGTCGGTATATGTGCCGCTTGCGGAATCGTACTGGTAGCGCTCAGCAGGCAGGACGATCTTGAAGCTCATATTGCACAGGTCTTCATAGCTCCAGCTCTGGATGTCCTTGCTGTCGAATTCCGAGCCGTCGAGCATGTGCTGCATCGACTCCACGACCTCGTCCTGTGCGCTCAGGCCCAGCGAATAGATGACAAGGTCGGAAATTTCATTGTCCTTGTTGACGATGAGCATGACCTCGTCATAATTCTGCGGCCAGGAGCCGTAAATGAGGTCGTACTGCTCGTGCAGGAGGTCGCCCACGAGCTCGCCGCTCTCACTATCCTGCGGCGGGAGCATCTGCTCCCAGGTCTCCATCGCGGAGTAGGCCGAGCCGAAGCGCTCGAAATAGCTGCTGTAATCGCCGCCGTAGAGCTCGCTCATGCAGGTCTGCAAAAGCTCCGTCACGTCGGACTTGAAGACCTTGCCGTCGGTGTCTTTGGCATAGATGCTCATGCCGAGGTCGTAGTCATAGGAAATGGAGCTGATGTGGCTTGAAAGCTCGTCGTCGCCCTCGAGGTAGGTCTTGAAGTCCTTCAAATTGTTCGTCTGCGTCTCCGCCGAGGCAAACGAGCTCATCATGTCGTACATGATGTTGTTGGAGTAGACGGCGTCGAGGTCATGCTGCTCCCCGTCGCCCTCGTCCTGCGCATGGACGCCCATCATCGAACTGACCATGCTGGACATGTCCATGCTCTCAGCCTCGATGGTCAGCGGATAGCTCGATAGCGTATCCTCCTGCACGCGGTCGATATAGGTCTGGATGCCGTTGCTCAGCGACAGAATGAGCGCGATGCCGATAATACCGATGCTGCCGGCAAAGGCCGTTAAAAATGTCCGTCCCTTTTTCGTCATCAGGTTGTTGAGCGACAGCGACAGCGCCGTGCCAAAGCTCATTGAGGTCTTTTTGCTCTTGCCCGCGGCGGGCTTTTCTTCCACGGCCTCCTCATACGGCGCGCTGTCGTCCACGATCTCGCCGTCCTTTAAGCGCACGATGCGGCTCGCGTAGGTCTCGGCAAGCTCGGGGTTGTGCGTGACCATGATAATGAGGCGGTCTTTGGAGATCTCTTTCAAGATCTCCATCACCTGCACGCTCGTCTCGCTGTCGAGCGCGCCGGTCGGCTCGTCGGCGAGCAGAATGTCCGGATCGTTGACGAGCGCCCGCGCGATGGCGACGCGCTGCATCTGACCGCCGGACATCTGGTTCGGCTTTTTGTCGAGCTGATCGCCAAGGCCCACGCTCTCAAGCGCCCTGACCGCGCGCTCGCGGCGCTCGCTCTTGCTCACGCCCGAGAGCGTGAGCGCCAGCTCCACGTTGCTCAATACCGTCTGGTGCGGAATGAGGTTATAGCTCTGGAAGACAAAGCCGATGGAGTGGTTGCGGTAGCTGTCCCAGTCGGCGTCGGAGAAGTCCTTCGTCGATCTGCCGCCGATGATGAGATCGCCGCTCGTATAGTGGTCAAGGCCGCCGATGATGTTGAGCAGCGTCGTCTTGCCGCAGCCTGAATGGCCGAGGATGGCGACAAACTCGCTCTCACGGAACTGTAAGCTCACGCCGCGCAGCGCGTGGACGGTGGTGTCGCCCGCCTGGTAATCCTTGACGATCTGTTGCAGCTTCAGCATATCCTGCCTTCTTTCTGAGTAAATCAAAATAAGAATTCCAGAGTAGGATACCATTTTGACCTTTTACCGTCAACCGGCGCGGTCGAGAATTCATCGAAAGTTCATCTTTGTTTACTATTCGGCAAAAAGAGCGCCGCGGCATCGCCGCAGCGCTCCCTGATCTTCTTTTAAGCGAACGAGGTACTCATCTGCCGCTCGATCTCATAGCGCAGCACTTCTGCGCCCGAGGCGTCGTATCCGACAAAATACACCCGATCCCATCCATAGTCGCCATAGTTGGCCTCTGTCGCCACTCCGCCAGTGAGGAAATACCGATAATCGCCGTCTTCAATCAACTCAGCGGCGAATGCTTCACGTTTCTCAAAGGTGTAGTCCCCGTTTTCATCCTGTGAAACCGCGCGATATCGCTCGATCACGGCGCTGGCGACCGCCGCATCGTCGACGCGTCCCCAGTAAAAGATATCCCTTACGCCGTTGCGCGCCATATCCCACCAGCCCGCGTGAATGCTCTCACCGTCTGAGCAGTCAAGCGGCACACCGAAATCGTCCTGCCAGCCAAGCAAGGTGTAGAAATGGCTCGCGCCGCAGTAGGTCGCATTCTCCCCCGCCATCAGCGTGACGCGCAGCGTCTTATAGATGTTCTCGGCGGGAAGGGATGTGATCTCGTGCGTCTTTTCATACACGCCGTAGCGCTGTTCGCCGTCGCGCAGAGCCATGGCGCGCGTCAGGTGTCCGCCGCCGAGCATATTGCTGATGAGCAGCGCGCAGAGCATGATGACAACGCTCTTGACCGCGCGGCGCGCCCTCGTCGGCCGCTTTTCGATCTTCTGCTTTTTCATGGCTGCGTTTCCCCTTCCGGAAGCTCGATCCTCGTCTCGATGCGCTCGCCGAAGCGGTCGTAGACGAATGTCACGTAAGTATCGCCCACTTCAAGCGGCACGGTATGCTGGCCGTAGTGCACATACAAGCTGCCGCTGCTGCTCCGGCAGCTTGAATACCAGCCCGGATACCGTCCTGTATCCTCATAGTCGTACATCGTCTCGCCGCGTTCACTTTGCAGCGACATTGTCTCGATCAAACGCTCATAGACCTTTCGACCCGGAATGCGGTCATAGCTGCTCACCCAGAGCACCGCCTGCCGCTCTCCCTCGCGCACGCCGTATTCGATGCGGTTGAGCTGCACAATGTCATTGCCGACGGCAATGCGCTCACGCAGGTCCGCCGCGCCGTCGAGCTCTTCCCATGAAATACTGTTCACCGCCGGACTCACGCGCTCGCGGATGCTCTCGTACACGCCGCCGAGCATCGGGAGCATGAAAAAGCCCTGCACGCAGGCGATGACCGTGACGAAAATCGCGGCGCGCTGCACGATGACGAGCCACCAGCCGCCGTACTGCGCGCGCAGCGCCCGCCCCGTCTCCTCGGGATCGCCCATCAGCGCCACCGCACGCCCGTAGGCCGCGTCCTCCGTATAGCCGTGCTCGACCAGCGCTTCGGCGTGGTCTTCGATGTGACCGGCGAGCTCATTTCTCAGATCGTTTGCTTCATCGCTCGTCAGCCGGCCGACCTGTGCGAGCACGCGATCGCAATATTCCTTTCTGTCCATAGCCTCACCCTTTTTTACGCAAAGTGCAGCACGGCGTTCACCGCGCCGCTGTACTCCTGCCAGGCTTTCTCCTCTTCTGTGAGCGCGGCACGGCCGGCGCGCGTCAGGTGATAATACTTGCGCACGCGGCCGGTGGGCGCTGCCTTTTCATAGGCTTCCACATACCCCTCGCGCTCCATGCCGTGCAGCACGGGGTAGAGCGTGCCCTCTTTCATCTCGAAGACATTGCTCGAACGGCGCGCCAGCTCTAAAATGATCTGGTAGCCGTACATGTCCTCGGTCGAGAGGAGCTTGAGCAGTAGAAGCTGCGTGTGGTCAATGCTCTTTTTCTTCATGTTGCACCTCCGATAATACATAGAGTGTCTATGCTTGTAGTATACATAGAGTTACGAGGTATGTCAAGCCAAAAATATTTGTAAATTTTTGTTCATTTTCTTAACAGACCCTAAACTTTACTTCTTGTCCTTTTGCGGCATACAATTATAATAACAATCTGAAAATCCGGCGGGACTCTTTTACCGCCAAATCGCATCGACATGAAAAGAGAGGTTCCCCATGAAAACGTATCAAGCAGGCATCGACGTAGGCTCCACCACGGTCAAGCTCGTCGTGCTGGATGAAAACGGACAAATGATCTTCGGGCAGTACCAGCGCCATCTGTCCCACACACAGCGCGCACTGTCCGACTTACTCAAGCAGGCGCGCGCAGCGCTCGGCGAGTGCGCGCTCGAATTGCGCGCCACCGGCTCCGGCGCGATCAACCTTGCCAAGGCGCTCGGCATCCCCTTTGTGCAGGAGGTCGTCGCCGTCGCGCAGGCGCTCGAGCGCGTCGCGCCGCAGGTGGATGTCGCCATCGAACTCGGCGGCGAGGATGCCAAGATCATCTACTTCAAAGGTGGGCTCGAAGAGCGCATGAACGGCGTCTGCGCCGGCGGCACCGGCTCGTTTATCGACCAGATGGCCGCCCTGCTGCAGACCGATGCCTCGGGTCTCGACCGCGAGGCCGCGCACTATCAGCAGATCTACCCCATCGCCGCGCGCTGCGGCGTGTTCGCCAAGACGGACATCCAGCCCCTCATCAACGAGGGTGCGACGAAGGCCGACCTTGCCGCCTCGATCTTCCAAGCGGTCGTCAACCAGACCATTTCGGGCCTTGCCTGCGGCAAGCCCATCCGCGGCCATGTCGCGTTCTTAGGTGGGCCGCTGCACTTCCTCCCCCAACTCAAGGCCGCGTTTATCCGCACGCTGAAGCTGACGGATGAGACGACCATTGACCCTGAAAATTCTCATCTCTTCGCCGCCACCGGCGCGGCCATCGACGAAACGCCCGCCGAGGCGCAGCCGCTCAGCGCGCTCATCAAGCGTCTCGACAGCGGCGTGCAGATGGATTTTGAATTAAAGCGCCTGCCGGCGCTCTTTGAAGACGAAGCCGACCTCGAGGCCTTCCGCACCCGTCACCATACGGCGGTCGTGCCGCGCGGCGATCTTGCAACGTATAATGGCGACTGCTTTCTCGGCTTCGACGCAGGCTCGACGACGACAAAGCTCGCGTTAGTTGGCGAAAAGGGCGAGCTTTTGTACTCGTTCTACGCCAACAATCAGGGCAATCCCATCCAGACCGCCATGCAGGCGGTACATACGCTGCGCGAGCATCTTCCCGCAGGCGCACATATCGCGCGCTCCTGCTCCACGGGCTACGGCGAAACGCTGCTCAAGTCCGCGTTCTCGCTCGACGAGGGCGAGGTCGAGACCATCGCCCACTGCACCGCCGCGTCGTTCTTCGACCCCAAGGTCGACTGCGTGCTCGATATCGGCGGACAGGACATGAAGTGCATCAAGCTCAAGGACGGCGCGGTCGACACGGTGCTTCTGAACGAGGCCTGCTCGTCCGGCTGCGGCTCGTTCCTCGAGAATTTCGCCAACTCTCTTGGCATGACAGCGCAGGAATTCGCGCACGAAGCGCTCTTTGCCAAGGCCCCCGTCGACCTCGGCACGCGCTGCACGGTGTTTATGAACTCCAACGTCAAACAGGCGCAGAAGGAGGGCGCAAGCGTCTCCGATATCTCCGCCGGCCTTGCCTACTCCGTCATCAAGAACGCTCTTTATAAGGTCATCAAGCTCTCCGACGCGAGCGAGCTCGGCTCGCACGTCGTCGTACAGGGCGGCACATTCTTCAACGAGGCCGTGCTGCGCGCGTTTGAGCGCATCTCCGGCGCGCAGGTCACGTGTCCCGACATCGCGGGCATCATGGGCGCGTTCGGCGCGGCACTGCTCGCGCGCGACCGCTACCACGGGCAGCAGAGCACAATGCTCCCGCTTGAGGAGATCGAGCAACTCACGTACAAGACCTCTGCCGCACGCTGTCAGGGCTGCCAGAACCACTGCATGCTCACGGTCAGCGTCTTCCCCGGCGGCCGCCGCCATGTGAGCGGCAACCGCTGCGAAAAAGCCCTGCGCGGCGAAAGCGCTGCCAAACCCGGCGAAAATATCTTCGCCTACAAGCGTGAGCGCATGTTCGCCTATCCCCCGCTCGAGCCGGAAAATGCGCCGCGCGGCGAGATCGGCATCCCGCGCGTGCTGAACATGTACGAAAACTACCCGTTCTGGGCGACGTTCTTCCGCGACCTCGGCTTCCGCGTCATCCTCTCCCCGTTCTCCACGCGCGCGATCTACGAGCTGGGCATGGAGAGCATTCCGTCGGAATCTGAGTGCTATCCTGCCAAGCTCGCCCACGGTCACGCCCAGTGGCTTATCGACCACGGCGTCAAGACCATCTTCCACCCCTGCGTGTTCTACGAACATCAGGAAGTGCCGGGCGCGCAGAACCACTTCAACTGCCCGATCGTCGTTTCATATCCCGAGAATATCAAGAACAACGTCGAAGCCGTGACCGACGGCTCCGTGCGCTACCTGCATCCCTTCCTCGCTTTCACGAACGAGAAGGTCGCCTCCGACCGTCTCGTCCAGTTCTGTAAGGAAGTATGGAACATTCCTGAAAAGGAAACGCGCCATGCCGCCCACCTCGCGTGGGAAGAGCAGCGCAGGGCCAAGGCCGACGTCCGCGCCGCGGGCGCGAAGGCACTCGCCGACATGGAGAAAAACGGCGGCAGCGGCATTGTGCTCGCCGGACGTCCCTACCACGTCGACCCCGAGATCAACCACGGCATCCCCGAGCTCATCGCGGCCTACGGCCTGACGGTGCTGACCGAGGATTGCCTGCCCATCGACTTTGTCCCCAAGCGCCCCGTGCGCGTGAATGACCAGTGGGTCTATCACTCCCGCCTCTACACCGCAGCGGAATTCGTCTGCGGGCGCGACGATCTTGAGCTCATTCAGCTCAACTCGTTCGGCTGCGGTCTCGACGCCGTCACGACCGACGAGGTCTGCGAGCTTCTGGAGCAGGGCGGCAAGCTCTACACCTGCCTCAAGATTGACGAGGTCAACAACCTCGGCGCGGTGCGCATCCGCATCCGCTCGCTTCTCGCCGCCGTCGCCATGCGGCGCGAGCGCGGGATCCATTCGACCTCTCACGTACAGCCGTTCGAGCGCGTCTACTACACCAAGGAGATGCAGAAGCAGCACTACACCATCCTCGCCCCCCAGATGAGTCCCATCCATTTTGACATTCTCGAGCCTATCTTCCGCCACCACGGCTATAATTTTGAGGTACTGCAAAACGACGACCGCGCCGCCATCGACGCGGGCCTCAAGTATGTCAACAACGACGCCTGCTATCCCTCGATCACGGCGGTCGGCCAGCTGATGGAGGCCGTGACCTCCGGCCGGTACGACACCGACCACCTCGCCCTCATCATGTCGCAGACCGGCGGCTGCTGCCGCGCGAGCAACTACATCGCCTTCATCCGCCGCGCGCTCAAAAAAGCGGGCCTTGAACACATCCCTGTCATCTCGCTCAACGCCAACGGCATGGAGACGAACGAGGGCTTCCGCATCTCGCCGTCACTGCTGTTGGACGCCGCGCACGGTATCGTGCTTGGTGACCTGCTGATGCGCTGCCTGTACCGCGTGCGCCCGTATGAGCTCGAAAAAGGCAGCGCGAACGCGCTGCACCGCAAGTGGCGCGACATCTGCATCGACTCGCTCACGAGCGAGCATCCCAAGTACCGCTACGCCCAGCTCTGCCGCGGCATTGTCGAGGACTTCGACGCCTTCCCCATCGACGAAACGATCCGCAAGCCCCGCGTCGGCGTTGTCGGTGAGATCCTCGTCAAATACATGCCGCTCGCCAACAACCACGTCGTCGACCTTTTGGAGCGCGAGGGCGCAGAGGCGGTCGTGCCCGATCTTCTCGATTTCTTTGCCGCCACGATCTATGAGCAGGACTTCAAGCACACCCACCTTGGAAAGGGGTGGACTGCTTCGGCCAGCGCCAAGCTCGGCATTCCGGCACTTCAGCGCATGCGCCGCCCCGCGATCGAAGCGCTGAAGGCCAGCAAGCGCTTTGATCCCCCCATGGCCATCAACCATGTGGCGGAGCTTGCCAAGCCCTTCCTTTCAATCGGCAACCAGTACGGCGAGGGCTGGTTCCTCGCCGGTGAGATGGCAGAGCTCATCACCTCCGGCACGCCGAACATCGTGTGCATCCAGCCGTTTGCGTGCCTGCCGAACCATGTGGTCGGCAAGGGCGTCATCAAGGCGCTGCGCGCGGCCTATCCCGGCGCAAACATTGTCGCTGTCGACTATGACCCCGGCGCGAGCGAAGTGAACCAGCTCAACCGCATCAAGCTGATGCTCACCGCGGCGCAGCGCGCGCTGCACGCGCAGGAGGCCACCCCGAAAAAGCCGAAGCCGCCCGAGGCTCCGTCCATCAGCCTGCCGCACCCCAAGGTCGCAATGCTCTGAGCGCAGAAAGCGGCAGAAATTGAAAAATAGGCTTGCTTTCCGCACCTTTCTATGGTATTATGAGTACCTGTGAATATAGCGTGATCACACGTTCAACAATTTGGAGGTTTTCACCATGACTTTATTCGTTACGATTCTTCAGCTTCTCTGCGGTCTCATCGTCATCGGCATCGTCCTGTTCCAGAGCGGCAAGTCCGCCGGCTTAAGCGGTGCGATCGGCGGCGTGGCCGATTCCTTCATGGCCAAGAACAAGGCCAAGAGCACGGATGCCCGTCTTGCGCGTGCCACCAAGTGGGTCGGCGCTGCGTTCATCGTCCTGACGCTCGTGCTGAATATGCTGTAAGAGCAAACGAATCCATAATGAAGAAGAGCGGAAGCAAAAGTTACCTACGCATAAGGACAACATTTCAAATTACCGTTCAAGTAGCATTGAAAAAGCCACTGACTCTGAATTATTCAGGGTCAGTGGCTTTTCGTTGAAAACGAGGCTGCATTCTGGTACAATCTATGTGTATAAAAGGAACTTCTCATAATTGCACCTTACAGAGCTTGTTTATGTAACCGTTGTAATACTGCAAGACCTGTTCCACGGCCCCGGCGTCACCGGCGCGGGCCGCCTCGATCACTGCAAGGGGCAAAGGCTCCTTATATCTGGCCTGCTTCATTCTGCAATACCTCCCGTCAGTCTTGTTCTCATGGTTTCCAGCGTCTTAGTCCTGTGCCGCTGGACGGCGCTGCGGGACATTCCCACCACCGCGCCGATCTCGCCGTCCGTCAGTTCCAGAACACAATGCAGTATCAAGATGCTTTGTCCCGGCTGGGGCAAGCTGGCAAAGGCAACGGCCACCAGCCCGTCGCTGATCTGAAGCTCACAGCCATAGGCCGGAAATATAAAACTGTCGCTGGGGTACTGATCTATCGTGCATAGCGTGTCCAGTTCCGAAAGCGGCAGCGTTTCAAAGGATGTTTCCCAGCCACGCTGACGCTTCCTTTCCCGGAAGTAGTCAACGGCTTCATGGTACAGTACCAGCTTGCAAAAATGGTCAAACTGGCAGCGCCTCCCGTAATCATCAGGGGTAACTTTCATCTTCTCACCCCCTTTCCGTGGGGAGTGAGCAGGATGATCCTGTCCGTTGTCAGGGGCCTATGCTGGCCCTGGTCTGCTGACCGCCTCCTTTTCCATCTGATTTTTTGCCGGAAATGACAATCCGCGAAAATCGACAAAAATCGCCCGGCAGGTCGTAAACCTACCGGGCGACGATTTGAAGCGTTTTGTTGTTTTCTTACATGGTATAGTTCATACTCATAGCCGGAATATTCCCGTGGCGGGGCAAGGCTTTTTTTAAGCGGTAGAAGTGGATTAGATTATAATGATAGTAAAACAGCATGGCGGCGTCCTCCCGTGGGCCGCCATGCCTTTAACTGCTGGGAATGACAGAAAGAAAGCAGCGGCCTTGATTTCTCAAAACCGCCACCAGTGAATATAAATTAAGCGTGAAAATGGGTCTGCCCAGCAGCGGTTTTTTTCTTTTCTGCCGCTGGGCAGATGTTTTTTCTTTAGATACATGATAAGAGGAATTTTTGAAGATTCCATAAAGATTTGAAAAATGGACGGACATAAAAGA
>OIDD01001080.1_pt1 | contig 12167 bp, 8 predicted proteins | sample 1606751 | NCBI WGS metagenome assembly OIDD01 (sample SAMEA3882544, study PRJEB24775) | human gut metagenome | biome: human-associated habitat; feature: intestine environment; material: feces | place: Netherlands | collected 2009/2010
CGCAAGAAGTACGGTCTGAAGGCCGCCCGTCGCGCACCTCAGTTCTCCAAGCGCTGAGTTTATACCGCTTACCTGCAAAACGCCAGAAACCACAACGGTTTCTGGCGTTTTTGTTTGTGCCTGTCCGTGACAGTATGTTTCGTTCTGTAGATTTCTTCGGGGACATTACAGGGGACAATTATGGACAAAAAGGGACAAACAAAGGGACAACTTCAAGACGCCGTCTAATGCCATCGCAATCGCCTCCAGAACCTTGGAGGCAGTATGAAAAACTCTTGGACAAAAGAAGAAAAAGCGACTTTCCGTACCCAGCATCCCATAAAGTATCCCATCAAGCAACTGAAGCACAATTGCCCAAAGGCCAATGTAAAGGAGTTTGCCGACCTTGTTTTTGCAGCGGACTATCCCGAATACAAGGGACTGGTGACAATTGTGCGTCGCCCCAAGGGAACATCTACAATGGAGACGGTAGCGAGCGTTCCTGCGGAAGAGGCGGGCGAATGGTTGTCGCGGATGCACGTTTCGGCAAATGCAGATTATTATATCACAAAGGCGCAGTTCAGCAAGGCACAGACGTGGGATAGTAGAAACCTATTTGCAATAAATGCTATTTGGATAGATGTCGATGCGCATGAAAAAGCTTCAAACTGTCCAAATCCGGAAGATGCGCTGTCCTTGTTATCTCAAGGCCTTGAAATATGGACCGAGCTTCCTGAGCCCAATATTGTGGTTTACAGCGGAAGGGGTTTCCATCTTATTTGGCTTATCGGCCAGTGTGCAGCGAGCCTTGGCTTTATGGCAAGCGAAATCTCAAAGCATATTGGAAATGCCATTCAAAATCTTCTCACCGACTTGCAGATCATCGGCTACTCGGTCGATTCGGGGTATTGTTCAAATATTGCAGGATTGACACGCATTCCAGGCACATTTAACACTCACGCAAATAATTACTGTACCTACGAAATACGACATTCTGTTCGGATGTCGCTCGTAGAGGAATATAAGGATCTTCAGTTTTACTCAAAAAAGAGTATAGCAACTTCTGAACCTTGTCACCGCTATATGCCTACGTCTGCACAGGCTGCGGGAGAGCTGCGTGTAAACGCTTTGCTGAAGCTGCTGGAGCTGCGCACAAACTGGGAGGGCTATCGGGACTATTTTTTGCTTATTTTGTTCTCAGCCTGCCAAATGGCTGGATACCCCAAAGAAGAATCTCTTCGACTGGCACTGAAGGCCAACACACAATTGAAACCAGCTCTATCCGAGCGCGAGGTTCAGTCTCTACTGTCAACCGCAGTAAAAAAGCACTACAAAATGAAAAACACCTACATTATAACTGCATTAGACCTTACCGCCGATGAGCAGACTGCCATCGGTATTTCGGTCATGCCCACAGGGGCGACAAAGCGCGGCAAAAATCAGGCGCGGGATGAAAAGATTGCGGCCAAGCGGAGGAAGGAAAACCGCGCGATCATGCGGTTTCATATCCTCGGCTGGAGCATTGGTGCCATCGCAAAAAAGGTAAACCGTTGCTATAACACTGTAAAAAAGCGCATCGGCGAACTGGCAGGAAAATTGGAGGAGCTTTTTTCGGATCGCGAACTCAGATTACTTTTTCGTCAGCGTGCGAAGCGCATCGTGGCGGAGCTGAAGAAGTGCGCAACCCCCATTTCATTTTTTGAAGACCTTATATATTATGCTAATATGGGCACGCTCATCATGAACCAGGCTATAGCAGAAGGACTCGCATATCAGTCTGAGCACGAACGGAAAGGTCCAAGAAAACAAGATGGAAGCTGTATCTGCACACACATGAATGCGAAGGGGTGGTTTGCAAAATGAACAAGGCACTGCTATCTTCCAAAAACATGTGCTGGTGCACGCCGCAGGACTTTTTTGATAAATTGAATAGCGAGTTTGGTTTTGTGCTCGACCCCGCAGCAACGGACAAAACGGCAAAGTGCGCATTGTTCTATACCCCCGAAACGGACGGACTTTCGCAGAGCTGGGATCGCGGCGGCGCCGTCTTTTGTAACCCACCGTATGGCCGGGAGATTGGCAAGTGGGTGCGGAAGGCGTTTGAAGAGGCACACGGTGGGTATCCCATCGTCCTGCTTATCCCAGCGCGGACGGATACGGCATACTTTCACGATTACATTTACGGAAAAGCGGAAATTCGCTTTATTCGTGGACGGCTGCGGTTCACGGATGACGAGGGAAACGCCGCCGATCCAGCACCATTTCCTTCTATGGTAGTGATCTACAACGGGAAAAACTCGCTGCTCCAAAACAACGTGTCCGGCGCAGTCCCAAAGGAGACATGCGCCTAATGCCAGGGAGGTTTCCAACATGAAATTTGCCCCCATTTTACCGCCCGCGAAGCCCTGTGCACCGACTGTCCCGAACCGCGCAGGCGGCGTACAGCACACCACTTACCGCGTGCCTGAGGCGATGTTTAAGCTGCGCTTGCTGACCCGGAACATCAATGATGACGCTGAGAATCTGCTTACGCTAAACAAAAAAATTGGGCAGGCATTGATACGATTTTTCTCTGAAATGCAGTCCGTTCAACGGATGGCAAACGCCGAATTTGCTGATGAGGAATATGCTGAGACAGTGGCAAGGGCGTTAGAAAGTGTCATTGAAAAATTGGACAACAACACGTATTGGAGCCTCCTGAGAACGCTCACACTCATGGGCAAAATTGACGCAGTCAGGGCAGGATTAGGCACAGATGAAACGTTGCCCTCCGATGAAATATGCACGCAGTTCTACCGGAAAATTGCTCGTGAAACACATGCGTTTGACGCTTTTGTCGAGGGAAATATGTTGCTCGTTCGGATGCCTATGCTGCCCTCCATCCGCGCCCATGGTGTAATCAATAGCGGGCAGAAGCGCGCTATCTTTGACACGCCGATGTTCGTGGAAACGGTGCGCGGAGCGGTGCTTTCTGTGAAAGAAAAGCTGCCGAAAATCGCAAAGAAATGCATTACCTATCTCTTCATTTACAGGGATACAGCTGCCCCACATCTGGACTCCGATAACCATAATACCAAAGCGATCACCGATGAAATCTGCTCTCATTTTGAGGCGGGCGATGATGGATTTTATGTGGATTTCCGCTTCTTTACGAGGGCGTCCGAGCTCCTCCCGGCAGGGACATACGTTGCGGTTTCGGCGATGGACGGCGTACTCCCCACGCCTGAACATATTATCGAACTGTGGACGGCGCGACTGCGGAGCGGAATGGATATTTGACCCCATATTCATTACACCCCGGTGGGAGTGTTTTGCACACTAAAACACGGTCATTCCGAATACCGCATTTCAGACAAGGCGGCAGACCCGCAAACCCGCTGAAGCACAAGGGTTTTGCAGTTTTGCAAGGGCGGAAAAGCCAATGTCTCTGTACGAATAGGACAATTCGGAAGATACTTTACCCACATGACAGCCGCCCGAATAAAAGGGTAAACTGTTTATAAGATACGGCTCATTTAGGGGCGGCTGACCAGAACCGTGGAAAGGAGCACCACAATGTATACGCCTTCTAAAATAAAAATCAGTATGCTGTGCGCACTTGCCCTTTGCGGTCAGGTGCGCCGCGATGACCTTGCTATTTTTGCGCGGACGGCTGACGCAGGAGTTCGCACGATACGCGAGCTGGAAGACAAGAGTCTCATCGAGGACAAAACTGTTGAGGTGACGGTGCGGATCGACGGAAGAAACCGCCCGCGGATGCGCCATGTCTGCAGCCTCACAAATGCAGGGCTTTTGTTTCTGCTCACGCATGGCGCGTCACTTTTTCCGTGGCTGGCAAGCGTACCGAAAGAAATCGTTGGGCGGGTCAATTTGAAAGGCGGCAGCTGCACGCGGCGAATACCGTTGGACAGGCGGCTGGATCTAAGTGGAGCCAATTGCTTTTTTATCGCGGCAGGCTACGAGACCCGCCCTCTTGTATTCGACGAAAACATGAAAGAGGGAAAGCCCTCGTTAGCAAGCTGCCTTGCGGAGATTTTACCGCCGCTGGATGCTCGCAATGACCGCAGCTTCTACAATGTACTGGAGATAAAGAGGGACATTCTGGGTAACGGCATGGCTGCACGCTTTGCCCGGTATGTGGGGTTTGTTGTGCACGGCGGTATGCCGGCAGCCGTATACGTCGTGCCGCAGGGGGGACTGTCATGGGGCACGAGCGTGGTGAACAAGGAGCGAGCACTGTTTGACGACTTTGTCCTCAGAGGGATGCATACCGCAAAGGATATGGGGCACGATTGTATTCTGCTGGTTCGCAAGCCCCGCGATTTGAGCAGGACACTTGCCATGGAACCCGGCAAGGTGGTGCCGCGGGGTATGCGCTATGTCGTGCCGATGAGCCGGGAGGGGATGAGAGATTTGGAATATATCCAAAACTGGGGCTACCACAAATTAAAGGCAGCGTGCAGTGAAAGCATAAGCGAGGCCGGCTATGCGAAGAACACGGAGAAGGGTACGATTCCGGGGAACGCGGCAACGAGAATATCTACGGTATGCCCGCTGATAGACCCGGTTACCGGCAACTACATCACGATAGGGCCGCTGATAACGATTCACATGCTGAAGGAAAATGCGGCACTGATGCGGGTGGGAAAGCCCATCACTGTTTTCTGCTTTCCGCATCAAATGGCCTTTTATCGCACGGCTCTCGGTGAAGAGATAGATTTCCTTCTGGCCGCTGCTGAAGGCGAGGGGTGATCCGCGTAGCGGATCACCCCTCGCAAAGATGGCAGTCGGCTGCATATGGTTACAGAAACATTGCCATGTAGATGGGCAGATGAAGGATGTTATCGGAGCGCATAACATCCTTAGTGTAAAGGATGTAGCTCTCACCGATTTTCGAGGAGAACTTTGCGCGGAATTTGTCCAATGATGCGTGGCTGCGGTAGCTGCCGGACTTCACTTCGATGGGGGCTATTTTTTTGCCCTCGGCAATCAGGAAATCGACCTCCATATGGTTTTCCCGATGCTCCTTATCGCAGCGGGAGTAGAAGTAGAGCTTGTGTCCGCGGCATCGGAGCATCTGCGCTACCATGTTTTCCAAAATCATACCCTCATTTACGTCCAGCTTGTCAAAAAGGATGGCTTTATACAGCTCGTTGTCCGTATAGCCCTTGTCCATGAATGTCTGTGTCACCAGCAATCCCGTGTCCGCCATATAGCATTTCTGCGTGGCGTGGTCGGCACTGAGGGCAAGCCCTACATTGGGGTCGGTGGCGTTGAAGCAGGTATTGACCACCATCGCTTCGTTCAGCCAGATAAAGGAATCCTCATAGGAACGGAAACGTGCATTTTCACCCAGCGAACTCAGCCGATATTTCTTTTCCTTTTTGGATAGCTGACCGGGGATACCGTCGAAAACAGCATAGACCTTATCCTCGTACCCCGCTGCGAACTTGGCGACATCGTCGCGGTAGAGTCGCAGAATGTTTCGCTTCGCCATATCGGAAGCGGCAAAGTCCTTCCCATTCAGGTAGGCGAGGATGGATTGGGGCATCCCGCCTACCAGCAGGTACTGCCGGAAGCTATTCATAACCTTTCGATGCACCGCCTGACCCAAGGGTTTTTGCGCCTCGAATGCCTGCCGGATAAACGGAACGGTGACCTCATCATCCAGTGCCCACAGAAATTCTTCAAAGTCCAAGGGGAACATCTCCAGATGTTCCTCCTCCGATGGGATGATAATGTCCTTGACGTTCTTCTTGAGCCGGATGAGAGAGCCTGTTTCCAGATAATCGTAGCGACCATCCGCCACAAGGTATTTGATGAGCTGCCGTGCGCGGGGGAACTGCTGCACCTCATCAAACACGATGAGGGACTCCCTGTTATAGAGTTGGACCCCGAAGAAAACGGACAGCTTGGCGAAAAACATATCGAGGTCGGTGCTGTCATTTTCAAAGATATCCAATACATCCTTCGGGACATTCCCGAAATCAATAATGATGTGGCTTTTATACTCGTTTTCTGCGAACTCCTTGGCAATGAAGCTCTTGCCAACGCGCCTTGCGCCGTCAATCAGCAGAGCTGTCGTTCCGCCGCTTCGCTGCTTCCACGCAACGAGGTCGTCATAAATCTTCCGCTTCAGCATGCCGATTCCTCCTGCCTTTCAAAGTCGTGCTGTTTTCCATAGTTTAGCACAGGTCCGCACGAAAAGGCAAGTTAAATATGTCGATATTTGCACGAAACGGCAGGAGAGATGACTTTGCTGCTGCACGAAACGGCGGGTTTTCGCCCCGCTGGGCCATGCCGCAGAGCTGGGTATAGTTTCTCGCACACGGGCAGTTCCGCGCCTACTGCGCCTCGTCTGAGGCTTCCGGCGGCACGCTGCCGCACACAGTTCTCCCGACACCTGAAGCAAAAGAGTGCTCCTGCGAGGTGGATCCTCGCAGGAGCATTTCTTCCAAGCCGTCCGATTGTTTTCATGTCGTACAACCTTTCGCAAATAACCTCTCAGATACAAAACGCGGCATAGAGAGGAACGATTTTTTTGTTGTCCTCACAACCGAAGTTTTTGGCAGAGAGCTTGATAGCATAAGCGGGCTTGTAGGTGTCCATGTAGACCCTTAAGCTCTTGGCCTTAGTATTATCGGCAGACTTGACCTCAATGGGAATGAGCTGCCCGTTACGCTGAATGATAAAATCAATTTCAGCCCCACGCTCGGACTCCCAATAATAGGTGTGGTAGCCGTTAATGGTAAGCTGCACATTGACATAGTTCTCCGCCATACCGCCCTTGAAGTCGTTGATTTCCTCGACCATATAGAGAATGTCATTGGCGGCTAAATCCTTCTTGGCGCAAAGCAGTCCTAAGTCAGACACATAAATCTTGAACGCATCAATATCACGGTAGTTTTCAAGCGGCTTTTTGATTTGCTCGACCTTATAGACCTGTGACACGATACCAGACAGGCAGAGCCATTCAATGGCATTTTCAAATTCGGAAGCCCGTCCGCCTTTCTTGATCAGCTTATATTGGAAACGGGTATTCTTCTTTGAAAGCTGAACGGTAATGTTGTCATAAGCAAGTCTGGTTTTCTTAATTTCATTCAAGTTGTTATACTTGCTCATATCGTTGAGATAGCTTGCAAGTATCGTATCCTGCGTATGGCGGACGAGGATATAATCCTTTGTCTGTGCAAACTGCATCACACACTCTGGCATACCGCCGACCACAAGGTACTGACGGTAAAGCTGCATTGCGGCGTCGTGCAAGGCAGACGGCAGCGGCGTATCGGTTTGAAAGCACTTTTTAATCTGCTCTACCAAATCGTCCTCACCGAGAGCCAACATAAATTCCTCCATATCCATAGGATAAAGCGTTTTCATATCGACCTTTCCTACGGGGAAAGAGAATTTCGCCCTGTTGACCGCAACGCCGAGTAAGCTGCCTGCGACGATGATGTGATAATCTGGAGCGTCCTCACAAAAGTATTTGAGCGAAGTCAACGCCCTCCCGCAAAGCTGCACCTCGTCAAAGACTATCAGCGTTTTTTCCTTTACGATGGTCTGACCTGCGATATGGGACAAAATCGGTATCAGATAATCGGGGCTGATGTTTTCCTCAAAGGTTTCGTTCAGCTTTGGATTGGTTTCAAAGTTGAAGTATGCCACATTTTCGTAGTGGGTGCGCCCGAACTCCAGAATGGAATAGGTCTTTCCGACCTGTCTTGCGCCCTGTAAAATAAGGGGCTTGCGGTGTTCGCTTTCCTTCCACGCTTCCAGGAAGCCCATGATTTTTCGATACATAAGCAGTCCTCCTTAAAGGTACTGACCATAGTATAGCAGATATTCGTGTAAAAATCAATGAAGTTTCTTCGAATTTTCACACTAATCAACGCGATTATTTTCTCTAACCTCTCACGATACGACACGAACACCGCAAATTCTGCATTTTATACCTCTCCGAACTTGGTCGTCATCAGCTTGTAAAGCTCGGTATTACGGAGAAACAAACAGTACCAAAGTGTACGAAAGGATAATTTGCACATTTGAAGAAATGCCGCCCATCTGATAAAACAAAAGCAACGCAGCAATGCGTAATACTTGGAGGTGAGATAATGGCAGGAAAACGAAGCAGGATCCCGAAGTACGGCACGGTCGAGATCAATGGACACACCTACTATCGGACGAACATAACGGATAGTGAGGGAAAACAGCGTACCCTCTATGCCAAAACACGGGAGGAGCTTTATGACAAGGAGTTGGACACATTGTCACAGGTGGATGATGACCGGCAGCGGAGAAAATCACCTACGGTGGCGGACTACTGCGAAAAGTGGCTGGTGATGCAGTCCGCCCATGTACGCACAACGACGCTGACAGATTATAAGTCTAAGGTACGTCGAAACATCATCCCGTACCTTGGAGATAAGAAGATCGCAGAAGTGACTCTGGATGATATTCAGCTTGCCCTTGTGCCGGTTTCCCAAAAATCCGCTTCGGTATATAAGTCGGTCATCATAATCTATAAGTGCATTTTCCGGGCAGCAGAGGAAAGCCGGATCATCAAAAAGAATCCCACGGTGTACCTGTCCCCAAAGGGAGGCGGCGTACCACAGGCGGAAAAACAGCCTTTGACGGACGAGCAGGTACAGCGGCTGTTGGATGCGGTCCGTGGATTGCCGCCCTATGTCTTTATCATGCTGGGGCTATACGCCGGTTTGCGGCGGGAAGAAATTCTCGGACTGCAATGGGATTCGGTCTACTTGGACAGTGAAGCGCCGTATTTGGCTGTACGCAGAGCGTGGCACACGGAGCACAACCGGCCTGTTGTTTCAACGGAGCTGAAAACCGATGCCGCAAAGAGAAATATCCCCCTGCCGGATCATCTGGCGGCTTGTCTGAGAGAAGCAAAAAGAAATTCGACCTCGGATTATGTTGTGGCGAATCGGGACGGTGGACCGCTCAGCTATACGCAGTTTAAGCGGCTCTGGCAGTATGTCGTGACCCGGACGGCAAAGCCGAGGATTGCCCGCAAGCTGGTGGACGGGAAATATGTGAAATATATGCTTTACCCGGAGCTTGGAGAAAAGGCCCGGAATAATGGCCATGTGGTGTACAGCCTGGACTTTGAGGTGACGCCGCATTTGCTTCGGCATACCTATATCACCAACTTGATCCACGCCTCCGTCGATCCTAAGACCGTGCAATATTTGGCGGGACATGAAAACAGCCGGATCACTATGGACATCTACGCCAAGGTAAAATACAATCGACCTGACGATGTGGTAAAGGCTATGACCGGCGCCTTCGCTGAATGGGATGCCTCATAAATCGAGGCGGCAACACCGCATCAAGGAAGGACGATAAAATCCATTATAGATGATGAATGGCGGTCTTGTCAGCCGCATTGAACACCTCTTATTCCGGCTAATTTAATATTCAATGTTAAATCAGCCGGAGTTCTTAGACCGGTAAATGGCTTCATAAATCAAATGCGCTAAGGGCGAGGAAAGATTTCCTCGCCCTGTTTTCATGCCGGTTTGCACCTTTGCATCCACCGATGATTTCTGGTAAAACGAATACGCCAATACATAAGGCTAAGAAAGGAAGGTACTTATGGCGAAGAAGAAACAGAACATACCGGCATACGGCACGGCCGAGATCAACGGTGTCACCTATTTCCGTACCAGGATCACTGACGCCGATGGCAAACGGGTCCCCCTTTACGCTTCCACCTGTGAGGAACTATATAGGAAAGAGCAGAAAGCTCGGCAGCAGGTGCAGGACATTCTCTTTCGGCGGCAAAATCCAACCGTAGAAGATTACTGTGAAAAGTGGCTGCTCATGCGTTCAGCCACGGTAACACAAGATACGCTACGGAATTATCGCAGGGAGATGTATAAGTATATTGTCGAGCCGCTTGGGAGCCTGTATCTTTCCGATGTGACGGCCGACGACATCAAGCTGGCACTTGTTCCTGTGTCCAAAAGAGCAAAGCACACTTTTGATACCGTCAATATGCTCATCAAAAGCGTGTTTTACTCGGCGGAGCGCAGTGAGGTCATCGACTACAATCCTGCCGCTAAAATCAGTGCCAAGGGCGGTGTACCAAGTAAATCGATGGATGCCCTAACGGATGAGCAGACAAAGACTCTGGTAGATACAGTCAAGGCACTGCCTCCGTATGTGTTTGTCATGCTCGGCCTGTATGCTGGCCTGCGGCGTGAGGAAAGTCTTGCTTTGCAATGGGACTGTGTGTTTCTGGATGTGCCGACCCCATACATTTCTGTCCGGCGTGCATGGCGAGGCAGCCGCCGGACAGAGCCGGAGATTTCTACTGTATTGAAAACTCCGGCATCCAGAAGGGATATTCCCATTCCAAAGTGTTTGGTGGAGTGCCTGCGAGAGGCAAAGCAATCTTCCCATTCTGCCTTTGTGATTTCAAATCGTAAGGGTGGCCCCCTTTCTGAGGGGGAATTTGTGGGTGTTTGGTACCATGTCAAAAGTCACACCGCAGGAGAAAAAATCAGCTACAAGTATGTGAACGGAGAACACATCCGTTATATGACCTACCCCATTCTCGGAAGCCATCGGAAAGGCTTCCCAAACCATGTGTATAGTCTGGACTTCCATGTGACCCCGCACCAGCTCCGGCACACCTACATTACAAATCTTTTGTATATGGGCGTAGACCCCAAAACCGTTCAATATCTCGCCGGGCATAAAAATAGCAAAACAACTATGGACATTTATGCAAAAATCAAGTATAATAAACCTCAAGAACTTCTCCCTGTCATAAACGCAGCATTACGGCCTGTCGCAATGTCTTGAAAATACCCGTTTTTAACGATGTTTTCTGTTAATGCACGGGCTAAGTCCAGTTGCGACATCCTCAAAAATGTAGGAATATCAATGGAAATTGGGATTTTTTCAGCCCAGTACGGTCTGAAGGCTGCACGTCGCGCTCCGCAGTTCAGCAAGCGCTGATCGAGACTTCAAAATGCCCAAAAACCCTGGAAACTCAACGGTTTCCGGGGTTTTTCTTTTTTGATTCCGCTGTTTCCTTTTGAGGAAATTTGATACTCTCTATCCCCTTTTTAATGGGTTAACCATAGGGGAAAATCGGGTTTGGAGCGATGAATGGGTTAAAAAATAGGGGAAAATCCTCATCCATTCCGAGCCCTGCGAGGCACATCTATAGAGGCAATTTATCCCTCCCGGTGTCTTTGTTTCGCTTTGAATTCTTTTGGCGAAGTTTATTCCCGTTTATACCATATACGGATGGTTGAGGCCCAGTTACCCATTGCGGTAGCTGGGCCTTTTTTGCGCGGGGATGAAAAAACGATTGACATTCTCAAAAATAAGAATATAATAGAATCGTAGAACAATAAAAGGGGAGAGCACCATATGGAATTGGCGGAGATCGTCATGAATCCCGTGCGGCAGCGGATCTTTCAGTATCTGTTGCTTCACGAAACCGGCACGGTCAAGGAGATCCGGAAGGCCCTGCCGGATGTTCCCGGCGCCAGCCTGTACCGGCACATGAAGCTGCTGACGGAAAGCGGCATTCTCACGGTGGTGGGGGAGAACCGCATCCGCGGCACGGTGGAGAGCATTTACGGCCTGAACAAAAGCGCCCTGGAGATCGACGACGACGGCACGGCGGTGCAGACGGCGCTGCTGGGCCTCAGCGCCTCCTTTGCCAGATATTTTTCCGGCGGCGGGGCCGACCCCAGGCGGGATATGCTGCTGATGACCACCTGCACCCTGACCCTGACGGATGAGGAATTCACCGGCTTTCTGACGGAGATCAACCAGACGGCCCTGAAGTATATGGACATCGGCGTGAAGGAAGAGAGCCGTCAGCGGCAGATCACGCTGATCTCCTCCCCCACAGACGGGCCGGGGAGCCGGTGAAACGAGAGAAAGGACGAACGATCATGGTAATTGCATTATTCGGAGACAGCTGCACAGGGAAATCCACCATCGCTGCGGCGCTGGCCCCGTCGCTTTCCGCGGAGGTTTTCAGCGGAAAGGACTATCTGAAGCTGGCCAAAAGCGAAAGCATGGCGGCGGCCCTGTTCCAGAAGAAGCTGCGCGGCGAGGAGACGATCCTCTACGTCATTTCCGAAAAGGACCAGCTGGCCCTGCTGCCGGAGGGCTGCGTCCGGGTGCTGGTGACGGCGGGCCTT
>OIDD01001090.1_pt1 | contig 12043 bp, 6 predicted proteins | sample 1606751 | NCBI WGS metagenome assembly OIDD01 (sample SAMEA3882544, study PRJEB24775) | human gut metagenome | biome: human-associated habitat; feature: intestine environment; material: feces | place: Netherlands | collected 2009/2010
AACGGCCGCCGCTCCTACATCTTTGAAACGCCGCTGCTGGAGGGATATTCGCAGGCGAGCGAACCCTATCGCGAGTTCCGCAAGGGGGTGAAGATCACCACCTACAAGGATGATTCGCTCTCGACGGTCAACTCCGTGCTGACGGCCAACTACGCCATCTACTACGGCGAACGCGAACTGTGGGAGTCGAAGGGCAATGTCGTGGTCGAGAAGGCCGACGGCACGACGCTCTATACGCAGCAGCTCTTCTGGAACGCCCGGACGCGGCGCATCTATTCCAACGTCGATTCGCGCATCGTGCAGCGCGGCGGACGCCAGGATGTCGTCGGCGAGGGCTTCGAGTCCGACGAGGAGTTCAACGACTGGCGCTTCCGCCGCTCGAAGGGGCGCCTGGAGGTCCAGGTCAAACCCTCGGAGCGAACCGACTCCACCTCGTCGGAGGAGTCCGCGCGGCCCGTGCCGCCCGATCCGGACGAACGCGCCGCCGCGCCGCGCACGCAGCGTGCACCGTCCGACGGTGCGTTGTCGCGGCGATCCGCCGGTACGGTCTCCCGCGATGTCCGTCCGGCGGCTCCGCGCCCGACGGATGACGCCGCCTTGCCGCCGTCGCCCGTCTCCGGACGCTTCACCGCTCCGGCGCGCGCGGACGAGTCGGATGACGGCGTGCGTCCCGAGGTGCGGCGCATGCAGCAGATGCAGCGGATGAAGTCGCAGCGCATGCAGGAGGCGCAGATGCAGACCGGAAAGGCCGCCCCGGCAGTGTCGCCGATGACTTCGCCGGCTTCGGCCGACCCGAACCCATCGCCGGCGCCCGCCGCCCCTGCGGCTGCTTCCGCCTCCTCCGCTTCGGCCGGCTCTTCGGCCCCGCAAACGGCTCCGGCATCTTCCCCGGCTGCCTCTGCGGCCCCGATCTCTTCCGCAACTCCGATCTCTTCCGCAGCCCCGGCAGCCTCCGGGTCGGAGCGTCCCGATACCCAAACCGGCGAATAACCATGCTGACAACGATCATACTGATTGTCGTGATGCTGCTCCTGTCCGCCTTCTTCTCGGGCATGGAGATTGCCTTCACGAGCAAGAACCGCCTCAAGCTGGAGATCGACCGCAAGCAGAGCCGCCTGTTCGACTCGATAGCCGAGATCTTTTCGCGCAACCCCGGACAGTACCTCACGACGATTCTCGTGGGCAACAACATCGCGCTGGTCGTCTATTCGCTCTCGATGTCGCTGCTGCTGCGCTCGCTCTACGAAACGCTGGGGTGGGACAACCTGGCCAACGGCGGCTCGGTGGCCATCGACACGGCCGTATCGACCGTCATCATCATCTTCGTCGCGGAGTTTCTGCCCAAGTCGATCTTCCGCAGCGATCCGAACTTCTACTACCGGGCGCTGGCGCCGGTCATCTACTTCTTCTACCTGCTGCTTTATCCCGTCGCGCGCTTCACGACGCTGCTCTCGCACGGCATCCTGCGGCTGTTCGGCCGCCGGGTCGAGGTGAAAACCCTTTCGACGAACTTCAGCCGCGAGGACCTTGCGGCACTGCTCGACTCGGGTAACGCCGAACCGGGCCCCGAGGCCGACAACGAACTCAAGCTCTTCCAGAATGCGTTGGACTTCGCCGACCTGCGCGTGCGCGACTGCATGGTTCCGCGCGTGGACATCGAGGCCGTGGACATCGATTCGACGTCGATCGAGCAGCTGACCGGCCGCTTCGTCGAGTCGAAGTATTCGCGCATCTTCGTCTGGCGCCACAACATCGACAACATCATCGGGTATGTCAACTCCAAGAGCCTCTTCACCCGTCCGGCGCGGATCGCCGACGTGCTGATGCAGGTCAACTTCGTGGCCGAGACGATGCCCCTGCAGTCCGTGCTCGAAAACTTCATCAAGCACCGCTCGAACATTGCCGTCGTGATCGACGAGTTCGGCGGCACGTCGGGCATCATCTCGCTGGAGGACGTGCTGGAGCAGATCTTCGGCGAGATCGAGGACGAGCACGACGTCGACGACCTGATCGAGAAGCAGGTGGGTCCCGACGAATACGTCCTCTCGTGCCGTCTGGAGGTGAAGTACCTGAACGAGAAGTACGGCCTGGGCATCGAGGAGAGCCGCGAATACGAGACGCTCGCCGGTTTCATCCTCTACAATTACGAGGGCATTCCGGCGGCGGGCGAGACGCTGCTGATCGGGAATCTCCAGTTGAAAATCCTCCGCACGACGCGCTCGCGCATCGAGCTGGCGCGCGTCAGGAAGGTATGAGAATTTTTGCGGGAATCATACGGTCTATTCCGAATAATTTACTACCTTTGACTGCTAATTTGAAACTATACGAATAATTCAAGTTTATATGGCAAGTTTAAACACTTTACGAACCAAGTTCGGCGTGGTGCTGTCGATTGTCATCGCACTGGCCCTCTTGGCATTCATCCTCTCCCTGAAGACCGAGATGGGATTCTCGGGCAACGATCCGAAGGTCGGCGTCATCGACGGTGACAAGATCAACTATTCGGAGTACTACGAGCAGTACGAACGGGTCAAGGCGCAGAGCGGCGCGCAGGAGAGCGACGAGCAGCAGTCGGCCATGCTGGCCAATGCCGTCTGGCAGTCGCTTATCGCCAAGCACGTGCTGGAGCCCGGTTTCGAGAAGATAGGCCTGCGCGTGACGGAGCCCGAGCGTGCGGCCATGATCAGCGGCGAGCACATGTCGCAGTCGTTCTACAACGCCTTTGCCGATCCCCGCACGGGACAGTACAACGTGGCGGCCGTGAGCGACTTCCTCGCCCGGGCCACGACGCCCGAGGCGCAGCAGGCCTGGACGAAGCTCAACGAGCAGGCGCGCCTGGAGCGGCTGCTGCAGAAGTATGTCGGGCTGGTGCGCGGCGGTGCGTATGTCAACGCGCTGGAGGTGGCCAACGGCGTGAAGGCTGCCAACGAGACCTTCTCGGGCAAGTGGGCCGGCAAGAAGTACGCCACGGTGCCCGATTCGCTCATCACGGTGTCGGAGAGCGACCTGAAGGCCTACTACGAGAGCCACAAGGATCAGTTCAAGCAGCTGCCGTCGCGTTCGCTGTCGTATGTGGTCTTCGAAGTGTCGCCCACGGACGGCGACATGCAGGCCCTTGAGCAGCAGGCCCGCGAGGTCGGCGAAGGGTTCGTTGCCGCCGAGGACCTGCGCACCTTCGTGCGCGGCAACCGCAACGGCCATATCGCCGAGAACTACGTCTCGGCCGCCCAGCTTACGGACGAGGAGGCCGAGGCCCTGATGGCCGGCCGCGCCTACGGTCCCGTGCTGAAGAACAACGAGTGGACGATGTCGCGTGCGCTCGACACGAAGACCGTGCCCGATTCGCTCGGCATCCGCCACATCGTGCTTCCCTATACGGAGGAGAAGCTGGCCGACAGCCTGCTGATGGCGCTCCGTCAGGGCGGCGACTTCGCGCAGGCCGCCTCGCAGTATTCGGTTTACGACGCTACGGACGCCAACGGCGGTGAAGTGGGAGTGCTGCCTTTCTCGGCCTTCACGGGCGAGTTCGCCGAGGCGCTGGCGGGTGCCCGCCAGGGCGACATCGTGAAGATCGCTTCGGGCGATGCCATCCAGCTCATGCAGGTATACCGTGCGACGAAGCCCTCGAAGCACGTGCAGGTAGCCTCGATCACCTATCCCGTGCGCGCATCGGAGGCTACGCGCCGCGACGTGCACAACCAGGCCGGCAGCTTCTCGGTCAATGCCAAGGGCTCGGCCGACGCCTTCGCCGAGGCGGCTTCCGCAGCGGCCATCACGCCGCGCGTGGCAACGCTTACGCAGGGCGAGCGGACGATCCGCGGACTGGAAGATTCGCGTGAGGTGGCCCGCTGGGCATACGGCGCCAAGGTGGGCGAGATGTCCAAGATCTTCAATGTCGGCGACGACTACGTGATCGCCATCCTGACGGGCATCGACGACGACGAGTATGCTTCGCTGCAGAAGGTCTCGGCGCAGGTCCGTTCGCAGGTGATGCGTGACAAGAAATACGACTACATCGTCAAGAACCTCTCGGGTACGACGCTCGACGAGCAGGCCGCCAGCCTCGGTTCCGAGGTGGCAGACTTCGAGGGTGTGACCGCCGCGTCGTTCTATATCAACGGCCCGGGTATCGAGCCCCGTCTGGTCGGCGCCATCGCCTCGACGACGGAGAAGGGTGCGGTGGCCGGTCCCGTCAAGGGGCTCTCGGGAGTCTATGTCTTCGAGGTGGACGACATCACCACCGCCGAGAAGCAGACCGAGGAGGGTGAGCAGGTGCGCGCCCAGGCCATGGCGGAAGGTATGGTCCAGCAGTATGCCCTGCAGGCCGTGCAGCAGATGGCCGATATTCAGGACCTGCGCGGCAAGTATTTCTAACGGTCCGCACTGGCCGGTTGACAAAAACGATGGAGTTGCCTCGGGCAGCTTCATCGTTTTTTTCTTTCCGGCTGCCCGCACTGTCCGTGCACGGCGCTGCCGGCCCTGATTCCCGTTTCGGTTCCGGCTCTGGGCAGTTCGGGGTGGCTCGCGGCGGCTCGTTTCGGTTCCGGCTCGGGCGGCTCCGGGGTGTTTGGTCACGCGATTTCCGCTTCCCGGCGGTCGTGGCAGTTGCCGATACGCCTCTTTTTTATTAATTTTGGAGTGTCCATTGAATTTACCGACTGTTTCAATACCTCTTCGTATGAACAACTTTATCTATTGCAATCCGACGAAGCTCGTCTTCGGAAAGGGACAGATCGCCCGGCTCGGCGAGCTGATTCCGGCCGACAAACACCTCATGATTACCTTCGGCGGCGGCAGCGCCCGCCGCAACGGCGTCTACGACCAGGTCGTGCGTGCCCTCGAGGGGCGTACCTGGACCGAATTCTGGGGCATCGAGCCCAACCCTTCTGTCGAGACACTGCGCAAGGCCGTGGCTCAGGGCAAGGAGCAGGGCGTCGACTTCCTGCTGGCCGTGGGCGGCGGTTCGGTGATCGACGGCACGAAGCTCATCGCCGCCGGGCTGCTCTACGACGGTGACCCGTGGGAGATCGTCCTCAAGGGCCGCGCCGCCTGCGGCGTTCCCTTCGCCTCGGTGCTCACGATGGCCGCCACGGGCTCGGAGATGAACTCCGGAGCCGTCATTTCGCGCTACGAGACGCAAGAGAAGTACGCCTTCTATGGCAACTATCCCGTCTTCTCGGTGCTCGATCCCGAGACGCTCTTCACGCTGCCCAAGCGGCAGATCGCCTGCGGACTGGCCGACACCTTCGTGCATGTGCTCGAGCAGTACATGACCACGCCCGGGCAGTCGCGCCTGATGGACCGCTGGGCCGAGGGTATCCTCCACACGGTCATCGAGGTGGCCCCGAAGGCACTGGGCGAGGAGCGTGATTACGACACCATGTCGGAGTACATGCTTTCGGCCACGCTGGCGCTCAACGACATGATTGCCATGGGTGTGACGCAGGACTGGGCGACGCACATGATCGGCCACGAGCTGACGGCGCTGCACGGCCTGACGCACGGCGCGACGCTGGCCATCGTCATCAACGGCACGCTGCGCACGCTGCGTGACCAGAAGCACGGCAAGCTGTTGCAGTACGGCGAGCGCATCTGGGGCATCACCGAAGGCTCGGAGGAGGAGCGCATCGACGCGGCAATTGCCCGCACGGAGGCCTTCTTCCGCTCGCTGGGGCTCTCGACCCGCCTCTCCGAAGAGGGGATCGGCGTGGCTTCGATCGCCGAGGTGGAGCGCCGCTTCAACGCCTCGGGCGTGCACCACGGCGAGGCGCACAATGTCGACGGAGCCATGGCGCGCCGCATCCTCGAGGCCTGCCTGTAAGCGACTCTGCGAAGCGCATCTTTGCCGGATATTCCGACCGCCGTGTCGGGATATCCGGCTTTTTTGTGCTCGTGTGGCGGCCAATGTGTCGGGGTGGGGTGGGTTGAAACGGAGGGATTGCAGAATATCTCCGCAGCGCCCCCTGTTGTCCGTTGCGGGAGCGGTTCGCTGCCGGGGACGATTCGATGGGGTGTCCTGCGCTGCCGGACTGCAAAAAAATTCCCTCCGACCGTGCGGCCGGAGGGGATTGAACAGGAAGTCGGTAACGCGCCGCGTTACTCGGCCATCAGGATCTCGAGAATCTTGATGGCGGCCGTGGCGATCGGCGTACCGGGGCCGAAGATGGCGGCGGCACCGTCGCGGTAGAGCTCATCGTAGTCCTGAGCCGGAATCACACCGCCCACGATGACGACGATGTCCTCGCGGCCCAGCTTCTTCAGCTCGGCGATCAGCTGCGGCACGAGCGTCAGGTGACCGGCGGCAAGCGACGAAACACCCACTACGTGCACGTCGTTCTCGACGGCCTGCTTGGCGGCCTCCTCCGGCGTCTGGAACAGCGGGCCCATGTCGACGTCGAAGCCGATGTCGGCATAACCCGTCGCTACGACCTTGGCACCGCGGTCGTGGCCGTCCTGACCCATCTTGGCGATCATGATACGCGGCTGACGGCCCTCCTTCTTGGCAAATTCGGCGCACAACTCCTTGGCGTGCTCGAAAGACTTGTCGTTTTTCACTTCTGAACTGTATACACCTGAAATGGAACGGATGACGGCTTTGTAGCGACCTACGACCACCTCGCAGGCGTCGGAGATCTCACCCAGCGTGGCGCGGACCTTCGCAGCCTCGACGGCCAGCTCGAGCAGGTTGCCCTGCTTGGTCTTCACGCACTCGGTGATGGCGTCGAGGGCCTTCTTCACGGCGGCCTCGTCGCGCGAAGCGCGCAGCTCCTTCAGACGCTTGATCTGGCTCTCGCGGACGGCCGTGTTGTCGACGGCGAGGATGTCGATCGGCGCCTCCTTCTCCAGGCGGTACTCGTTCACGCCGATGATCTTCTCGACGCCCGAGTCGATGCGGGCCTGCTTGCGGGCCGAAGCCTCCTCGATACGCATCTTCGGAATACCGGTCTCGATGGCCTTGGCCATGCCGCCCAGCTTCTCGATCTCCTGGATGTGCTCCCAGGCCTTGTGTGCGATCTCGTTGGTCAGCGACTCCACGTAGTAGGAACCGGCCCACGGGTCTACCTCGCGGCAGATCGAGGTCTCCTCCTGGATGTAGATCTGCGTGTTACGCGCAATACGTGCCGAGAAGTCCGTCGGCAGGGCGATAGCCTCGTCCAGTGCGTTGGTGTGCAGCGACTGCGTGTGGCCGAGGGCGGCGCCCATGGCCTCGATCGTCGTGCGGGCCACGTTGTTGAACGGGTCCTGCTCCGTGAGCGACCAGCCCGACGTCTGCGAGTGGGTACGCAGCGCCAGCGACTTGGGGTTCTTCGGGTTGAACTGCTTGACGATCTTTGCCCACAGCATGCGGGCGGCACGCATCTTGGCGATCTCCATGAAGTGGTTCATGCCGATGGCCCAGAAGAACGACAGACGCGGTGCGAAGGCGTCGATCGACATGCCGGCGTTGATACCTGCGCGCAGGTACTCCAGACCGTCGGCCAGCGTGTAGGCCAGCTCGATGTCGGCCGTGGCGCCCGCCTCCTGCATGTGGTAACCCGAAATCGAGATCGAGTTGAACTTGGGCATGTTCTTCGAGGTGTACTCGAAGATGTCGGCGATGATGCGCATCGAGAACTCGGGCGGGTAGATGTAGGTGTTGCGCACCATGAACTCCTTGAGGATGTCGTTCTGGATCGTACCCGAGAGCTGGTCGAGCGTGCAGCCCTGCTCCAGACCCGTGACGATGTAGAAGGCCAGGATGGGCAGCACGGCGCCGTTCATGGTCATCGACACCGACATGCGGTCGAGCGGAATGCCGTTGAAGAGGACCTTCATGTCCTCGACCGAGCAGATCGAGACACCGGCCTTGCCCACGTCGCCCACCACGCGCGGGTGGTCGGCGTCGTAGCCGCGGTGCGTTGCCAGGTCGAAGGCCACCGACAGACCCTTCTGTCCGGCAGCCAGGTTGCGGCGGTAGAAGGCGTTGGACTCCTCGGCGGTCGAGAAGCCGGCATACTGGCGGATGGTCCACGGACGCATGACGTACATCGTGGAGTAGGGACCGCGCAGGAAGGGGGCGATACCTGCCGCATAGTTCAGGTGCTCCATGCCTTCGAGGTCTTCGGCCGTATAGGTGCCCTTGACGGGAATGCGCTCGGCCGTGAGCCACGGTTCCACCTCACCGCAGCCTTTCGAGGCGCAGCAGTTCTTCTGTGCGCCTGCATCGTATCTCAGTTCTGAAAATTTCGCTCTCATGATTAGATTCCCATCTCTTTAAGGTAGAACTTCAGTGTTTCGAGCACGTTCGACTTCACGTTGATGAAGTTCGTGATGCCCTGTGCCTCCAGCTCGGGCGTGCAGGCGGGAGCTCCGGCAACGACGAGGATCGCGCGGCCGGCGAGCAGCTCCTTGACCTTGGGTGCCACCTCGGCGTAGTCGTCGTCGCTCGAGCAGACCACCACGATCTCGGCCTTCGAGGCGAGGGCCGCCTCGACGCCCTCCTCAACCGACTTGAAGAAGGTGTTGTCGATGACGCGGATGCCGGCGCAGGCGAAGAAGTTGCACGAGAACTGGGCGCGGGCGCGGGCCATGGCCAGGTTGCCGCAGGTGAGCATGAAGGCCTTGGGGCTCTTGCCCGAGCGGTCGACATGCAGACGCATCTCCTCGAAGGCCATGGCGCCGCGGTAGGGCACGAGGACGTTGCCCTCGGCCGTCGGACGCGTCACGGCCTCGGCCGTAACCTCCTTGGGGGCAACCTCCGTGAAGTTGGGATACTGGTTGGCGCCGAGCAGGGCCTGACGGCGCGTGGCGATGTTCTTGTCCTTGGCGGCGGCCGAAGCCTTCACGCGCTCGACGATCATGCCCGACTTGTAGGCCTCGGTGTAGCCGCCCTTCTCCTCGATCTCGATGAAGAGCTTCCACGCCTCGGCAGCGATCGACTGCGTGAGGTTCTCGATATAGTACGAACCGCCGGCCGGGTCGACGACCTGGTCGAAGTGCGACTCGTGCTTGAGCAGCAGCTCGACGTTGCGGGCGATGCGCTTGGCAAACTCCGTGGGGGCCTCGAAGGCGCGGTCGAACGGCGTCACCTCCAGCGAGTAGACACGACATGGCCTCTGTCGTGCCGCGCAGCATGTTGACGTAGGGGTCGTATACGGTCTGGTTCCAGCGCGAGGTCTCGGCGTGGATCATCATCTTGCCGGCGCAGTTCTTCTCGGGGTTGTAGCCCTTGACGATGTTGGCCCACAGCATGCGGGCGGCGCGCAGCTTGGCGATCTCCATGAAGTAGTTGGAGCTGACCGAGAACGAGAAGCGCAGCTTGCGGGCTGCCTGGTCGATCGTCAGACCCTCGTCCATCAGCCGCACGAGGTAGTCGTGACCGGCCGAGAGGGCGAATGCGAGCTCCTCGACGATCGTCGAACCCGAGTTGCCGAAGATCTGGGCGTTGACCGTCACGATGCGCACGTGCTTGTACTCGGCGGTGCGGCGGATCAGTTCGGCGATGCGGGCGAAGCACTTCTCACCGTTGGGCGAGCAGAAGTCGCCCTTCGAGGAGAGGTTGCGTACCAGCGGGTCGATCGAGAAGGCGGCGTGCACCTCCTCCTTGGCGATACCCTCCTTCTCGACCTTGGCGAGGAAGAGGTCGGCCAGATGGCCTGGCTTGGCACCGCAGAAGACGATGTCGATGGCCGGGATCGAAATCCCGTCGAGCAGCTGGTCGAGCTCCTCGGCCGTGAAGTTCTCGGACGCGATCGAGAAACCGAGCGAGTCGACACCCGAGTTAAGGAGCTTGAGCGCCTCGGCGTTGGCCTCCTTCGGGCAGGCGACCGTTACGGTCTGATGCACGCGCCAGTGGTTGTTCGCGCGCGTACCTCTTACATACGGGAACTCGCCTGCCTGCGAGCCCAGGAACTGGATGCCTTCGAGGTTCTCGGCGCGGTAGTAGGGGCGGACGTTGAATCCTTCGCCCGTGCGCCATACGAGTTTGCGCTCGTAGTCTGCACCCTTCAGGTCGGCCGTAATCACTTCTTCCCACTTCTCGGTCGGGACCGGAGGGAATTCCGTGAACAGCTTTTCACGATTGGTATTTGCCATAACTATTTAGAGATTAGTATGAGTGTTGTGTTCTTTTTCTTGTTTCGGGCACGTAAAGTTACAAAATAATTGTCGATTGAAACAAGAAATTGTTAACAAAATAACACTTCGTCCGCCGCGACGCTCCGCAACCATGCCGCGGAGCGGCGGCATGGCCCGTGTCGTCCGGCGGCGGCAGTCCCGGTCCGAAAAGGAAAATCAGGACATTATTGTGTCGATAGGGATGCTGATTTCCGAAAATACGAAAAAATGCCTTTTCGGGCATGTTGCCGAAAAAACAGGGTTGTTTTTGTGAAAATGGTGTTAAAAAACGGGATGTATCCGGAAAAATGGGGTAGTTTTTCATGAAAACGATGAAAAAAACGGGTATTTTCGGGAAAACGGCAAAATTTGCATGACAACATATCGGGAAAATAATTACCTTTGCAATCGAAACAGAGATCATCGTCCGCAACGGGGAGAAGACCGTGGATCGAAGGTCCGGAGACAGCTGCCGAGCACGGCCCTCCGTTCCGGTTTCTGGTTAGGTTAATATGATAAGTGCAAATGTGGGGCCTTCTCCCCCTGCGGACCATTTTCAGCGAAATTCGGATTCATAACATATTCATTCAAATCAAAGAGCGATTTATGTCATTACTCAGATTCAAGATGGTCGATGCGGCCATCAACCACACGGCCGTCGAGGTGGAGGCTCCCGCAGGGCATCCGTCGGACTACTTCGGCGAAAAGGTCTTCGGCCGCGCGGCCATGCGCAAGTATCTCGACAAGAAAACCTATGCGGCACTGCTCGACACGATGGAGAACCGCACGCCGCTGACGCGCGAGGTGGCCGACTCGATCGCTGCCGGCATGCGGCAGTGGGCCCTCGAGCACGGTGCAGACCACTATACGCACTGGTTCCAGCCGCTGACGGGCGGTACGGCCGAGAAGCACGATGCCTTCGCCGAACCCGACGGAACGGGCGGCGTGCTGGAGGAGTTCTCCGGCAAGCTGCTGTTGCAGCAGGAGCCCGATGCCTCGTCGTTCCCCAACGGCGGTATCCGCAATACGTTCGAGGCGCGCGGCTATTCGGCCTGGGACCCCACCTCGCCCGCCTTCATCGTCGACACGACGCTCTGTATCCCGACCGTCTTCATCGCCTATACGGGCGAGGCGCTTGACTACAAGGTGCCCCTGCTGCGGTCGCTCGCGGCCGTGGACCGGGCTGCCACGGAGGTCTGCCGCTACTTCGACAAGAACGTGCAGCGGGTCTTCGCCTACCTGGGCTGGGAGCAGGAGTATTTCCTCGTCGACGAGAGCCTCTGGGCCGTGCGTCCCGACCTGGTGCTGACGGGCCGCACGCTCATGGGGCACGAGTCGGCCAAGAACCAGCAGCTTGAGGACCACTACTTCGGTGCGATCCCCACGCGCGTGATGTCCTTCATGAAGGACCTCGAGTACGAGTGCCTGAAGCTGGGCATTCCCGTCAAGACGCGCCACAACGAGGTGGCTCCCAACCAGTTCGAGCTGGCTCCCGTGTTCGAGGAGGTCAACCTGGCCAACGACCACAACCAGCTGCTGATGACCATCATGGACAAGATCGCACGGCGTCACAAGTTCCGCGTGCTGCTGCACGAGAAGCCCTTCGAGGGCATCAACGGCTCGGGCAAGCACAATAACTGGTCGCTGGGCACCGATACGGGCGTGAACCTGCTCGGCCCGGGCAAGACGGCCTCGGAGAACCTGCAGTTCATCACCTTCCTGGTGAACGTCATGTCGGCCGTCTACAAGCACAACGGACTGCTCAAGGCCTCGATCATGAGCGCCACGAACGCCCATCGTCTGGGCGCCAACGAGGCACCCCCGGCCATCATCTCGACCTTCCTCGGCACGCAGGTCTCGGCCGTGCTCGACAAGCTGGCTGCCTCGAAGGGCGACGGCGTGATTCGTTTCGACGCGAAGAACGTCTTCAAGATGAGCGGCATCTCGC
>OIDD01001092.1_pt1 | contig 12029 bp, 8 predicted proteins | sample 1606751 | NCBI WGS metagenome assembly OIDD01 (sample SAMEA3882544, study PRJEB24775) | human gut metagenome | biome: human-associated habitat; feature: intestine environment; material: feces | place: Netherlands | collected 2009/2010
CCATTCGGGGTTCAAGGCGCACTTCGTAACGGGCTTCATCCTGTGACGATGACAGGTGTTTAAAGCCGGTGATGACGCCGTGCAGGGTGCGCAGGGCAGTCTGTACCGGCATCCCCTGTACCGGCGGTGCCGTCAGGCTGAATGCGCCGTCCTGCATCAGCACCAACTCCGGCGTGATGGCTTTATCGGTACTGGTAAACTGAATGTCGTAGCGGAACGGGGTACTCAGTTGTTCGCGACCTTCGAAGGTCAGCACATCCACCGGACTTTGCAGGCCGCGAATTTTGAGCTTGTGGTGCGAGTGGTCGAAATTAAGAGTAGGAGTAACCATTTTATTTTCCTTAATTTATTGGTTAGTACTTCATATACTTACCTCATTTGATACTACGCTTTGTGCAATGTTTTATTTTTAATAAGAAAAAAGAAGGATAGCCAGAATAAAAAAAGATTAGCCATTAGAAAAAGGAAATATGTTCTAATCATAAACGGAACTGTCTGTAATACTCTTTCCTGACCTGAATAAAAATCCCCATTAAAAAATATCTCAATATATATGCAATACAACCAGTCCAGTACAAACTCTGCCTTAAGAAAAAGGATGATAAATATACTTGTTGTAAAGATAAATGAAGTAGACAATATTGTCACCGCAGAATTAGTCAGGCAGTTTTTCTTGAGCATATAAACGCATATTCCTGCGCTCCCTGCCAGGGATATCACCACCAGCATACACCAGAACGTGTTACCACCAATGGCGGCTAATATATTAAGAGTACTAAGTCGTCCACCGCCATCAAGAGAAAGTATAAACATTAAAAAATAAACTGCTACTATAATAAAAAAGAATAACCTTGAAATTGTTTTTAGTATCACAAATACCTCAGATTCATCATTTAAATTTATTTTATTATAGAGAGACATCACCTGATTTAATCACCACCTGACAAATCTGGAGATGGTGACTGTTCTTCTGACTTTTCTTCTGGTTTTTCTTTTGATTTGGGATATTCAGCCATACGACGAAGGAAAAAACTTTCGTTAATAGAAGCCCCGGTATCAACAGTTTGTAAATCATGAGTAAAATAAGAATGAATAGTATCTATGCCTAGCCATGATATGTCCGTGAGTTCTTCTCCGTTCCATGCTTTATGATAATAGTCAAGAAACAGTTCAGCTCGCTTCCATGCCGGGCGAAAAATATCTTCATGATTTAGCATGCGGGTATCCATTGGCCTTCCGTAATTAAAATCATTCGATAATCCTGTAGCGACACGCCTTACATCATCCAGCCATCCCCAGTGAGATTTAAGTTCTGCGATCTGTGCATTGATTTCATCAGCTTCAGGATTAGGGTTAATTCCCGTTCCGGCAAGAGGGCCATACCCGCTTATTTGTTTGCGATGTGCAAGTGATAGTTTTTCATCCAATTGATAAAGTTCAGTGCAGTAAAGATAGTATTGATTTGCCAACCATTTGAAATATATATCAAGATAAAAATCAAAGGGCAGGTCATTTTTATTATCCGTATCATTTACTTTACTTTCAGAGGCGCTTTGAGTTTCTTTTTGGCACTGTCCCACTTCCATATCATAGCTTTTCATCCACTCTTTAACGGATTTACCTTCTACGGCCTCATTCATGAGGAAATAGCGTGATACGGTCTCAGAAAACGATGGTAGCGTCTCAAAATCTGGAAAAGGTACCCCAGCATCATATGCTGCTTCATACATCTTTTGCAGGGCCACACGACATAACTCTGCGCTCGGTTTCTGTTCATCTGGCTTCAGACCACCGCCCACATCCTCGCTACAACCAGGCAGTAAAATCTCCTTATGTTCTGTATTCGAGCTCCCCAACTGGTAAAGACTGCGCCATAGACGTCGCTCATAAGCCGCTACCAGATGTAACGCGTTCTTAACTGTACCTGGTAAAATGGTATCCAGTTCGATAGCCTTCTCGCCAAATGCGACTTTGGCGATTTTGCCAGCTGTTTTCAGCTTATTATTCTTGGTAATTTTCCCCGGAAGACTTAAAAAATAGTCCAGCCCATTATTATTACTGGCTGGTGAATGACGTGAACAGTCAAAGAAACCAGCAAAGACGATATTTACTGGTACCTTTTTAAACAGGTATTTATCCTCACCTTCTTTTTCACAAAACTCTTCGAGTAACTCATCCAGAAATTTTCGTGCCAGTGCAGCTCCGGTGTCATAGCCATACAACGAAACAGATATTGATTTTATTTTAATCGCAGTTGAATCCTTTTTATTCGTACTGTTTTCAACAAAAGCATTCGCAAACAACACCTTTGCTGCATTAATTCTCGTGACCTCCCCCGTCAAGAAAAAAGCACTAATAATTTCATTGTCGCGGATCCATTGCGTTGACTCAATAATGGATTTTTTAGCCATGTTTTTAAAGATATCATTTCTTTTTTTTCTAAGTTCTTTAGGATCCAGAAGTTTATCCTGGATTTTCTTTAAGGTTTCATTCCACGACCCCCTTCTGTTACGGATTTCCTTGCTGATTTCTTCATGTGTCTCTTTTGCGAAATCGTTTAAATCCTCCTTCATACTTTCCAGAGACTGATCCATGATTGTATATAATTTTGAGATCAATTCTTCGTTATAGGGTGTTCCCATACCGGAAAAATAAAATTTATTGTGACAAACAAAATCAGTATTGAAATCTTCATCAGGATAAGCCCGAAATAAACGAGCCACATTACTTAAGCGTTGTTCTGAAGCATCCTGATCAATATTGCGCCCCACGCCATCAAAGAAAAAACCAACGTGCCACTCCCGCCCACAGTTTCCTACTTTGTTGTCTTCCGCGAGTTGTGCCCGAATTCCACCACCGGTATCTAACATTCCCCACATTATTACGTCTCCTGCCGAACGTGATTTTTACAGAAATCTATCAATTCATTTTCCCTGTGCCATAAAGTTTATCTTTCACATCCTGCCGAACGCGGGTCTTGTACCCCCCGTTGTGAAGATCTTCATACGGAGAAAAAGAATCCTTACTCCACCCCAGAAACACTTTATCGCCAGGCATAAAATGCACGTGCAGATAATTTTCTCCCCATTCTCTTTTTGGGAGAGGCAAAGTCTTGTTACGTTTCTCCAGACGCATCCCTTTAAGATATTGCTCGTGAGTCATATCTAATGTCCAGATAACCTCTGCGGTATCCCCACTGACATCACCACAACAGGTTGTTGAACCTCCACCATTCGCAAAAGCATTCGCACCCGCCACGCCGTTAACACTGAATCCCAGTATCGGACGGTCAATTTCACTGTGGATTTCCAGAATCACTCCACCTCTTGGACCACCCCATACTGCCTGCCCTATATTCCACAACACGACCAGTACTGGCACGGCGATCAGCATCCGCCACACCCAGTGCCCCCAGCGGGCATAACCACGCGTAAGCTTTTGGTCAAATTTTTCCAGTCGGGTAAATAGCCCCATCAGATTTTATTCCCTCTTATCACCTGGTTGGCAAAGTTGTATGTCACTGGCGACTAAGGTCAGACAACGAAATTTCATTTCGTTTCACCTTTTCCAGCATGGCCTGAAATTCGGCTGACTCAAGATACGCTTTCTTTCCATTCAGATAGCTCAACGCATAAATTTTCTGATCCAGTGGCTTTGTCAGTCCAACCGCTTGTGCCTTATTCAATGCCTTCTCCACCATATTTCGCTGAATACAGGGCGGGAAGTGCTCACTCGTTTTCATGGTGCGCCACTCTCTTAAAAGCGCAGATACATCTCCCCGATCTGCTATTTTCTGCCAGAGCGGTTCATCAAGCGTTATGATTTCCACTGTCTCATCGCTGTTATTTGCCGCAGGAAACGGCATGTTCAGCCTTTGCCACCGCGTATCTTCCAGCATCCACCATGATTCTATCTGAGAGAACATCACCGGATGCCACTCCATATCGGGCCGGGCGGCCAGTTGTTTCAGCACTCGGGGCGTGTAATACCTCAGCAGAACTTCACGACCATCTGGCGTTTTTGCCATGCACCCCACAGCAAGCCGGGAGGCCAGTTGCTCCAGCGGCAGCTCTGAAAAAACTATGCCTGCGACGGGGAGTTTCCCGACAAGCACCATCGCCAGATCCTTTTCACTTTCAATGCAAACCAACCAGGGACCGTATGCTGCTACCTTTTTAAGGTCGGGCAGTTGATACAGGGAAATTCGTCGGTATTTATAATGCTCCATTATGATCTGAAGCATTTCCTGAGAGAGCGCTCCACCTTCAAATAAAATAAAGGCGTTTAACGTTTCGTTTCGCTTAAGCCAGTGGTCTGCCAGTTGTTGTTTTGAAGTCATGATTACGCTCCTTCAACAACAGCATCATCGTTTTTGATGGCATTCAGCAGGCATTCAAGACAAAAATCGGATGAGTCCACGGCTGAAAGGATGGGAAATTCTGGCATAGGAACCTTCTCCGAAGCTTTCGGCTGGCGTCCGTAGTGCACCGCTTTGACGTTATAATCCCCCGGCGTTCCCGGCTCAATGCCGCTACCCTCTATCCGGATATAACTTCCACCGCCATTAATCGTTATTTTTTTCTTCGCTGAAATCCTGATCTCGTCCTCAGTACTGACGATCTCTATCGATTTTTTCGCCAGTAACTCCATCAGATCGTGCTGCGCCTGTACCGATACTGCGCCTTTATTGGCAATCAGTTTGATACCCGCCTTGCGCACAAACACGCTCAGCGCCCGCCCCACGCCGATAAACATATTCTTCACCACGCCGATATCGGCGTTGTTTCCCGCATTTATCTGGAGGTTTTTCACCGCTGCCAGTTGCAGGTGCTCGCCGCTGGCGACCGCCACGCCTTTCGGCGCGTGCATCAAAATCACCGAGGCGGTCAGGTCATTTATCCGGCTGGTTATCAATGCTATCTGCGCGGCCACATCCGCCGGGTCGGCGTTCGCCGTCGTCGCGTCATCGGACAGTTTCTGGATTTTATCGCTCAGACCGTTCAGTTCGCTGATAATGTCGGCCATCTCTCTGACCTGACCCTGCGCCTTGTCCTGCGCATCGGCGCTGATAAATATCCCTTTCTTTGCACGCACCGCGCCCCACAGATCGGTACGCAGTTCAAAGCCTTCGCCGCGCTGTTCTTTCCCGGCATCAACAAGATGGCCGAGGTTTAGCTGGCTCTTGCCGCCATATTCGGTACTGACCTTGATATGCTCTTTGCCGCGCTCGTCATCCAGCCGGATTTTGTTGTTCGCCGGGGTGCGCAGCACGTTGCGCTTGTAGTTCTGAATGGTCACATGGTCGGTGTGTGCCGAGTCGTGTTTTACGCCTGCGATATAAGGTCGGTCCGGGTTGCCTTCCTCAAACGCGATGCTGACTTCCGTTCCCGCCAGCAGCGGCAGATGCAGGCCGTAGGTGTCTCCCGCATACGGGCGCGACTGGCGTACCCACAGGCTCTCATAACCCGGTTTCCACGTATCGCGGTCAAAATCGAGGTTGACCCGGTAGCGCCCGTCCTTATCGATATGGGCGTAGATGTCGTTCTTCACCGTACTGGTGACCCGCGCCGGGAGTGTTCCGGCCATTACGGGGCGGGGGATAAGCGCCGGGCGATAGCCGTAGCGTTCTGAGTAGGGTATCGCCGTGAACGTCAGTTCATAGCTGCGGTCACGGGCCGCGCTGGCCGTCACGCCGGTAATCAGCACGCCCTTGCGGAATACCGCAGGCGCGTCGTCGCCCTGAACCCTGATTTCCAGCCCCGGCATCAGCAGTGAACTGGTGCTCTGGCCCTGCAGAATGGCCTGTTCATTCAGGTAGCGTTCGTGACGGATACGGGCATAAAACGCGCCGCTTTCCGCTGCCTCCTTGTCGCCTTTTTGCAGGAAGTTGTCAGCGTAGTGGTAGGCTTCGCCATAGGTGGTGTTATCGCCCCCGGTGGCGTCATGCTGCTCTGTCATCATCTCTGCTGTGGCGGTGCGGTAGTTGTAGTCCCGCGTGGTGACGCTTTTCTCCACCACGCTGTACGAAGTGTTCAGCCCCCATACCGCTTCCGTGGTGCCGTCGTGTAGCCCTGAAGGATGGCGAAGCGGCAGCGTCAGTCCGCGCTCATAGCCGCTCTGGTCGTCGTAAAACTCGACAACCTCAATTTTCAGCCGGGCATCGGTGGCAAAGCGGAACCAGATACCCACTTCCGACAGCAGGCGTGAAATAAACGTCAGGTCGTCCTCACCGTACTGCATCACCTGTTCACGGGACGGGTATTCGCTTTTGAGGTTAAACACGAAGTCCTGACCGCGCATCTGGTGCCGCTCGCGTAATATCTTCTCCACGATTTGCGGCACTGTCTGGTTCTGGTAAATGGCGTTCTGGCAACTGCGGGCCAGCAGCGCCATACGCGGCTCCAGCCGTACTTCGTAACGGGCTTCATCCTGTGACGAGGAGAGATGTTTAAAACCGGTAATGACCCCGTACAGGGTGCGCAGGGGGGCCTGCACCGGCATTCCCTGCACGGGCGGTGCCGTCAGGCTGAATGCGCCATCCTGCATCAGTACCGACTCCGGCGTGATGGCTTTATCGCTGCTGGTAAACTGAATGTCGTAGCGGAACGGGGTACTCAGTTGTTCGCGGCCTTCGAAGGTCAGCACATCCACCGGACTTTGCAGGCCACGAATTTTGAGCTTGTGGTGTGAATGATCGAAATTCTGAATACCCATGACAGCCTCCGTTATTGCATCTCTTCCGTAGCGAACTCCAGTACAATCCCGTCTTCCTCATCCCAGCCAAGCCGTAGCTGGGCTGGTTTACGGTGCGCGGCCTGTTGCGCCAGCAACTGCTGGCTTAAGACCGGCAGGATTTGCTGGTTCAGCAGGCTGTCGATATTACGCGCCCCGGTGTCCGGCAGCAGGCAGGCGGCGGTCAGCGCGTCATACAGGCTGTCGTTGATTTCCGTTTCCAGCCCATAGTGCTGACGAAGACGACGAACCACCTGCGCCAGTTTCATTTCCACAATGGCGCGCATCGCTTCCTGTCCCAGAGGGCGGTAAATCACCGTCTGAAAACGCGCCATCAGTGCAGGCTGGAAGTGCTCGCGCAGCAGGGGGTACAGCAGTTCATGCAGGTCTGCGTCCGTGGCGTCCGGTTTTTCCTCCAGCAGCTGCATGATGTGGTCACTGCCCAGATTAGCCGTCATCAGAATCACGGTGTTGCGGAAGTCAATTTCCCGGCCTTCGCCGTCGCGCATAAAGCCCCGATCAAATACCTGATAGAACAGGTTCATCACGTCGCGATGCGCCTTTTCCACTTCGTCGAGCAGCACCACGCTGTACGGGCGTTTGCGAACGGCTTCGGTGAGTACGCCGCCCTGACCGTAGCCAACGTAGCCCGGAGGCGAACCAATCAGCCGCGAGACGGTGTGTTTCTCCTGGAATTCGGACATATTGATGGTGGTCAGGTACTGGCGACCGCCGTAGAGCAGCTCTGCCAGTTGCAGGACGGTTTCGGTTTTACCCACACCGCTGGGGCCAGCCAGCAGGAACGCACCGAGCGGGCGTCCCGGACGACGCAGGTCGGCGCGTGCGGTCAGTAGATGCTTATGCAGGCTGGCAATCGCCAGGTCCTGGCCTTTGATGGTGTCACCCAGCCATTTCGTCAGGTCGGTGATGACCGACATTTCATTCTGCGACAGGCGGTTAAGCGGCACGCCGGTCCATTCGGCAATCACCGCCGCAATCTGTTTTTTATCGACGTGCGGGGAAACCAGCAACCGGTCGTTATGCAGGGCGTCCAGTTCGGCAGTGAGATGTGCCAGACGTTGTACCGGGGAAACTGTTTCAGCGGTCTCTTCCGGTTGTTCTCTGTCGGCCTCATCAGCCGGTACGGCACCGGTATTATCCTGTTCTGACTCTGACTCTGGCTGCGTATCCTCCACGGTATCTGCGTCCGGCAACGGCGCCGCATCGTCCTCTGCCACGCCCAGTAACTGCTGGCGCAGCGCAATAATCTCCCGGACCAGCGTCTGCTGCTGGTGCCAGGCCGCTTCCAGTTCATCCAGCGCCGTCAGCGTTTCATCATACTGCACCAGCACCTCGGTCATCCGTGATGTGTCGGTACGCAGTCCGATGCGAAGCTCGCGCTCAAGCTGGCGAATTTCCGCCTCCTGCTGGTGGCTCAGAGTGGTCAGCGCCGAGATTTGCTTCGGCGGCGACGACAGGTTGATGGCCACACGGGCGCAGGCGGTATCCAGCACATCAATCGCTTTGTCCGGTAACTGACGCCCGGAGAGATAACGCTCGCTTAATGTCGCAGCGGCCTGCAAGGCGTCATCATCAATCAGCACGCCGTGAGACTGTTCATAGACCGCCGACAGACCGCGCAGAATAATGGTGGCTTCGGCAGCGTTGGGTTCGCTGACCTTCACCAACTGGAAGCGGCGCGACAGGGCGGCATCTTTTTCGAAGTATTTTTTGTACTCGCTCCAGGTGGTGGCGGCGATGGTTTTCAGCTCGCCGCGCGCCAGCGCCGGTTTGAGCAGGTTGGAGATATCCAGCCCGCCCTGCTGGTTGCCTGCGCCAATCAGGGTATGTGCTTCGTCGATAAAGAGAATGACCGGCACCGGGGAGGAAATGACCTCCGCCATCAGCCCTTTGAAACGTTTTTCGAATTCACCCTTCACCGACGCTCCGGCCTGCAATGCGCCCAGGTCAAGGGTCATGATATCGGTGTTTTTCAGTTTGTCCGGCACCTGGCCTGCCACGATGCGCAGCGCCAGCCCTTCGATTAAGGCACTTTTACCCACGCCTGCTTCGCCCACCACCACCGGGTTGTTCTTGCGGCGGCGGCAGAGAATGTCGATCATCAGGTCGATTTCGTGGTCGCGGCACAGTACCGGGTCAAGCCTGCCGTTACGGGCGTCTGCGGTCATGTTTTTGGCGTAGCGGGCAAGCAGGGTGTCAGCAGCGTCCGTCAGTGTGCCTGCGCCTTTACCGTCTGCATCCGGCACGACTGATTCCGCCGACTCTTGTGTCCATTGCACAAAGTCCTGTTGCAGACGGTCACGGTTAATGCCGGTCAACAGCCGGGCGGCAGCAGGCGGTATATAACGCAGCGGCGAATGCAGCAGGGCCAGCAGCAACACGCCGCCACGCAATTCGCTGTGCTGCATCTCAGCCGACGCCAGCAGCCAGCCCTCTTTCAGCCACTCAACCAGCATCGGGGAAAATGCCGGGTAGCTGTCCGCAGAACGGGCAGTTGTGTAGTTCTCCACCGTCAGCGCCTGGCGCAACTCTTCCATGCCAATATCGCCCTGGCGGGTAATAACCCGCAGGTCACTGCGTGGCATGGCGAGCATCTGAATAAGCACATGGCTGACGGTAATTTCCGCTGCCTGCTGGCTCATACATTCAGAGGCGGCCATCTCCAGCGCCTGGCGGGAGAACAGGTTAAGCCGTTTTACCAGCGTGGGAAGATCAATCTGGATCATAAACGTCCTTATCGAAGTAATTTGTTTAGCTGGTGCAGGATGTCCTGCGTCTGGCTGTCCAGCCGCAACAGATAGAACAGGTAAAACAACGCCAGCACGACAACGCCACCACAAAAAATATGTTTAATGGTCAGGCGACTGATGAGCTGATAACGCCCGCCCTGGGTTTTTTTGTCCTGGTGTAACAGCGGGAAAGGGGCATCGCCGCGTAGTTTATGCAGGACGTGGTACAGGCGGCGGTAGATCTGCTCAAATTCCCCCTGATCCTGTGCTGCCACTTTGTAGCGCCCGCGAAATCCCAGAGAAAAACAGAGCCAGAGAAATTCCAGCAGATCCTGGTAACGTTTGGGTTCACGGATCAGGCGCTCCAGCAGGATGAAAACTTTCTCTCCACCCCAGGCTTCGTTGTGGAAATGGACCAGCAATGACTGCTTGATCCACTCGTTCTTGTTCGACCAGCCGTTACCGAGCGCCGCTTCATCAATAAACGTGCAGAGGATGTAGCGAAACGAGATAATCACGCCCGGTTCGTAGCCCTGCTCCTGAAGCAGTTGCTCCACGGCCTGAACATCCGTCACCACCTGAGCAAAAAGATGCTCCGGCATCGTCTGGCTGTTCATGGTTGAAAGGCGCATTACCATACCGAGTAGCGGCGTGGCCGCGTCGATCATCGGATTCAGGCTGTTGCCACGAAGCGCGAGATGATAGTCGCGCTGGCTTTTTTCGTCGTATCCGGTAAATGGTGGCAGAGACAGTGACCCCTCATCCATCGTCTTACCCTCTTATCGCCCACAGTTGCATGTTCAGATCCGGGAAACTGCCGGATACATGCAGTGCAATGGCCCCGGCGGCAGCCATTTCTGTCCAGGCCTGTCCGCTCTTGTCGAGTTCGAAATAGCTGAACCCGGAATGGTAAGGAAGCTGGCGGGGAGCCACCATAAGGGCACGCAATGGAATACCGGGGATCTGCACACTGACCATATTGCGGATTTTTTCCGGCGAGGAAATTTTCGACTGCTGGATAAACTGACGCTGGATCTGATCGACCGGCACGTTTGCCGCCACGGCCAGCACAAAGGTGGCAGATTGCAGCAGTTCTGTGTCATGGATATCGGCCTGCCAGATACCGTCACGCAGATGCAGCGGCAGATTGACCGCTCTTGGCGACAGTACGGTATGTAGCGCCCGTTTGACTTCCGGTAACAGTGTTTTAAATGTTTTGGTCAGATCATGATGATCATACACATCAAGCGGGCAGGGCAGGCGCGACGGCTCGGTAAAGGTCATCAGTTCACCCAGCAACCCAGCAAGATCAAGGTAGAAATCTTCCGGGTGGAGCTGGGATCGGCGGGCGCGATGGGTAAACCGGGTCTGGTTACGGTTAAGTAACTGCAACATCATAAATTCCGCCACATCCGCGATGCCGCTCTGCGCCGGAGAGCCAATACGGTTTGCCAGATCGCTTGCCCGTCCGCCAATGGCCCCCTGTACCTCTTTGAGATAAACACGCAGTTTCTTACTGACCTGAATATTCTGGCAGGAGGGGATAAAATCGTCATCCAACGTCAGGGAGCCATCGGCATGGCGATCGCTGATACGGCAAAGCGGGAGCGTAATATAGGCGCTCATATCTTCTGCACCGCTCATAATGCGCGGCGTCAGTTGACCCAGCGTCAATGTTCGCGCGTCACCTTCTTCTGAATGCAAATCCCGGACATCGGCATAATTCAGCCGGTAACGCCCGATTCGCCGTCCGTCGCTGATTTCATTTCTCACATCACTGGCGACCGGCAGAGCGAGGTAGATATTGCGGCTTCTTTCGTCCGGAAAATTTTGCGGGTGCAGCGGATCGGGCAGTGCGTCCTGGTCGGGGATAGAAAAGACGGTGCCGTCGGGCAGTGTGCCTGACGCGCTGTCAATCATGATCTTACCCTGCGCCAGCAGTTCATTGTTGAGGGTGAGTTCGGTAAATCCCCAGGATAAATCATTCATGGCCCGGAAACGCTGGTTATCCAGGTAGTCGTTGTAACGCTGCTGTTGCTGGAAATGGTGTGGGCGCATCAGCATCCCTTCCTGCCACATCACCTTGTTGCGGGTGGTTGCCATAATTATTCATCCTCTTTTTTCATTTCGATGCTGCTTTGACGTACATGCACCAGCAGGCGGTAATGGTGGCCGGTTCCTTCCACCGTCTCGATTTGTTTCCATTCAGTGGCCTGGTCATCGGAGAAATAGGCCACGACACCAATAAACTGCGTTTTCTCATCCAGCTTTACCGGCGGCAGGGTTTTGATGGTGTCCGGCAACAGGTTGAAATCCTGGTGGTCGATATAGTTTTTACCCAGCACATCCGGTAGCGGCGTACTGGCTATCTGGTCATAGTCGGCTGCCAGCAATTTTGAGTCGTCAGTCAGGTACACCAGTTGCACATCCACGGCGGCTGATTCACCTTCCGCATTGGTATTGGTGTCCGGTTCGGTCAGCAGGGTGACGGTTATTTCCGAAGGTTGCTCCTTCAGGCTCCCGACCTGGATATCCGGGTTTTTGATC
>OIDD01001096.1_pt1 | contig 11987 bp, 10 predicted proteins | sample 1606751 | NCBI WGS metagenome assembly OIDD01 (sample SAMEA3882544, study PRJEB24775) | human gut metagenome | biome: human-associated habitat; feature: intestine environment; material: feces | place: Netherlands | collected 2009/2010
CCCCCTTGTTTTTATTCCCTCATAATTTCCTGACAATTATTTTTCACCTTCTTTGGTTTCATTACAATAAAAAAACGGTCTGCATTTTTTTGCAAACCGTTATATATAAAAAACAAGGATACGAGTTTTCATATCCTTATTCTTTTACATTATTTAATTATTTTTCATTTCTGTGTCAATATCACGACCTCCGTACATAACTCGGATAATAGTTACAACACATTTTTCCTCATTAGGAATGTACATTACAACAAAATTATCTACGGGCATTATTCGCATACCTCGTGATTGCCACGGTTCTCTTTCATATTCTCTAAAACGCATCGGCATTTGATTTAATCCCATGATGTGTTCTTCCAATCTGTCAAGCTGTCCTGCAGCACTCTGCGGAGAAAGCAGATTATATGCAATATACTCATAAATCCCACGCAAATCCGCCTGTGCCTGTTTTGAAATGTCAATCTTATAAGTCATATACCATAATCTCTGCGAATGTCATCAAATACCTTGTCTGCTGTTTCAGTTCGTCCTGCAAGCATATCCGCATATCCTTTCTCAATCTCTGAGTCAAGTTCTTCCGCCGTTAACTTATTTATCGACACTGGTTTTGCTACTGGTAGTTTCACATCAAACGGCAGACCTCTCTGTAAAATAATCTGTTTATAAAACATATTTATAGCACCGGACACCGGTATTCCAAGTGCGCTCAAGATATTCTCTGCCTGTTCTTTCACATCCGGTTCAATTCTTGCATACAAATTTGCTGTTTTTGATGCCATAATATTAAACTCCTTCCATAAAATATTCTTTCTTATATTATAACCAATTGTACGCACAAATGCAATACAAAATCTTAAAAACTTACAAACCATAATATATAAAAAAGGATACAACGCAATTTAATCACTGTATCCCCATTTTTTTTGAGTACTCTATATAGCCAATAATTCATTGTTAGCTTGACAACTTCCCTTGACGCACAGTACAACACTGCTCCTGCATTGCACAGGAGCAGTTATTGTTCTGCATAATATTAAGGAATAATTTAGAAGCTATTTAACCTTGACTTTGCGTATTTTTTTAATCCACTTGCTGTAGACCTTTTTGGTTACATTGTTTTTATCCTTGTAGGTCGCATACGCTCTTACTCGGACATAATATATCTTTTTGCTCTTTATCTTCTTATTCTTGATATTAAGCTTTGTCTTAGCCGTGAATTTCTTGAATACCGATTTTTTGAAGTTCTTCTTTGCAGATACTTCAACCTGATAGCCCTTAGCCTTTTTGACCTTTTTCCATGAAACAGTTATCTTTTTCTTTGCCTTGCTCTTTGCAGTCAGCTTTGTGATTTTAGCCTGCTTCATCAGCTTCTGAGCCGCTTTCTTGTCCTTTGCCACTGCCTCCGAGCTTCTTGTTGCCTTTGTCGAAGCTGTTGTCGGTTTAGCTGAAGGCTTAGATGACTCTTGCTTTGTCGGGTTTGGCTCGGTCGGAACAGGCTCTTTTAAATTCTTGATCGCTGTATTGATTGCATTTATCGCTGAATTCAATTCGTCTGCTGTGGATTCATCTGTCAATGCTTTTGCAGTTTCTAATAAACTTTTGAGTTTTGCATAGCTCTCTGCTGTGTATTTCTTAGAATCTATGGCTTCTGCTTTCTCTATTGCCGATTTAAGCTCGGCAACGGCAACTATTTGATCGTTATAGCTCTTTACCACGCTTCCGCCTATATTCAGAAACTCTACTTTTGTGATTCCATATACATAATCCGATGCGTTTTCCCATGCATATGTAAACGCACTAAGCTCAACACTGTCACCTTCATTTATTGCTTCAGTCAGAGTTAATTCCTCAGTCCATGTTTCACCGTTTTTGTAAGATGAGTCTTTTCCAATGAATTTTTTATATGATTCTTTTCCTCCTGCCACTGCTTTGATTTCTATTGACGCATTCGGATTGTATGAAACATCTTCCGCACAGTCGAATGTTACTCTTATCTTGACCGCTTTTGCCATATCCTTGTCTGCTGTTGTCTTAACAACAGTTGCTGGTGTTCCTTTCTTATAAACCTTTACAAACGGTTTTCCGGCAGGAACTGTCGGAAGTTCTATGCCTACCAGTCCTTTTAATGCGGTGTTCAGTTTTTCTATTGCAGCATTATATTCAGACTTCAATCCGTCATCAATGGATTTTGCTTCAGTCAATGCTGTTTCAACAGGCATCCAGCTTTCTTCTGTAAACATATCGCTTTCCAAAGCTTCTGCCTGTTCTATAAGTTTATCCAATTGTACTTTTTCTTCGCTTGCATCTGCTTTGGTCACTTTTTTCTGTGCTGCTATTAATCTGTCTTTTACACCGTCTAGCTGCTCTTGGGTATAACGGTCTTATTCATAGTACATTTTTGCAGTGACTATCACATCTGTGAAATTTTTATAATTATCATAATCGCTCTCAAGTTTACCCTCTTTGTATGCTTCGGCTTTATCAATAGCTTCTTTTAATGCTGTTTTATCTACTATCGGCTTCATATTACCTCTTGCAGTCATTAAATCTTCTAGCTCTTTATCAACTTCTTCTTGTGTTGCCGTATCACTGTTATAAACTGTTTTTGCATGAGCCAAAGCAGTTTCAAATGCCTCTACATTAGTATATGTGGTCTTATCTATTTCACCAATGAACTTTTCATATACACCTATCATATTTCCCAATTTTGTTTTATCTGTTAATTTTACATTACCTAGTGCCGATGTTAAGGCTGTGACCTCATTATCGACTTCTGTCTGTGTTGCCAAAGCATTTTCATTTACAGTTTTAGCATGAGCTATTGCTGTTTCAAGTGCTGCAACATTATTATATTTGCTCTTGTCTATTCCTGACAGGAATGTTTCCGCTTCGGTTATTTTACTTGATAAAGCGGTTTTATCAACCTTTTTTGTTGTATTTTTCAATGCATTATACAAATTTAGATATTCTCTATTTACTTCTTCCTGAGTAACAAAATTACTTTCATTAACTGTTTTAGCACTTGCTAAAGCTGCTTTCAGTTCTTCAATATTATTGTATTTAGTTTCATCCTCTACCCCTGCAATAAATGTTTCGACCTCTGTTATTTTATTTGCTAAATTTGTTTTATCTACACTAGTTATAGGTGTGTCACTCATATTTGGATCAACTACAATTTGTCCTGGCCAGTTTGCTAATTGTTCCTTAACTGTTTCATTTTTAACATATGCTATTGCGGTTGTTGGTACATTAGTGAAAACAGAAGCCGCTGGTGTTCCTGATAATTTATCAGCATAAACATACATTTTTTCTAATGATGTACAACCATAAAGTGATTGCCCAAATATTTGAAAAGATATTGGATTTTTAAAAACTATTGTTTTTAATGCAGTTGCATTTTTTAAAAACATCGTTACTATACTTGAATATGAACTTGGAAATGTTATTTTTGTAATAAAATCATTACTCTGCATAAACTTAGATTTTGTTGCATTAAGTTCGCAATTATATTTAACTCCTGTGTCAGAATTAACATATACATCTGGAATTGTGATTTCTGATGAACCTCCTAAAAGTTCTTTATAATTTTCTACAAAGCCTGTTATAACTGCTTTACCATTCTCACCTTCAGCAGTTGGTTCAGTAAAGGTATATGTAAATAAATTTTGCTGTTGATTTTCATATTCTGTTTCATTAACAGCCAAAACACTTGTTGGTATCATTGATAAGAGCATTATCAATGATACTGATAAACTAATTAATTTCTTCATTATATTTCCCTTCTTTTCATATAAAAAGCCCTCAGTTTTCACTGAGGGCTTATATAATTTAATTTGATTTTAACCTAATATCGCAGCTATTAGCATTTCACCATATTCAGTTGCAGTATTTTCAACTCTGTCAAATAGTCCAAAACCATGAATACCCGTAAATCCATTATCCCAATATGCTGTTACTATACCATGATTAGCTGCTTCCATATTAAATGTTGATAAATAATTAAACCTATAGTCAAAATTATCTTTATCAATAGCTCCATATTCACCAATAATAACAGGCATATTCAGACTACTTGCAAAAGCAGAAATCTTTTGCATTTGAGATTTTAAATAAGCAATTTCTTCTGATGATCCCCATGTTGATGTACCTTGTTCATTCAATGTAAAATCATACGGATCATAGTAATGAACAGAAAGCATTAATCTATTTGCTGTTGTATCTGTCGGTTTTTTAAACAGACCGCTTATTGTAAGGTCAATATTTGTGTTATATCCGGGAATAAGCAAACATCTGTCTGAGTTACCGTCAACGCTTCTAACAGCGTTTACAAATGTCTGATTCAGTACATTAATGTTTTCATATGCAAGCGCTGAAGTATATCCATAGCTGTCACCTATCATTACTTCATTCATTGACTCAAAAACAAGATGTTGGTCATAATCTGCAAATGTTTCTGCTATCTGTGTCCATACTGCCGAGAACTTATTGAGCATTTCTGTTCTTTTAGTTCCCTCCGGCAATGAAATATCAATCCACTTGCCTGTTATATCCTTGCTACCGTCATGGTGCATATCCATGATTACATACAGTCCTGAATCCAAAGCATAGTCTACTACGGTTTTTATTCTGTTCATCCACGCTGTATCGATAGCATATCCACTTTCGGCACTGCCTATCTTGTCCATGAATGAAACAGGTATTCTCACGGTATCAAAACCACTAGCCTTAACAAGTTCAAACAATGATTTATTTACAGTAGGATTATTCCAAAGTGTTTCTCCGACTGTACCATTCTTTGTTGAATCAAGAGCATTTCCTAAGTTCCATGCTTTACCCATCATAGAAGTAAGCTGTGAAGCTGTTCTGTTATTTATCTCTGTAATATCAGCCGAACGGTTGTCATAGATTCTGATTTGCGTTACCGTACAATCACTGAAATACAAATTAATTGCTGTTAATGCTGTGCTTAACTCATAGGTATATACCTTTTCTCCTGTTTCAGTTACTTGAACATCTCCACCAGCAATCGTTTCATTATTCTGATTGAAAATTTTAGCCTGCACTTTACCGCTGACAGGTATTTCAGCATAATTTGCTGTTACTTCAATTGTAGGATTAAAGTATCTGTCAAACGGAAGATTTGAGATAGCTATATTCTCTGTTCCGCCGTTGACATTTACTTTATAATCACTTGAAAACATTTCAGATTCAGTTCCCATTGTCCAGTTACCTGTTATGGTTACGTCACTTGGAACTTTGTCATAGACTTTGATTTCATTAACAGTACAAGCGTCAAAACAAGCAAAGAATGAGTGTCTTGTAGGTTCTACATTAAATGAATATGTAACCGTTTGACCTGCTTCTGCTTTTTTGTACTCCAATTCTTCAACAGGCATCCATGTTTCATCTGCTGTCTGATAACCGTCTACATAATACAAGCAAGCCTGTTTATATAAATCTTCTCCGATATTATTATCGTATGTAACAGTTACATCAACAGTCGGATTCGTAAATCCGTAGCCTGAGAAACCTGATACATAAATATTATACGGATTAGCGTCAACATTTATATCGGTATCGCCTGTAACTGTCATTTCCGAAGCTGTTCCCTTAGTCCATGACCCGGTAATTGTGGCTTCTTTGCCCTGCTTATCGTTAAACTTTACATAATTAAGCTTAACTTCTCCTGAACCGAAATTATCGGTTACAAGATTAAAGCCTAAAGCCTCCTTTCCGGTGTTCAATGAATTTTCAATCTGATCAATAGTGACAATGCTTGTGTAATCCACATTTACTTCGGGATTATTAGGCTGTCCTACTGAAGTAGTTGTCCAGCCGTTCCAATCAGTATCAAATGCAATCAGACCGAATGTTGCAGAAGGCTGATCAGGTAATGTAAGATATTCATAGCCTAATTCTACAGAGCCGTAACCCTCATAATCAGTATTAAGAAATGTTTTAATAGTACTTCCTTGTGTATATGTACCGCTTAAACCTGTGTCTTTTAACGCAAGTGCTGTGTTTCCTGTACCTACTGCCATTGAAGCAGCAACAGCCGCTGCTGATAAAACTGACAGAATTTTTTTCTTGAACATTATGTCCTCCTTAACTGTCGTTGGTGGATACGTATTTTTATTGATAATATTTCCGGATAATATCACAATCTAAATAATTTAAATTATCGACTTTAGCACCCTTAACTATATTTTATTGTCAAGCTGCGAATTACAACAATAAAAGTTTTACACTTTGTTTTTTGACTGCATATAATTTTAAGTTAAAATATTATTATGAAACTTTGCTCTATTCATAAAATAAAATATTTTATGAATATGATTTTTTGTTACTTTTTATTTAAATATGTTGTAATTAATATCATTATAGCACAATTTTATTTGTTAGTAAATATGCATAATGCCAAAAGCTGTTATTGCTTTTTAGTATTTTTGCATAAAATATTTTATTATTTGGAGGAAACGGGATGTTTAATTTTATCGGTACTAGAAACAGAAAGAAGCTTACGCTTATAGAAATCAGCGAATTATGGCTTGAATCAAAAAAGTTTAGTGTGAAATTATCTACTTACTGCAATTACAAGCAAAAACTCGAGGACTACATATACCCCCAGCTTGGCAGTTTAAAGTACTCTGAAATTTCCCAAACTCAATTAAATGACTTTATTGATTATCTTTTAGTCTCAGGCAGAAAAGACGGTAATGGCGGTCTTTCTAAAGGAACAGTTAAAGATATTATAACCTTAATGAAATCAATTTCTAAATTTGCACATACCGAGTTTAATTTAAAGAATATCTGTGTCAATCTAAATATTTCTAAAGTAAAAAAAACGAAATTCAGATTTTATCAGGCAGCGAAAGAAAGAAGCTTGAAACATATTTGCTCAGTAATTTAAACCTGCCCAATCTATGCATCTTATTATGCCTTTACACCGGATTAAGGGTAGGCGAAATCTGCGGTCTTAAATGGGAAAACATAGACATAAAAAACGGATGCCTATTTGTAAACAGAACTGTTGAAAGAATATCATTAGAAAACGGTAAAACAATGATAGTAATAGAACCTCCTAAGACAGAATCTTCAATCAGAAAAGTATATATACCTCTTTTTATTGTTGCTTTGCTGAAAAAGTATAAGGATAACTCCGATAAATATATTCTTTCGGGAAAAACAAAACCGACTGAACCGAGAGCATTACAATACAGATTCAAAAGAATTCTCAGCAAAACTAAAATCAGAGAATTATCTTTTCATTCTTTAAGGCACACATATGCTACATTATGCATTGAAAAAGGTATGGATATTAAAACTTTAAGCGAACTTTTAGGTCATGCAGATGTAAAAATAACGCTTAACACATATGTACATTCTTCGGATAGTCTGAAGAAAAAATATGTTAAGCGTTTAGCCGGATAAACCCGTAAATACGGCTTTTTACATACTTTTATATGTTCATAAAATATTTCATTTTATGAACACCAAGGCATATATCTCAGTGATATATGTCTTTTTTAATTTTACCTTATTTTCGAATTAAGCACAATATATTGTATCTGAAATCAAAATATTTTATATTATTAACAAAATGCAGAGGATCATTCTATTTTGGCTTTTACCTCAACTTCTCCTTTAAAAATTATCAGCAGTTCTTCTTTTGAGAGCACTTTCACGCATTCAATCAGCTTGCGGATTATGATATTATCAAATATTTCAAGCTTAAACTTCTCTTGTTCTATCATCTCCATTGCCGAATCTATTTTATTTTGAGTATCAGCCGATATCTTTGCTTTTTGCTTTAGTTCTTTTAATCTTTCATTTATCGACTGTTCTTCATTAAAAATCTTAGCGAATTCAGAATCTAGCTTGTCCTCGTCACATCCGCCTGAAGCTATAAGCGTTATCAAGTCATTCCTTGCTTTATTCAATTCCCTTAATCTGTTTTCAAGATTTAATATCTCCTGCTGTCCTTGACATTCAAGTACCGAACCGATATTCGCTTTCAGTATTTTTGCAATTTCATCTCGACAGCCCAAATACTCATTTACCGCCCTCAAAATTGCCTTATGCAGTTTTTCTTCTTTCATTGTCGGAGAATCCGTGCAGTATTTTGTTCCGTGTTCCAAACGGCTTATACATCTCCATACTACCTGCTTTTTACCCCTCGCTGCCCATGTGGTTCTTCGGTACGGTGTCCCGCAGTTTCCGCATATCAGCAGTTCCGAAAGGGCATATTTGCTTGTGTATTTACCCTGCTCGGTTAAAGTTTTATCTGATATCTTCCTTTTGCTCGTTCTTCTTGCAAGTTCCTGCTGTACTCTATTGTATGTATCACGGTCTATTATCGGCTCATGATGGTTTGTTACCAGATACATCGGTCTTTCTCCGTTGTTTTTCTTGACTTTTTTACTTATGCAGTCCACTCTGAATGTTTTTTGTAAAAGTGCGTCACCGACATATTTTTCATTTCTGAGTATGGAGCTTATTATTTCCCTATGCCATTCTGTTTTACCGTGTGCAGTTTTCCTTTCTAACAATGTGAGCCTTTTGGCTATATCCGTCAGACTGTATCCGTCAAGAAACAATTCATATATCATTCTTACCGTTTCCGCTTCTTCGGGGACTATTTCCGGCTTGCCGTCAGCTCCTCTCCTGTAGCCTAATAGGTGCTTATATTGAAACGACACCTTGCCCTCCGCAAACGCTTTCTGCTTACCCCATGATACATTCTGGCTTATGGATTCTGATTCTGCCTGTGCAAAACTTCCGTAAAGGGCTATCATAAATTCCGAAGTCATTGTTAAAGTATTTATATTCTCCTTTTCAAACAACACTCCTATTCCCAAGTCCTTTAATTGTCTTACATATTCAAGACAATCTACAGTATTTCGGGCAAACCGACTTATTGACTTGGTTATCACAAGATCGATTTTCTGTTTTTTGCACATCCGTATCATTTTCAGAAACTCAGGTCTTTTCTTTGCCTGAGTTCCGGATATGCCCTCGTCACTATAATCCTGCAAGAGGAACGAAGGAGCTAAACAACCCCAACGAATTTGTAGTAAATTGTAATAGTTTGTTCTTTATTCTTTTTACCCTGCTGACTTTTATCCTCACTGATTGTTATTTTATCAATCAATGCGGTTAAAGTTTCCCTGTCAAGAGTTTTAATATCCGCATATTTCTTTATTAGCTTAATAAATCTTGAAACGTCTGTCCTGTTTTCTTGTAGTGTATTTATTTCATCTTCCAATAAGAGAACACTTTCTGTCAGAGTTTGTTTTTCATTTGTATAATCCGAAATAAACACTGCAAATAATTCATCTGGTATTTTTCCGCTTAAATTATCCTCATACACCTTTTTAATTCTTACGTCCATTTCCTCCAGACGATTTTTAGCTTGTTTCAAATCTTTTTTTGCCTTTACAAGTTGTTTTTCTTCTGATGTACATTTTATTGAAAGAATTTCCTGTATTGCATAACCTTCATCTTCTTCAATCAATTTTACATACTTTTGAATGTCTGCCAAAACAATTTTACACAGATTATCATATGTAATATGATGTGATGTACACGCTTTTATGCCATCTGCACGATACTTTCCGCAGGAATAATACTTAGGGTGATTTGTTCTATCGTGATGTAGCATACTTCTTCCGCATTCTGCACAATAGAACAGTTTAGAGAATATGTGCGGTTCTCCAGTTCTTTTTACAAATCGTAATCTTCCGTCAAGTGCTTTTTGTACTTCATTAAATAATTCTTGACTAATTATTGCTTGATGAGTGTTTTCTACAATAATCCAGTCTTCACGCTTGTTTGGTACTATTTTCTTTGTTCGGTATGATTGTACACGCTTTTTGCATTGTATATTGTGTCCTGGATATACTGGATTTCTTAACATCCACCTGACAACTGCACCGTCCCAAGTGTATTTCTTTTGAAATGCACCATTAACTGAATTCTTTTTAGAATTTCGGTAATCTAAAGGCGTTAAAACTCCATCTTCTTCCATAATTTTTGCAATTTTCTTTGTAGAAATTCCAGAAGCACTCAGTTCAAACATTCTCTTAATATTTGGTGCAACCTCTTCATTGATAATCAAGATATGTTTATCTTCCGGACTTTTCATATATCCATAGGGTGCATATGGAGCGAGGAATTCTCCTTTTCTCGCTTTTGCATGTAATGAAGAACGAACTTTGACTGAAATGTCCTTTGCATACATATCATTTAGGATATTTTTAAACGGTGCAATATCATTATTTGAATATAGCGTGTCAATTCCGTCATTCAAAGCAATAAATCGCACATTCTTTTCCGGAAAATATATTTCTGTGTACTGTCCGCACATGATATAGTTTCTTCCCAATCTTGATAAATCTTTGACAATAACAAGATTTATTCTGCCTAATTCAATATCATGTATCATTCTTTGAAAATCGGGACGTTCAAAGTTAACACCGCTATAACCATCGTCAACATAAATGTCAGACAGTTTCCAGCCCTGCTTTTTTACATATTCTGTAAGCATTGTTTTTTGACTTGCAATGCTCATACTTTCCAAATTGGTTCCGTCATCAACTGATAAACGGCAGTATGTGGCAACGGAATAATTAAGTTGTATTCCCATTTCTGACCTCCTTTGAATACAACAAAAACCAACTGGACAAATATAATTTTCTGTACTTATTATAGCATAAATTAAATATATAAGTCTAGTTGATTTCTATAAAATAAGGTTATGTTTCATCATATAAAATTCTTTTAACTGCTAAATCATATATTATTTTACTTGAAGTATTTGTACCTATAAATTTGCTTATTACATGATATGTATTGTTATCAATTTTAACAGTAGATATTTTCTCTTTTTGGTTATTTTCTTTTTCTGATGACATTGTATCTTTGTTCATAGACAAAACCTCCCATATCATTTTTATGTATGAAAAATTTATCTATGCATGTCCAATTTTAAAAATTTACCTGTTCCACCAACCCATTACAAAAGTGTTCTAATCACATAAGACAGTGAATAAAAATAAATATAAAAATAAAAAACGGAGAAATCCCTGTAAATACGCTATGATTTAATTTCAGTCATAATAGAGGGGTCTCCTATTTCATACGAGACCCCTCTATTACAACGTGCAATACATATAATAAATTATATTTAAATCATAGCTTTATTTTCTTTTTATTTTTTTATTTATTTTTATTATTATTTATTTTTTATTTTTGGGAGGTGGAACAGTGTGAGAGTAATGGATAAGTAATATTAATATGTATAGTATAACTGTTTGATACTTAACAGAATTATGAAGTGTAGTAATGTTTAACATATGAGCATTCAAGTAAAAAGTCCATTATGTTTTAGGTACGGTCAATTATCTACATATGATGCTAATGTATCATCTATTTATGGTTCTTTTTATTTGAATTGCTTTGTTAATTCTACTTTATTAAGATTAGGTATACCCCATGTATCATAAGATTCTATACATTTTGCAGTTAAATAGACTTTTCCATCTAATAATTCCAATATATAACTATTTTTTCCAAATCCATCATCTTCTTCAAATGTCAGCAGAATATCCTATATATTTCCAGAAAAAATAACTTGACTTACACGAGTAGCATTTTTATTTGTTATATTAACTTCAATATCTGCATATTTTTCTGATTGATATTCAATAATTACATATGCATTAACATTAGAATCACTTGGATAAAATATACCATTATAGTCACTTATGTTAAAGTTATTAGTGTTTTTTTCTTGTGGTGTTGGAACAGTTATTCTTTCATATGTTGTAGATTCTATTGATATATTTGTTTCATCTAATATTTTAATATAATCTTTAGAAACATAACCTTTAATATCTCCTTTAGTAATTTTAAGCCATTTTCCGTCTGCACTTGATTCTTCAATAGTAACTTTATCACCATTGTATAATTTACCTATTATTTTTCCT
>OIDD01001097.1_pt1 | contig 11982 bp, 10 predicted proteins | sample 1606751 | NCBI WGS metagenome assembly OIDD01 (sample SAMEA3882544, study PRJEB24775) | human gut metagenome | biome: human-associated habitat; feature: intestine environment; material: feces | place: Netherlands | collected 2009/2010
GGCTGTGATGTAACTGTTTGCCTTGCTGTAAATCTCACAATTCTCAAACCATGCCAAGCTAGGACCGAAGATGAAATCGGTGGTTCCCTCGATGTAGCAGTCGTAGAAGGCGATGCGGGAGCCTGCCTTGCCAGTATAAACGGTATCCTGATTACCCAGAAGACGGCAGTTCTGTACCAGCACATGGTCGCCCTCGATGTGGAGTGAAACAGCCTGTCCCAGTTTGGCGGCATTATTTTCGATGGTGATGTTCTTCAGTGTGATGTAGCTACCTTCTACCTTGAGGGTATAGGTGCGGAAGGTTCCCATCTTCTTGCCTTTGGCAGATGCATCTGAGTCGAGTCCGCCGATAGGCATCAGAATATTGGCATGGTCATCCCAGGTGATGATGGTCTGGTCGCGGTCTTCTCCGCAGATCGTGATGTTGGTGAGCCATGATGGGATGATGAGTTTCTCCTTATACACGCCCTTTTTCACATAGATTACCTTGGTGTATTCCATAAAGGCACGGCATACCTGGATGGCTTCATCGATGGTGCGGAATTCGCCCGTGCCATCTCGCGAAACAACCAGTGTATCAGGATTATCGTACTTGTTGGCTGCAGCCAGAGGCAGCATAGCCAACATCATCAGGAATGATAAAAAAAGCTTTTTCATTGTTTTGTTTGTTTTTGTTTTAATGATTGTAGTTTATTCGTTTTGATGAAAATCAGGAGCCGGAAGTAGCAGGCTTCCAGCTCCTGATCTCAGATGATATCATCTTTGTTCTTTTCAGCTGATGATATCATCCCTGTTCTTTTCTGATTACAAGATTCTCTGCACTTCCTGCAGATCCTCAATAGTCTTGAGCTTATCCATGATGATCTTCACTTCATCACGGTCGTGAATACGAAGTTCGATGGTTCCGTCGAAGATTCCGTTATCGCTGCTGATGGTGAGCTTATGGATGTTGATGCCCAGCTGGTCGCTAATGATGCGGCTTACATCCAGGAGCATACCCTTGCGGTCGATACCCTTGATCTCGATGGTGGCATCGAAGAGCAACTGCTTGTGCATATCCCATTTGGCATCCACGATGCGGTTGCCGTAGCTTGATTTCAGCTTGGCTGCTACATTGCATGAACGCTTGTGAATCTCGATGCGGTTCTTGTTGTCGATGAATCCCATCACGTCGTCGCCCGGAATGGGGTGGCAGCAGGATGGGAAGATAAACTGATTGATGTTTTCTTCGGTCAGGATGAGCGGCTTCTTCTTATTGAAGTCCTTGCCCACCACAAAGAGTTCCTGTGGCTTTACGATGCCGCCCGTTTCCTCTTTCTGCTTGTTCTTGCCCAGGAATGGGATGTAGTCGCGCCAGCTAGACGATTGCTTCTGTTTCTTGGTCTTGCCCTGCAGCTCATCGAGGTCTTTCTCTCCGAGCAGGATGCAGTGCTCGCCTAGCGACTGGAAGAAGTTGTCGCGCTTCTGGATATTGTGGAATTCGCAGAGCTTGTCCACTACCGAGTTGGTCATCTCCAAGTTGTTCTTCTGCAGCCATTCGGTGAGGATGCTCTCACCCTTCTTCTGCACTTCGCGTGAGTCACGTCGTAAAATTGCCAAAATCTTGCTCTTAGCCTTGGCTGTGCTTACGAAGTTCACCCATGCAGGTTGTACGTGCTGACTCTTGGAGGTGAGAATTTCCACCTGGTCTCCGCTGTTTAGCTTGTGGCTCAGAGGCACCAGCTTGTGGTTTACCTTGGCTCCGATGCAGTGGCTACCCAGGAAGGTATGTATCTGGAAGGCGAAGTCGAGTGCAGTACATCCGGCTGGCATCGTGATGATTTCTCCCTTCGGGGTAAAGACGAAGATTTCGGATGCATAGAGGTTGAGCTTGATGGCATCAAGGAAGTCCATTGCGTCAGGCTGTGGGTCGTCTAGAATCTCCTTGATGGTGCTCAGCCAGTCGTTCAACTCGTTCTCATCCTCGGTATATTCGCCACCCTCCTTGTATTTCCAGTGGGCTGCGAATCCCTTTTCTGCCACCTCGTCCATGCGGTCGGAGCGAATCTGTACCTCTATCCAGCGTCCCTGCTTACTCATCAGGGTTACATGGAGAGCCTGGTATCCGTTAGCCTTCGGGTGGTTCAGCCAGTCACGCAGACGGTCGGGATGGCTCTTGTAAATCTTACTGATGGCTACATATACGTTGAAGCATTCGTTCACCTCGTTAGCGCGCACCTTAGGTGTCACGATGATGCGAACAGCCAGGATGTCGTAGATTTCATCGAAGGAAACGTGCTTATTCTGCATCTTGTTCCAAATGGAATAAGGGCTCTTGACGCGTGCCTTGATCTTGTAATCCACCCCAAGCTTATCCAGTTCCTCACGGATAGGAGCGGTAAATTGTGCAAAGAGGGTGTCACGCTGCGATTCTGTATCTGCAAGCTTATGCTCTATGTTGGCATACTCCTGTGGATGGTCGTAGCGGAAGCTGAGGTTTTCCAGTTCGGTCTTGATTTTGTTGAGTCCGAGTCGGTTGGCGAGTGGTGCATATATATATAAGGTCTCGCCGGCAATCTTGTATTGTTTGTTGGCAGGCTGCGATTCCAGGGTGCGCATGTTGTGCAGTCGGTCGCAGATTTTGATGAGAATCACTCGGATGTCATCGCTCATGGTGAGCAACAACTTCTTGAAGTTTTCAGCCTGTGCAGAAGCCTGGTCTCCAAAGATGCCACCACTGATTTTGGTGAGTCCATCCACGATCTGTGCCACCTTGGCACCGAAGATGTTGGAGATGTCTTCTACCGTATAGTCTGTATCTTCTACCACATCATGGAGCAGTGCTGCGCAGATGCTGGTAGAACCCAATCCCATTTCCTCACAGGCAATCTGTGCCACGGCGATAGGGTGCATGATATACGGTTCGCCAGACAATCGGCGCACGCCCTTGTGCGCCTGACGGGCGAAGTTGAAGGCTTTGGTCACGATATCTACCTTCTTGCGGTGTCGCGAGCTGAGGTAGGTGTCGAGTAAATGCTGAAAGGCATCACCGATCAGTTTGTTGTCGGCCTGCTCTCTTTCTAGGTCTTTCAAGTTCTGGTCATCCATAGCTGTACCCTCCTATTTATAATATGATTAATGATGTATTACTGAAGCCCACGATCCTGGGCGTGGGCTTTCAGTAGATAGATTTTTTTATTTTACTTTGATTTTCTTTCCGGCGCGAATGCTATTGCCCGAAATCTTGTTCAGCTTCTTGAGCTTCTTCACGGTTGTTCCATGGCGAGCAGCTATCTCCGAGAGTGTATCTCCGCTCTTGATGGTTACGCTCTTGCTTCTGTCTCTCTTGCTCTTGCCCCTCTTGCCGCGGCTGTTGCGTGAAGACTTGCTTCGGCTGCTACGTGAAGATGATACGCTGCTGCGTGAACGGCTGCTGCGAGAGCGGCTGTAGCTTGGCTCATCGTCGTTGACATCTACCACATCACGCTTCTGCAGAAGCTCATCAGCACGGTAACTGAAGATGGAATCCCTGTTGTCGATGAAGGCTCCGATGAGTGATTCCGGCAGACGTACTGGCATTGGCCTGTGACTGCCGTTGATGATGTCACGGCGATATTGTGGGTTCAGGTTGCGAAGATGCTCGGCATCAATGTTAAGAACCTTGGCAATCTGCTCGATATGAACATCCTGGTTCACTTCCACGGTGTCTGTCTTGGTTGGCAACTCTGTTACCATCGGACAGATGTTGTGGTCGCAATAATAGTTCATAATATAGTTGGCTGCGATGAAAGCTGGTACATATCCACGTGTTTCCTTTGGCAGGTATGGATAGATTTTCCAGTAATCTGTCTCGCCCTTGGCACGATGGATAGCCTTGTTTACCTTGGCTGGTCCGCAGTTGTAGGCTGCAATAACGAGGTTCCAGTCGTCGAAGATCTTATAGAGATCGCGCAGGTAGTGGGCTGCGGCATAAGATGCCTTCACTGGGTCGCGGCGCTCATCGTAGAGGGTGTTTACCTCCAGACCATAGCGCTTGCCTGTGCTCAGCATGAACTGCCAAAGACCTGTAGCTCCTACGCGGGAAACTGCCTTGGGGTTGAGTGCCGACTCGATAACCGGCAGATATTTCAGCTCCAGTGGCAGGTTGTATGCTTCCAATGCCTCCTCGAAGATGGGCATGTAGAAGTTGCTGGCACCCAGCATGAAGCTTACTGAGCGACGAAGTTTGCCGCTGTAGCGGTCGATGAACTTCTGTACTACCTCATTGTATGGCATTTCAATGAGAGTAGGGAGTCGCTTCAGTCGGTCGATATATACCTGTGTTTCGAAAACCGGATTCACATCACGGTATTTGCAAGAGGTGTCGGCCATCATGTAAGCCTGTGTATTGTAGAGGTGAAGAAGGCTGTCGAGGTTATCTTCCAAACCTTCAGGAACTTCGATTTCCTCCTGCTTACCGTCCTTGTCGGTCACGGTAATTACATCGTCATTGTCTTCTGCATTGTCGTTTTGGGCTTGAATGCCCTGCCAGCTAAACAGCATCGCTGCTGCCATGATGATTATTTTCTTCATTATCTAATTTCTATTGTTTTCTATTTTAATTATATGCTTCTTTCTCGTTTTGTTTTCTGATGGTTACTTTTAGAATTTGAGTGAGCATTGCAGTCCGAGTGCGCCTGAGCGCAGCGGGTTGTTGTATCTGCCGTTATTGAGCACAGCAGGCTCCACTCTGAGACTGAGGTCGTCGGAGATGTCGAATTCTGAGAGCGATGCATCTACATACGCATCGATGACGGAGAAGGCGTAGATGCCTATCATCACGAAGGTTCCCATATCTCTCCAGCGGCGGAATCTGTCTTTACGCTTGCGGAAGATTTCCTTGTAGCGTTCTATGTTAGAGGCGTCGATGGTGGCTCCCAGGTGCAGAAACTGGTTGTAGCTCTGTGTGTTCGGGTCATCATCCATAATGTCGAGGTAGGCCTGCGAGTAGTCGTGATACATCTGGTTATTCCAGGTGATGGCGTAAGCGCAGCCCACGAAACCACCATATATAATAGGTAGTTTCCAGTATTTGCGGTTGTAGATCTGTCCTGCTCCGGGCAAAACCAGTGCAAGCCACATGGCGCGCTTGGCATCTGGTCGCCAGGTAGCCCAGTCGCGCTTCTTCTTCTGCATCGGCTTGAGCGAACTGTTGAGCTTAGCCAGATTCATACTGTCCTTGGCTGTGATGACAGAATCAACCGAAGTCTTTGCCGCTTCTGTCGCCATCCTTGCCGAGTCGGCAGCTGCGAAGTCAGGAACTGCCACTTCAGCCTTCGCCTTCTGTTTCTGGGCCGAAACTTGGAGCGAGGTTGCCAGCAGTAAAGCCGAAATGCAAATATGTGATAATCTTAAATTCACTTTTTCTATTCTTCTAAATCTTATTGGAACAGATAATCTGCTCCTGTTTATCGAAATAATCTGTAGCTTTCTATCGAAACAGATATTATTCCTGTTTCAGTTTATCGAAAACGTTCATGATGTGCTCCAGTTCCTCTTCATTGCTGAATGGGATGCTGATTTTTCCCTTGCCCTTGGCAGAGCAGGTGAATTGCACCTTGGTATTGAGGAATTTGGAGAGCTTTTCTCTAAGCATGGTGAATTCCTCGGGTATCTGTGTCTTGGCAGTGATTGTTTTCTTGCCGCTTTCCACGTCTTCACCGTTTTTCAGTCGCTGTACCATCTCTTCCACCTTTCTCACGGAGTAACCGTTCTTCTGGATTTCCTTGAAGAGCTTGATTTGAAGTGACGGACTGTCGAGTGCGAGAAGCGCTCTGCAGTGTCCCATATCGATTTCCTTCTTCTGGAGTGCCATCTGCACCTGTGCCGGTAGCTTCAAGAGTCGGAGATAGTTGGCAATGGCAGCACGGCTTTTGCCCACTCGCTCGGAAATCTTTTCCTGAGTCATTCCCTCGTTTTCCAGGAGATGTTCGTATGCGAGTGCTATCTCTATGGCGTTGAGGTCCTGGCGCTGGATATTCTCCACGAGCGCCATCTCCATCACGTTTTCATCGCTGATGGTGCGGATGTAGGCAGGTATTGCCATGAGTCCAGCCAGCTGTGACGCTCTCCATCGTCTTTCTCCCGCAATAATCTGGAATCGGTTTTCCGAAATCTGTCGCAGGGTGATAGGCTGGATGATGCCGATGGCGCTGATGCTATCGGCAAGTTCGCGCAGCGCCTCTTCGTCAAACTCCCGTCGTGGCTGGTTCGGGTTAGCCTCAATCTGGTCGAGAGGGATTTCGTTGATGGTGCTGCTGCCCTGAGTACGTACTCCCTCTGTCGAGATGAGGGCGTCGAGTCCGCGGCCCAGGGCGTTGTTTCTTATGCCGTTATTGAATTTCTTATGTACTGCCATTTTTTGCTTTGAACTTTGAATATTGAACATTGAACTTTCCTGATGGGTTCAATTGCCAAATCTTATCTATTCTTGTTGATAATTTCCTTTGCCAGTGCCAGATGGTTCTTGGCACCATTTGATTCTGCATCGTAGAGAATGACTGGGAGGCCGTGGCTCGGACTCTCGCTCAATTTCACGTTGCGCTGGATGACAGTCTTGAATACCAATTCCTGGAAGTGGCGCTTCACCTCGTCGTAAATCTGGTTGGCGAGTCGGAGGCGGCTGTCGTACATCGTCAGCAGGAAACCTTCTATTTCGAGCTTCGGATTCAGCTTGCTCTTGATGATCTTGATGGTGTTGAGCAGCTTGCTGATTCCTTCCAGTGCAAAGTATTCACACTGCACCGGGATGATTACGCTGTCGGCTGCTGTAAGTGAGTTCACTGTTATCAAACCCAGAGATGGGGAACAGTCGATGAGAATATAATCGTATTCTTCGCGGATGGGTTCGAGCAGTTTCTTGATCACTTTCTCGCGATTCTTAAGGTTGAGCATTTCTATCTCAGCTCCTACAAGGTCGATGTGGCTCGGCACAATGTCGAGTCCGTCGATGTCGGTAGTATAGATGGCATCACGCACATCTGCATGGTTGATGATGCACTCATAGAGCGAACAATCTACCTCGCTGATGTCCACACCCAGACCGCTGGATGCGTTTGCCTGAGGGTCGGCATCAATGACGAGTACCGTTTTCTCCAGGGTAGCAAGCGATGCAGCCAGGTTGATAGTGGTTGTTGTCTTTCCGACGCCACCTTTCTGATTAGCTAATGCAATGATTTTTCCCATTTTAAAAGTCTATATAATAACCTGATGTGTGCGCCTGCGAGTCTAAAATGGCTTTTGCGCACAGAAATTTTCGGCAAAGATACAAAAAATATGCGAGAAATATGTTTCTTTAAAGGTTTTTTCGTACTTTTGCACCAAAAAGAAAGATATTTTTATGGAAAATAAGAGACCTTTAGTGTTAATTTCAAATGATGATGGCTATCATGCCAATGGTATCAAGACCCTCGCGCGCTTTCTGAAAGACTGGTGCGACGTGCTCGTAGTAGCTCCTGAAAGTGCCCGTTCCGGATTCGCCTGTGCCTTCTCGGCTACTACTCCGCTGCGACTGAAGCAACGCCATAATATGGGCGAGGATGTGGAGGTATGGTCGTGCAGCGGTACACCAGTGGATTGTGTCAAGCTGGCGCTCGACCAGTTTTACAAGGACCGTCGCCCTGATCTCGTAATCGGCGGCATCAACCATGGTGATAATTCCAGTGTGAACAATCACTATTCAGGTACGATGGGCGTAGCCAAGGAGGGATGCATGCAGCACATTCCTAGCATTGCTTTCAGCAGTTGCAACTATGATGAGAATGCCGATCTCTCACCTTTGCGCGATGGTGTAATCCGGGTGAAAGATGGTGCTGGAGAAAGGCTTGCCGAAATATACCTGCCTGAATGTCAACTTCCCGGTGCTGCCTCCGTTCAAGGGCTTCAAGGCTTGCAGAATGGCACATGGTTCGTGGATCAATGAGGTGGAGCACCGCACGCACCCTCATGGATATGATTACTATTGGATGGTGGGCGATTATCGCAATGACGAACCGGATGCTGCGGATACTGATCAGTGGGCGGTGAATCATGGCTATATTGCCATCACGCCGACCAAGATTGATATCACGGATTATGATTGGATCAAGAACTTTAATATTGAACTTTAACATTGGAAGTTCCAAGTTAAAGCATATCATAAAGTTCCAAGTTCAAAGTTTCAAGTTCAAAGTATCATGAAGTATTATTTGATTGTAGGAGAGGCGAGTGGTGACCTGCATGCCAGCAGATTGATGCGCTCGCTAAAAAATATTGACGAGTTTGCGGAGTTTAGATTCTTCGGAGGTGACTTGATGGCTGCCGAGGGAGGCACTCGCGTCAAGCATTACAAGGAACTTGCCTATATGGGCTTTGTTCCTGTGCTGATGCATCTGGGTACCATCTTTTCCAATATGAAGAGATGTAAGGAGGATATTGTACAATGGAAACCGGATGTGGTGATTCTTGTAGATTATCCAGGATTTAATCTGAATATCGCTAAGTTCTTGAAAAAGAAGACTAATATTCCGGTGTACTATTATATCTCGCCTAAAATCTGGGCGTGGAAGGAATGGCGAATCCGTAGCATCAAGCGCGATATCGCCGAACTTTTCTCTATCCTGCCTTTCGAGGTACCTTTCTTCGAAAAAAAGCACCGTTATCCTATCCATTATGTAGGTAATCCTACTGCAGAAGAGGTGAATGAGTTTCGGTCGGAATATCATCAGAACTTCGTGGAATTTTGTGAAGAGAATAATCTGGACAAGCATCGCCCGATTATTGCTTTGCTTGCCGGAAGCCGTTTGCAGGAGATTAAGGATAATCTGCCTGCCATGATTGAGGTGGCAGAACGGTTCGAGGATTACCAGATGGTGCTTGCCGGAGCTCCTTCTATCGAGGATTCTTATTATGAGAAGTTCCTGAAGGATACGCCTGTCAAGATGGTGCGCAATAAGACCTATCCGCTCCTGAGTCACAGTACGGCAGCTTTGGTAACGAGTGGTACGGCTACTTTGGAGACGGCACTGTTCGAGGTTCCGCAGGTGGTTTGCTATGAGACGCCGTTGCCTCGTCTAGTTCGCCTTGCGTTTAAGCATGTGATGTCGTGCAAGTTTATTTCGCTGGTGAATCTGATTGCCGACAAGGAAGTGGTGCAGGAGATGTTTGCTGACCGTTTTCAGGTGGATGCCATCGCCGACCAGCTTTATCAGATTTTGCCTGGCAAGGAGGGCAGAGAGCGTATGCTTTCTGAATATCGTGAGGTAAGAGAGCGTCTGGGCAACCAGGTTGCTCCTGATGAGGCTGCTGCCATCATGTTCGATCTCTTGGTCAAGCGTCGTGAAATGCTGGTTAGGCTTGCCAAGGAGAGAGCCGAAGCTGCTAAAAAAAAGGCGGAACAACAGGCTGAGGCTGCAAGAAGAAAAGCGGAAGAGGAAGCCGAAAAGGCAAGAAAGAAGGCAGAAGAGGCTAGAAGACTGGCTGATGAAGAAGCCGAAAGAGCCAGAAGGGCAGAAGAGCAGCTCAATGAGTCGCAGCAGGAGGAATTGAAATAGCTGCTCCATGAGTTGTAACCATTATAAACGTAAAAAAATCCAAGCTAGAATGAATCTGGCTTGGATTTTTTCTTATTATATTTTTCCTGAACGAAGGTCTATCCGAAAAGCTGGAGAGTGTAGAGATAAATCACGGCAGCTGGAATCGCCATGAGCGATGAATCGAAGCGGTCGAGCATTCCGCCATGGCCCGGCAGGATATTACCACTATCCTTTACTCCCAGGGTGCGCTTGAAGAGACTCTCTACCAAATCGCCCCAGGTTCCGAAAACCGCTACGACTATTCCTAAACCTACCCATCCGAGAATGCTGAGGCGGTGAGCCTCGCCATCGTTGGCAATGTAACCGATGATGATGGCAGCGATAATCACGAAGATGCCACCACCTATGCTACCTTCCCAACTCTTCGCCGGACTGATGCGAGGAAACAGCTTATGCTTGCCGAAAAGCGAACCGCTACAATAAGCACCCGTATCATTGGTCCAGAGGAAGATGAATACGCTCAGAGGCAAGAGCATATCATAATGAATCTGACCGTCGAATGCCGAAGTCTCAAATGCCAACACGTTGATCATCGAGAATGGAAGGGCAATGTACATCTGCGAAAGCATGGTGTAAGCCCAGTCGTTGATGGCGTTCTTGTTGGCTGTATAGAGCCCTCCGATGAAGAGGTAGATGATGGTGAGCAAGTAAGGTACGAATACTACGAAGTTGCCCACGATACCTGTACGGAATCCTGCTACGGCAAGGAAGAAATATACTCCTGCCACGGTGGTGATGAATCGGTTGACGGTTACGTCGTCCTTTTGGTTCACCAGTCCGCAGTACTCCCAGATGCTTAGGCCTGTAATCAGGGCGAACAGGAATACCATCGCCCTAGGATTCAGGAAGCAAGATACCATACACGCAACGAAGAGTACGCCTGTGATGGATCTAATTACTAGATTTTTTTGTTTCTCAGTCATGGTCTTGCTTTTTATTCGTTATTTTTCTCGTTTTCAGAAGCTTTCTCGAAACCCTTCTCAGAAGCATCATCTGAAGTTTTTTCGGAAACCTTCTCTTCTGTCTCTTCAGAAACCTTTGCGGGAGCTTTCTCAGAAGTATTCTCTTCTGCCTCCTCCTTCGAAGCTTTCTGAGCCTCTTCATGCTCCTTGATGGCTGCCTGAACCTCAGGCATATCCTTTACGGCATCATCAATCTTAGGCTGTTCGTCCTCCATGATTTCCTGAGAACGGCTCAGCCAAGGACGCTTGCCGAAGATGTGCTCCACGTCTTCTGCCATGATCACCTCTTTCTGAATCAGCAGCTCAGCAAGGGCGTTGTGCCCCTCCTTGTGCTCCATCAGGATATTCTTGGCGCGGGTATATTGCTCGTTCACCATCTGTAGAACCTCCTTGTCTATCTCGCGGGCTGTAGTCTCTGAGTATGGACGCTGGAATGAATACTCGTTCTGGTTGTAATAGCAGATATTTGGCAATGTCTTGCTCATACCCAGATAAGCCACCATTCCGTACGCACTCTTGGTCGCGCGCTCCAGGTCATTCATCGCACCGGAAGAAATATGACCGGTGAAGAGTTCCTCGGCTGCACGTCCACCCATCAGCGAGCACATCTCGTCGAGCATCTGCTCCTTGGTGGTAATCTGTCGCTCCTCTGGGAGATACCAGGCTGCTCCGAGTGCCTGACCACGAGGCACGATGGTAACCTTGATGAGCGGATTGGCATACTGGCAGAACCAGGAAATGGTTGCATGACCTGCCTCATGGAGTGCGATGCTTCGTTTCTCATCAGCAGTCATCACCTTGGTCTTCTTCTCCAGTCCGCCTACGATTCTATCTACGGCATCGAGGAAATCCTGCTTGCATACCGCCTTCTTGTCGTGGCGGGCAGCAATGAGGGCAGCCTCGTTACATACATTTGCAATATCGGCACCCGAGAAGCCCGGAGTCTGACGAGCCAGAAGATCCACGTCCACTGTGTCATCTATCTTGATAGGCTTGAGATGAACCAGGAAGATGGCCTTGCGCTCGTTCAAGCCTGGGAGATCTACGTGGATTTCTCGGTCGAAACGGCCTGCACGGAGCAGGGCGCTGTCGAGCATATCTACACGGTTGGTAGCTGCCAGGATAATGACGCCACTGTTGGTTCCGAAGCCGTCCATCTCTGTAAGCAGGGCGTTGAGCGTGTTCTCTCGCTCATCGTTTCCGCCCATTGCCGGGTTCTTGCTGCGGGCACGGCCCACAGCATCGATCTCATCGATGAAGATGATGCAAGGAGCTTTCTCCTTTGCCTGGCGGAAGAGGTCGCGGACGCGCGATGCACCCACGCCGACGAACATCTCTACGAAGTCAGAACCGCTCATGGAGAAGAAAGGCACTCCTGCCTCGCCTGCTACCGCCTTTGCCAGGAGAGTCTTACCGGTTCCCGGAGGACC
>OIDD01001102.1_pt1 | contig 11924 bp, 8 predicted proteins | sample 1606751 | NCBI WGS metagenome assembly OIDD01 (sample SAMEA3882544, study PRJEB24775) | human gut metagenome | biome: human-associated habitat; feature: intestine environment; material: feces | place: Netherlands | collected 2009/2010
GCTGGGTCATAGGAGGTTCTTTGCGGAGTTGGGCGGCGAACTGCATCATATTCCTCATCGGAAATGGAAACCTCGGAAGTCTGTTCTGTCTCGGCAGCTGCGATCTGCTCGGCATCCGACATCACCTGTTGGATAAACGGATCATTGTCCAGTTTTTCCGGGTCTGCCACCTGTCCGTTGACGATCCCTCTTTCTTCCAGAGCTTCCCGGATGGCGATTGGGTCGATGTTGTCAAAACGGTCCTGTTCTTCTTCGGTATAGAACCGGTCCTCCTGAATCAGCTGGGCAAGCCTGCGCTGTACCTTCGGCCAGGGCAGCTGCGTTTCCTCCGGGCTGCCGGCACGGACAACGAACAGGCTGTTGCTGTTACTGCCGCCGTATTCCTGAGCCAGCCATGCGGCGGTATCTTTTTCTCTTGCATGGTCTTTCATATAGCGGACAACAGCGTGTTTACTCTCGATATTGCCGTTCCATGCACAAAGGGCAGTATCAATATCTTCCTGAGAAAGAGGGCGCAGAAGTTCATGGAGCTTTGGATAGGTTTCGTCGATCACTTCCCGGTGCAGTCGCTGTCGGAACTCCGGCACATCCGAATAGAGGCGAATCAGCTCCATATCCTTAGAACCAAGAACCGCACGGCGCACAGCGGCATTGCCCTCGATGACAGCATTTTCACGGTCAGAATGCCCACAGGCATTGCGGTATGCGGCATCCTCGGAAATAGCGGCAGTCACCACAGGCTTATACTGCTCAAACTGCTCCCCAAGGGTAGGCTTTGGCGTTTCTTCCTCCATCTCCGGCTGCTGGGCTTGAATGGCATCTTCTTCGGCCAGTTCCTTTTCAGACTGGATTTTGTCATACTGCGCCTGTTCCTGTTCGGTAAGATAGCGGTCTTTCTGGACAAGTGAGGTAATGCGCTTGGCAACCTTTTCCCAGTTCAAGTGAACATCCGGGCAGTCCTGCTTTTTATAGTGCAGTCCTTTCCCATCGTGATCTTCGCCGCTGTGTGTTGCGCCGGACAGGGCATGAGAGCGTCCGCCAATGCCATACTCGTCTTTGAGGAATCTCACTTTCTCCTTATCCGTATGGTTTGCCATGAAGAACGCATAGATACGGCCTTTTCCTCCGGCGAAACTGCTGCCGCCGGTCATAGCGGCGTCGATCTCATCCTCGGTAATGAAGTGCTGAACGGTTGGCACTTGGGAAAGGTCTGAAGAAAAGGTCCTGCGGGGCAGGTCAAGGTCCTTCAGGTTCTCCCAGATCTCCCTCGGTCTATGATAGTGAAAACGCAACAGGTCACGGTCCTGCTGATAGGCAGTCCAGAAGGCGGCGTATTCTTCCTTGAGGGTCTGGCGGAAAGCCGGGTCACTCAGCTGCTCCGTCAGGCGGCGAGTCTCCTCCGGGAAACCATTGCCTTTGATCTCTGACAGGCAGGACAAATATCCGGCTTCTCTGGCACCCTCACTGAGATCGTGATACAGATACCAGAGCTTTTCTGCAAGGAGGGAGCGTTCATAGCCTGCCGCTTCTGCAAGCTCCACATTGGAGGCAAACTGGCCGCTCTCCAAAAGCTCCCCGATACGCTCTGCGGCGCTCTCCCAGGAAATGACCTGGGCAGACCTGTCATAACGGACAGACTTCCCATGGGAAAGATGGATACCATCCTCGGCATACCATGCGCTCACACTGCCAAGGCCATTGCCGCCGTGGTACAGCGTTTTCAGTATCTCGGCAATCTCAGCGGTGGTTTTCTGCTTTTCAAAGGCTGCAACCACACGCTCCCTTTGACGGTCTGTATTGCCGCCCAAACGCAGCACATGGTCGATGTCATTTTGGGCAAAAGAAAAAGCAGAGGATGTATGCGCTACATTCTCTGCTTCATCTATGGATTGGATCTGTTCCGCTTCGGAGAGGAACAGGTTTAGAGTCAGCTGTTGATAAGCTCCGCCATCAGGATTTCCTCGGCCTGAGCTTTGCAGGTGTTCATCAGCCCCACCCACTTCATGGGATCGCTGGCTTTCAGTTCCTCGGTGGCTCCCGCTTCCTTCGCCAGCTGGGGCATCATCTGCTCCAGTCTGCTCTGGGCGGTCTCGTCGATCTCCAGAAGGTGCGGGTACAGCTTCTCGCTCAGCAACATCTGGTTGTAGAGGATGGGACGGTGTTCCTTCAGGTAGGTTTTCCTCATCCTGCCGTACTTGCCCAGGGGTTTCTCCGGCTGCTGGCTCAGCTTCAGGTCGGGAATCAGATAGTCTCCGTTCTGGATATAGGTCATGGGATTGTTCATCTTGTTTGCTCCTTTCTTGGTTGGCTTCGCGCTCTGCATTTCGGACGGTAACGCCGATCTGCCGCAGCACCTGCTGGTTGATCTGGCTGACCGCTGTTCCCAGCGCCCCGATGGTGGACGGGGTGTTGAAATCAAAGATTGCCATGAAATCTTCGTGGTCGAAGTAGCGTTCCGGCTCCAGTCCGCAGCGGGACATCAAAGCGTAAGTGATGCTGACGGTGGCTGCTGCCTTGAACTGTACTCCGATGTTAAACTCATCATATTCCTCCAAAAAGGAACCGTCAACGATATAGAAGAAGTCCTGCTGATGCTCCGTCCAGTATTCCTCAGCCAGTTTTCCGGCTACCTCGGTGAGCTGTCCGGCAAGGTCATCACCGGAAACATCATAGGTGCGCTCAAGCATGGCCTGCACCGAATCCAAATGGCGCTCCTCCAGCTGCCACAGCCAGGGAGTGCGGGAATGTTCACGGGTTCCGGTGTCGGAAATATCAAAAACATAGCGCAGGCGGGGCCTGTCCCCGGAATCGTCCACCAGAGCAATTCCCTTGGAGCCGCGCCTTACATACCGGCCCATCTTTTCATTCCACAAATCGTACTCTGCACAGGCGGTGGCGTCCGGACGCTGGGCGTAGATCATCAACTGCTCATGGAACGGGTACTTGTAAAGGCGGGAAGCAGTGGTGAGAAACCCTGCCCATTCCTGCCAGCTCCCCGTGAGCTGCGTTGTTACCTTCTCCGCCATCTGTGCATATAGTTCAGCTTTGGTTGGCATAGTGTTCTGTCCTCCTTTCAGTTTTGGGGTAAAAGAAAAGCAGGAAACCTAAAAAAGATTTCCTGCTTGTTGCTTTATGGCTTCTTATGCAATATTCTTCTTTTTCTTGGCCACAATAAATCCAATTATCATAAGCACATTCAAAACAAATACTACAACACTGCCTTCAATTTTATAAATTCCACCAGATAGCAGTTGATTGCCACCGAATGTCATATTAAACAAATGCGGATAGTCCTCTGGAAGTGATACTCCTCCCAAAATAATCGCTCCTACACTATTCCAGAGAAAATGAATGATTATAGGGGCAATCAAAGAATTTGTATATTCCAAAACTGCTGTCATAAACAAACTCATTGTCAAAACATTCAAAACAGGGAGAATTCCCGCTTCAAATGCACCTCCATGTGCAAAAGTAAACAGCATGGTAGACACAACAGTTGCCGCAACTACATTGTAGTTTCTCTTTATCATCTGATATAGATAACCACGAACCAACATTTCCTGCATAATTGTGTTGATAAAGGCTGATAGTATCCAGAGCCAAAGCATAGAAATATGATTAGTATCTTCTATCCGCGCAGACCCGGTAAAAAGCAAAATACCAACAGATATACCTAACCAGCTTAGACCCACTATCCCTCCTAATGTACTATTATAGACGAGGCGTTGTGTGAGATGTAACTTGGTTTTTTTATGATCTACAAACCAAAAAATGACGGTCACAACAACAATCGCTAAAAACGGTATTAGTTCTGCAAAAAACCTCCACAACGCTGCATTGGCAATATCAGGAATCGGTATAACTGATGCGCAAATTGCCCATCCAACAAAGAAAATGATAGATTTTAATGATACTTCTATTAGCTTTTTCATATTTCTAAAACTCCTTGGTACTTTCTAATTTACACAAAGTATATTATACATCACCTTGTCAAGGAGTTGCATCCTTTTTTTGTAAAACTCTACTCCAAAAATAGTAGCATAAATAGCTTTCTGTCCCCTACAAAGAACAGCTTTAGGCTTACTAGTCAAAATCCGGGTACAATTCCAATTCCGCAAATTCATCATCCGTCATGGTTTGAAGCTTGCAAAGGGCGCTGTCGGTCAGCTCCCTCAGTTCCGTTTCCTCTGGCGAAAGCTCGCCGCGCATCTCACGCAGGCTGTCGATCAATCCGGTGCGGCTACCGGTATTGTAAATGCACATCAGGTTCATTTCCTCAAAAGTAAAGTTTCCCATATCAAATCTCCCTTTCCGCACTCTTTTTGGGCGCTGTCTTTTTGTGTTCTGCCTTGGGCTGGCTTTTCAGCTGCTCCATGACGGACTTTTTCTTTTCCCGTTCCTCCCGATGGGCAGCGGCAGCCAGATCCATCAGGGAAATGGGCTGACCGCTGCGGGCCTGCTGTTCCAGCTCTGCCACCGTAGGCTCTTTTGCGCCATTGTTGATGATACCGTCGATCATGCCGTAATCGTCCTCCACGGCCATCTCCGCATTTTTCAGCGGATTTTCCGGCAGGAATCCGGGGATCTGGGTAAAACCAACACTGTCACAGTAATGACAGGATACCTTACCGTCCTGCTTGATCGCAACGATGTCACTGACACTCATAGAAGGACTGTGAAAATCCGCCGGCTTTTGCAGATTAAACTGCTCATATAGTTTTTCCAGCTGCTCCGGTACCGTGCCAGACTCCCTCAGTGGAGCAGTGTAAATGAGATCATAATTGCTGCGCTCTATGGAAATATCATGGGACTTTAGCCAGTCCAGATTCATAAAGCGCACATTCTGCGGATCGTCACGACTTACCTGATAGATGGCAAAGCAATCTCTGTTCTGAGCGAGAAATGCTTCTTCCCGTTCCTGCTGATGTTCCTGGCGCTCCATGACCTTTTCGTGGAACTGAGGGCTTTTCTCCCATTCCTCACGGTCCACACCGAAAAGGCCGCCATGATCCATGATTTCCTGCGAGTCAAATACCATACTCTCCGTATTGTCCTCATGCAGCACATAGACAGTCAAACCAGCGGCATCCAGTTCCAGCGCCCGTTCTCTGGTGACAGGGAGCATCCCATCATAGAAGTAGCCGTATTCCTGCATATCTGGTGTGGAGACCTGCTCATCCGGCATGGGGTATTCATCCAGTGCCTGCTCCTGTGCTTCCGGCAGCTGGGAAGAAGCAGCCATCTGACTGACCTCTGCCTGCATCTGCTGGTAGGCAGCTTCCTGCAAGGTCTCAATCATGGACAACGGTGCGTATTTTACCGAGTCTCTGCCCAAATCGTTGTCATCACAAATCTGGAGAACTGCCTTCATGCGGGAAATCTCCGGCATATCCAGCTGACCACCATCCAGCTCTTTCATGGATGCGGCATCGTAAAGGGTATAGTCCCAGCCGCTGTCACAGGACTGGATATGAAGATAGGTGGCATTGTCGATCAGAAACAAAGCCTCCTGCTGATTGGCGTCCGCCCCCAGCACTTCCATTTCTGGCATTGCCGCAGCCAGTTCCTTTACCGCTTTTTGCACCAGAGGATTATCACGGTAATAGTCGATTGCCTGGATGGTGTCCAGGTCAATGGTCTGGCCGGTCAAAATCGGAAAAGGTCCTTCATAGTCGCTTCCGTCTTTCAGCTCAAAACCAATGCCCTTGATCCCGTTCATTCGTTCTGCCGGAATCTCCTGATAAATGCGGATTGCTTCCTCCAAAGACAGGTTATCGTGGTATTCTCCGAGGTTTGGAAATTCCATGCACTCTGCTACATAGTAGGTCAGATCGCCGGTCTGCTGTCTATCAGATACCTTAGCGGCATCTTCTGGCTGCTCTATCGGAGCGGTTTCCGGCTCTACCTTTGCATGAGGGGCGATTCCGCGCTCTTTGCAGATTTCCTTATAGTGGCGCTCAATGTCGGAGATCAAAGTGCCGGAGGTTTTGTTGATGGTCTCCAAACTGGCTCTCAGCTCTTTCAGTTCCTTGCCCTGACTCCAACTGGCAATATAGCCAAAGCTGTTTTCTCCTGTCTCGATGCCAAAATATTTGCAGACTGCATAGGAGATGCTTTCAGCCTCCACTTCTTCCGTGTGACGGTTTTTGATTGCCTGTTTTTCTGCGGTTGCATCTTCCTCAACTGCAAGACGCCATTCAAACTGATTTTCGTCCACATAACGCCAATCCATATCAGAAGCAAACTGTTCGGCTTCTTTTTCTGTGGCAAAATCCAACTTGAAATCATGCTTGGTTCCACCTTCACTCTCCTGCACAACCTTCCATGACGGTAGCATTTCATATTTTTTAGGGTCATGGAGCTTGCTGTGGGCAATCTCGTGTACTGTGGCTGAAACCGTCTGAACCTCACTCATGCCCTGACGAATGGCAATTTTCTGATGATCAGCAGAAAAATAGCCGTCCGTATCTGCGGCCATTGCTTCAAAAGTAATCGGCACCGGTGCGCTGCGGCGCAGGGCCTCCATGAATGCCTCATAATTTGGCACATTGCCGGAAAGGGAGGAAGCAAGCTCCGGCAAAGGTTTCCCGTCGGTCTGGCTCACATCAAAGACCTTGACCGGACGAAACATGGGGATCTCGATTTCTTTTTCCTCTGTAACGATCTTTCCGTCTTTATCCAAAATCGGAGCCTTGGTATCCGGGTCCAGCTTCTGCTCCTCGATTTTCTTCTTATACGGTGTGGGAGCGATGATGGTAATGCCATGCTCGCCCTTTTTTACATGACGCTCAAACTGGTCTTTCCACTTATTGTATCCGGCTACCAATGTGGCGTCCGGCTTCTGCATATAGATGAGCATGGTGTTGTTTACCGAATAGCGGTGGAAGCGGGACATGACGGACAGATAGCGCATATACTTTTCACTCTCAAACAGTTCTTTGATGCCCTGCTCGATGCCATCTGTGATTTCCCTTAGCCGTTCTCGGTTGGTGGGTTTGTTCTCAGCCATGATTTTCAATCTCCTTTCCAAGTGTGTGATTTCTGCTGTGTGTTCTGCAATCCATGCCTTTTGTTCTTCTTCACTTTCATAAAGGAAAAGGTCCAGCAGGTATTCTACATAGGCTTTCTTCTGGATTGCTTCCACAAAACGGGGGTGCGGTTCTTCCTCCGGTGTCCTGGGAGAACGGTCGGCTTCCCATTTTTTCAGCAGATAGTAGTAATCGGACAGTACGCGGTAACAGCGCTGTCGATCCTCCCGAAACTTCTGTGCCTCGGTTTTTTGCCGGACATATCTCCTGCGGGGCGGGGCCTGACTGTCATAGATCAGGCCAAAGTCCTGTGCCAGTTTCTCCGCCGCTTCTTTTGGGGAGAGGTTAAAGAGCTTTGCGGTAAAGTCGATCACATCCCCATCTGCACCGCAACCAAAGCAGTGGAACCGCTGGTCTACCTTCATGCTGGGGTTCTTATCATCGTGAAAGGGACAGCAGGCCATACCATTTCGTTTGACCTCGATCCCATAAAACGCTGCCGCTTCTCTGGTGCTGACCGACTGCTTGACCGCTTCAAATACATTCTCTGCCATGTGCCTTTAACTGCCGGACTTTTTCACAGGGGGCTGGTATCCGGCGGCTTTCGCACGCTCACTGGCAGCTTTGCGACGCTCGGCGCTGTATGGCTCCCGGACTGATACACACCGCTTGGGAACGGTAAAGTTATGGGCGTCCTTTCGGGTGATCTGGTCGGGGTGCTTTTTTGCCAGCAGTTCCAGCTTCTCCATCAGACGGGGATCGTGGGTGTAGACCTCAGCCATTGGTTCTGCCTGGTTATAGAGGAGAATGGTTTCCCGTTCCACTAAAGAGAGCTTCATCGGCTGCCTCCTTTCCGCTGGTCAAATTCCAGCTTGAAGTTGGCATACTGTCCATCGTCCTCCAAAACCACAGTGGCATCGTAGGTCTTGCCGGTTTTCTCCGAATATAACCCCGTCACACGGACACGGCCATCGTTCAGCAGCGCAGACACCACAGCCTTGGTCGGCTGTTTTTTCTTGGCAGCCCACCATTTGTTGTTTTTCCAGATTGCAAATTTGCAAGAATCATTCTGACAGAAGAAGCCTTTTTGCAGTTCTGCAACTTCACCGCCGCAGCGAGGGCATTTGCCCACCACCTCACGGGGCGGAGTGAACAGGTACTCAGTTCCCTTGATGACCTGATAAGTCCCCACCAGATCTTTCAGCATGGTGCTGATCCCGTCCAGAAACTCCTCTGGGGCAAGCTGCCCGCGCTCGATCTCGCCCAGGCGGTACTCCCACTCGGCAGTCAGAAGCGGCGATTGCAGTTGTTCCGGCAGCACTGTGATCAGGGAAACTGCATCGTGGGAAGGGAGAAGCTGCACCGTTTTCCTGCTCTTTTTTCGTTCCAGAAAACCGGCAGATACCAGCTTTTCCAAAATACCGGCACGGGTGGCCGGTGTCCCCAGACCTTTTCGCTCGGCGTCCTCCGGCATATCCTCTTTTCCGGCAGTCTCCATCGCGGACAATAGGGTGTCCTCCGTAAAGTGCTGAGGCGGACTGCTTTTGCCTTCTTTGACGATTGCCGCAGCAACCGAAAGGGTCTGTCCTTCGGTCAGCTCCGGCAGGGCTTTCTCTGCGCCCTCTTTTTTCGGCTCTGCATCCTTCATTTTGGCACGGTAAGCGTCCTCCAGTGCTTTCCATCCGGGGTGCTTCACCGTTTTCCCTTTTGTGGTAAACTCCCCACCGGCACACGCTGCAATCACAACGGTTTCCGAATAGATATGGGGCTGGGCCACGGCACACAGCAGACGCAGGGCCACCAGCTCCAGCACCGCTTTTTCTCCCGCAGGAAGGGCAGAAAGGTCTGCATCCTTGAGATTTCTGGTAGGGATTACTGCGTGGTGGTCAGTTACTTTCTTATCGTTGATGACCGTCTGCGGATCACAGGTAATGGCGATCCCTTTGCGAAACGGCATAGCACTGGCAACCAGATTCACCAGCACCGGCAGGCTGTCTGCCATATCACCAGTCAGATAGCGGCTGTCAGTACGGGGATAGGTGCAGAGCTTCTTTTCATACAGGCTTTGCAGATAGTCCAGGGTCTGCTGGGCTGTAAATCCAAGCAGGCGGTTGGCATCTCTTTGCAGAGTAGTCAGGTCATAGAGGGCAGGCGGCTTTTCGGACTTTTCCTTGCACTCCACCTTTTTGATTGTGACATTTGCACCCTGACAGGCTTCTTTCAGCTGCTCGGCAGCGGCCTTATCCGCCATGCGCTCCCCGGATACGGTAAGACCGGGCAGCTCCAGCGCCACGGTATAAAAGGGGATCGGCTGAAAGGTGTCGATCTCAGCTTCTCGCTGAACAATAAGCGCCAGCGTCGGGGACATCACGCGCCCGATGTTGAGGGTTCGGTGATACAGCACGGAAAAAAGCCTTGTGGCATTGATTCCCACCAGCCAGTCGGCCTTGGCACGGCAGAGGGCAGCATCCCGAAGTCCGTCATAGTCCGCACCGGGGCGCAGGTTTGCAAAGCCTTCCCTTATGGCGGAGTCCTCCATCGAAGAAATCCAGAGCCTTTTCATCGGCTTCTTGCAACCTGCCAGCTCATAGACGCTACGGAAGATCAACTCGCCCTCGCGTCCGGCATCGCAGGCATTTACCACTTCGGTCACATCCGGGGCGTTCATCAGCTTTTTGAGAATATCAAACTGCTTTTTCTTATCTTTTCCTACCACCATCTGCCAATGTTCCGGCAGGATAGGCAGATCATCATATCGCCACTTGGCATACTTGGGATCATAACTGTCTGCATCCGCAAGACCGGCCAGATGGCCCACGCACCAGCTGACACGCCAGCCGTTACCCTCCAGATACCCGTCCTTACGGACGGTTGCGCCGATCACCGCAGCCAGACTTTGTGCAACCGATGGTTTTTCAGCAATCACTAAATTCATAATCTTCAACCTCCCATTCTTCCCGCACAGGCGTGTGCAGTTTTTTCTCTATGCTGTTTTCCTCATCCAGTAACAGGTTATAGCCAAACCGATAATCATAGCGGTACAGTTTCCCCAGCAGGTCATTGATGATGATGCGGCAAGCCAAAATGATACGGGGCTTATACACCTGCATCAGCTGGTAGCGTTGATAATTGCTGTAATATTCTTCATGACGGTGGGTATTGCTGACGGTATCTTCAAACAAAATATCTACTGCATCCCGGCAACCATCCTCTTTTTCCCCCTCCATACAGTTCAAAAGTTCCATTACCATAGGGAAGCTCTGTTCATCCATAGGAGCTTCTGCTGCAAGAAAACCAATCAGAGCAGATAAGAGCAGACAGGCTGCTGTCTGTTCCTGATCCGTCAAAACAGCCATTGTTTTCTCCACATTTGGCAGGATCTTTTCTTTCACAAAATCTGCCGCATCACCGGAATAAAGCTGACGGATAGAATCTATGGACAATGAAACTGTCACGGTATCTAAGGAGAAATCAAAGGGGTCATCTTGCTTTGGCGTTCTCCGAAGTTTGTTTAACATGGTAGAAAGAATGTCGCCGCCAAAATACACGGCGATCACCAGCAGGTCAAAAACAGCAATCAGCTTGATAAATATAATCAGAACACTCATTTTTTTCGTTTCCTTTCTTTAAGCCAGCGTTCCATCTCTCGGTGACAGATACCTACGCAGGGTCTTCCATAATTCCCGCAACCATAGCAGGGGTGGCTGTGGGGTAAAGAAGGAGGACGGGAAGTTTCCTTCCCGCCCTCCGGCCTGCGTGTCATCATGCGTTCATAGGGACTGTCTGTGAAACGGGTCATTTCACACTGTCCTCATCATCTTCTTCTGTGCTGCCCCCGTCAGCATCCGGTTCGTCCGACTCCTCATCCTCGGTTTCCCATTCCTCGGAATCTTCCTCGCCATAATCATAATCGTCCAGACTGTCATTGCCCTTGGTCTTAGGCTTATTCTTAACGAGCTTCAAGTAGGCAAATGCGCCACCGCCACCAAGCAGAGCCAGCAAAAGGACCAGCGCAGCCGGGTTCAATCCGGCAGGCTTCTCTTTTTCCGGCTCCGATGTTTCTGCCGGAGGTTCCGGTGCTTTGCCCGTACATTTACTCTTATCAGTTGCGCAGACCGGGCAGGCCGTATTGACTGCCCCTGCTTCACATTTTGTTGAACAGCTACACACAGCAGCCGGCTCCTCTTTGACATTTTCATCTTCCATCAGTGCCATCAAATCCGCTTCATCCACCTGGTTCAGAAAGTGAACAGCAGTCTTTTTATCCTCATTAGCCCTGTCGATCAAAATGTAAAAATAGTTGCCAGCCTTGGTGGTAACGGTAATGAGCTGCTTATTGCCACCAAAATCATCCACCAGAGCGGCATTGCCATCTGGTGTAAGTGCCGGTGCCGGTTCTGTTTCTTCCACAATCACATTGCTGTCATTGGTAGAATCCTCTGCCGGTGCCGCCGGAGCCTGTTCTGACCCCTGTGCGAAAGCAGGGATCGTAAAGCCAAATGCCACAACCATTGTCAGGCAAAGGGCGGAAAGTGTTTTGCAAATTCTTTTATTCTTCATAAGCGGTAGCCTCCTGATTATTTGATTCCGACAGTGCTGTATCTCTGCCGTGGTTCATTCCACCGGAAAGCATAGCGTTCAGCTGTGCTGGAGTCATGCGTAGCGCACGAACCATCTGAACGATTTCCAGATTCTCTGCCTCCGTTTTCTGTGCTTCCAGGGTCTTGAGCTTTTCCTGATATTCCGCAATCTTCTCACGGGTTTTCTCAATTTCCTGGTCGATACGTTCAATTTTGTTTTTTGCCATAACCGTTCACTCCTTTCCACAAAGTCTGTTACCAGTTCATCAGACCATAGCCTTTAATGCTTTGATAATTCAGGTCATAACTTTTGATC
>OIDD01001123.1_pt1 | contig 11748 bp, 13 predicted proteins | sample 1606751 | NCBI WGS metagenome assembly OIDD01 (sample SAMEA3882544, study PRJEB24775) | human gut metagenome | biome: human-associated habitat; feature: intestine environment; material: feces | place: Netherlands | collected 2009/2010
CAGGTGCTTGATGACTTCCTTCTTGGGCAGCATATCGAAGGTGCCGTCGGCCTGCATGGTCTTGAGCTGGTTCAGGCGGTCGATACGGGTGCGCATGGTCTTGAAGTTGGTCATCATGCCGCCCAGCCAGCGGGCGTTGACATAGTACATATTGCAGCGCAGAGCCTCTTCCTTGATGGCCTCCTGAGCCTGCTTCTTGGTGCCCACGAACAGCAGGGACTGGCCGCTCTCGGACAGCTGACGCACGAAGTTATAGGCCTCCTCCAGCTTCTTCACGGTCTTTTGCAGATCGATGATATAGATGCCGTTGCGCTCGGTGTAAATGTAGGGGGCCATCTTGGGGTTCCAGCGGCGGGTCTGGTGACCGAAGTGGACACCGGCCTCCAGCAGGGCCTTCATGGATACGACGTTCTGGTTAGCCATGGTTTCATTTCTCCTTTGATTTTTAGTTTGTTGCCTCCAGGAGCTTCCTCCCCCCGGCCAACCTTGCGGCACCGACCGAAAGTCCGCCCCTGTGCGGAATGCTGAAATATAATACCACAGTGCGCCGGGAATTGCAAGATAAATTTTGCGGTTTGTGACGGAAGGACGGCGTTTTTTATAAAAAACCTTATCCCATCCAGCGGAAATGGCCGGTAATGACGTATTTGCCCATGTCATTGCGCTCCACGGCCTCGTCGATGGGGTTTCCGTGGTGGATGAGGAAGGGGATCCCCTGCCGGTTCCGGCGGTCGGAGCAGATGCCGATGTGGTCCCGGTCGCCGAAGATCACAATGTCCCCGGGCTGCCACTGGGCGGGATCGTCCAGGTCACAGGTCAGCACCTGGGCATGGCGGCGGAAGAAGGTGTCCAGATTGCTGACCCGGCGGAAGTCGATGTTGCCGTCAGGGGTCTCGATGTTGGGATAGCAGGCGGGATGGTCGGCGATGTCCCGGTCCACCAGGTCCTTCAGGGAATAGCCCGCCGCCCGGAAGGCCTGCCAGATCACGTCGGTGCACACCCCCAGGCCGTCGTCGGGATAGCCGCCGGCGTAGTATTTGCTTTTATAGTGGGGGTGGGTGGCAATATAGGCCCGGGCGCCCAGGACCATGTCCGTCCAGTCGTCCACGCCGTCGCCGTCGGCGTCCAGGGGGCTTTGCAGCTGGGGGATGCCCAGTTCATCGGCGGTGTACCACCGCTGGGGAATGCGGCTTCGCAGCAGGAACCAGGCCGCGGCCAGCAGCAATAGGCACAGGGGGATCAGAAACAGGCGTTTTTTCTTCATATCCGTGGTCCTCCTTGGTGGGATACAACCATTATACCCGGCCGGGCCGCCTTTGTCGAGGAGAAAAGGGCGGTCTGCCCGGGTGACAGCTAAAGTAAAACTTTTGTAAAATATACTTGACAAACTGTCGGACGGGTGATATGCTGGGGCAGAAATGAGAAGGGAGCGATGGATACGGAACCTTATCTGGCGGGCATTCTGGCGGGGATCATGGCCGTGGCGGTGGTCACGGCGATACTGACGGCGGTGCGGAAGAAGCAGGGCCGGCCCAAGCCGGAGTATGACGAGCGGCAGATGGCCGCCCGGGGGGTGGCCTATCGCTGGGCGTTTCTGACGCTGATGCTCAGCCTGGCCGTCAACACCGGGGTGGAGGCCCTCTGGGGCCCCTGGGCCAAGCCTGGGGTGTCGGCGTGGATGCTGATCTTTCTGTCCATCGGGGTGTTCATCGTGGCCTGCGTCCGGAAGGACGCGTATTTCGCCGTGGCCCAGAATCCCCGGACCTATCTGTGGCTGTTCGGCGCGGTGGTGCTGTGCCAGATTCCCAACTTCCTCCTGCAGCTGCGCAGCGGGGACCTGGTGGAGGACGGACTGCTGACCTGGAACGCGCTGTCCCCGGCCTGCGGGGTGCTGTTCGGGGTAATGTTCGTGTGCATGCTGGTCCGTCTGCGCCGCCAGAAGCGGGAGGAGCAGGAGGACGCGGAGGCATGAAGAATCTGCGCCTGAAATCGGCCCGGGCCGCCAAGGACCTGAGCCAGCAGCAGCTGGCGGACATGGTGTCCGTGTCCCGGCAGACCATCAACGCCATCGAAAAAGGGGACTATAACCCCACCATCCGCCTGTGCATCGCCATCTGCCGGGCGCTGGATAAGACATTGGACCAGTTATTCTGGGAGGAGGAAGAAACATGAGCCTGACGGTAAAGAACCTGACCAAGCGATACGGGGACAGGACGGTGGTGGACCGGCTGTCCTTCGGGATGCCCGGGCCGGGGGTGTATGCCCTGCTGGGCACCAACGGCGCGGGAAAAACCACCAGCATCCGCATGATGCTGAATATGCTGTCCCGGGACGGGGGAGAGGTGCTGTGGAACGGGGAACCGCTGGATATCAGCCGCTGCAACGTGGGATATCTGGCGGAGGAGCGGGGGCTGTACCCCAAGTATGCGCTGATGGATCAGCTGCTGTACTTCGCGTCCCTGCGGGACGTGCCCCGGGCGGAGGCCAAACGGCGCATCCGGTACTGGGCACAGCGGCTGGAGGTGGAGGAGTATCTCTATCCCAGCGCCCCGGCGCAGGCGGGACGGCGGGGGCTTCTGGGCGGCTCCGCCCAGCGGGAAAAGCCCAAGCGGCCGGACCAGCTGTCCAAGGGCAATCAGCAGAAAATCCAGCTGATGGCGGCCCTGCTGTCGGACCCGGAGCTGCTGATTCTGGATGAGCCCCTGTCCGGCCTGGACCCCATCAACACGGACCTGTTCAAGGGGATCATCCGGGAGGAGATCGAGGCCGGGAAATACCTGATCATGTCCAGCCACCAGATGGCCACGGTGGAGGAGTTCTGCACGGACCTGACCATTCTGGACCGGTCCAGAACGGTTCTGCAGGGGCACCTGAACGACATCAAGAAGGGCTACGGCCGGGTGCATTTACAGCTGAAAACCGAGGAGGACGCCGGGCCGTACATCGCCGAAAGCGGGGCGCAGATCGTGACCCGGAAGGAGTTTGAGTATCAGCTGAAGGTCACCGGCCAGGAGCAGGCCAACGACCTGCTGGCCCGGCTGACCCGGGCCGGGGTCACGGTGGTGCTGTTCAACCTGCGGGAGCCGTCCCTCCATGAGATTTTCGTGGAAACCGTGGGGGGTGAGTCCGATGCGTGACCTGTCCGGCACGGGCCAGGTGTACCGCTTCACCCTGTCGCAGCTGCTGAAAAGCAGGGCAAACCGGGTGACGCTGATCATCATGGTGCTGCTGGCGGCGGTGAGTATGCCGCTGACGGCCCTCCTGGGCGGCGAGACGCCGGAGACATCGGACACCGCGGGTCTGGCGTCGGTGCGGGTGGACAACCGCACGGACCTAGCACTGGACTTCTCCGGCGACGCCTATTGGGCGGACACGGACTTTTCCGCCGACGCCGGGGAGCCGGATGCCGTGGTGACGGTCACCGGCGATGAGACCGGCTATCAGGTGGCGGTGAACGGCAGCGAAACCGCCGACGCCGGGGAGCTGTCCCAGCTGGCGGAGACGGCCCGGCAGGCCGTCCGGGACGCCTGCCTTCGGGCGGCGGGCCTGTCGTCCCGGCAGCTGGAGGCCCTGACGGCATCCACCGGGGAGGAGGACTCCCATGAGGACGGCTTCTGGGTCCAGTACGGCTATTCCATCCTGGCCATGATCCTGTGCCTGATGAGCGCGTCCTATGTGATCCGGGCCGTGGTGGAGGAGAAGGACTCCCGGCTGGTGGAGCTGCTGCTGGTCAGCGTGAAGCCCATGGCCCTGCTGGCGGGGAAGATCCTGGCGGTGATGGCCTTCACCTTCGGGTGGCTGCTGGCCATGCTGGCGGGCCTCGGCGTGTCCTGCGGGCTGACGGCGGGGCTGATGGGCCCCGGTGTGCTGCAGAAGCAGCTGTCCGGCCTGCTGGCGGCTGTGCCCCGGGTGCAGGAGGACCTGTGGCAGGCGGCGGGGGTGCTGCTGGTGCTGCTGGTGTCCCTGGGGCTGGGGTATCTGACCATGTCCCTGATCGGCGGCGTGGCCGGGGCCTGCTGCTCCGGCATGGAGGAGGCAGGCGAGGCCACGGGGCCTGTGATGCTGCTGACCATGGCGGGGTATCTGGCCTCCTGCGTGGTGGGGGCCGTGCCCTCCGGGCCGGTGGCGGTGTTATCCACCCTGTGCCCCATTGTGAGCATTTTCTGCGCCCCGGTGCAGTTTGCCGGGGGCAATGTGTCTATCTGGCTGGTGCTGGCGTCCTGGGCAATCCAGGCGGCGGTGATCTGGGGTCTGCTGACTCTGGCGTCCCGGGTATATGCGGGACTCATCGTGCACCGGGGCAGCCGGGTGAAGCTGCGTGAGCTGATGTCCATGGCCAAGGGAGGTGCGGTCCGATGAAACGATACAAGGGACTGGGACGGGTGTTTTCCTTCACCCTGACCCAGCAGCTGCGGCAGAGGGGCTGGCGCACGGCCACCATCGCGGTGGCCCTGGCGTGCCTGCTGATCCCCATCCTCTCCCTGACTGTGGCGGCCCAGCACCAGAAAAACGCCGCCCCGGAGCAGAATCCGGTGATGGAGGAGGGCTATACCCAGGAGGCCCTGGACCGGGCGGAGCTGACGCCGGAGCAGAGGGCCCTTCTGACGGCACCGGTGGAGGTCACCGTCACCGGCGGGCAGACCGGGGAAGGGGAGGCCATGGGCCTGCTGTCCATGCTGCTGCCGTTTGCGTCGCTGATGCTGCTGTATTTCCTGGTGCTGCTGTACGGTCAGAGCACGGCGGCCAGCGTGATCCTGGAAAAAACCTCCAAGCTCATGGGCCTGTTCCTGGTGTCCGTGGAGCCGGGGGCCATGGTGCTGGGCAAGGTGCTGGCCACAGCCCTGGCGGGACTTCTGCAGCTGGCCGTATGGGCGGCGGGTCTGGCAGGTGGCTTTGCCATCGGCGGAGCCGTGGTCCGGCAGACGGGGGTGACCCTGCCGCTGCTGGAGGTGCTCAAGAGCGTGGGACGGCTGACGGGTCTGTTCAGCGTTCCCGCCATGCTGGAGGCGGCGGGACTGCTGCTGGCGGGCTTCCTGCTGTATTGCAGTCTGTCCGCCATCGGCGGGTCCATGGCCGGAAAGGCCGAGGACCTGTCCAGCACCAACGTGCTGTTTTCCCTGGTGCTGGTGGCCAGCTTCTTCTGCTGCATGTTCGCCGGGGGTATGGACGGCATGACCTCCTCGGCCCGGTGGCTGGACTATGTCCCCTTCACCGCCATTCTGGTGACGCCCAGCCGGGTGCTGCTGGGGCAGACCTCCCTGCTGGGGGGCCTGGTGTCCCTGGCGCTGGTGGTGGTGTGCGCCGGGGTGCTGACGGCCCTGGCGGGCCGGGTATACCGGCTGATGTCCCTGTATAAGGGCAATCCCCCCACACCCCGGCGGGTGCTGCGGATGCTGCGGGAAAAATAAGAATCACTTGCTTTTTCCGGCGGAATCGGGTATGATACAGGCAACTGCAACAGGAGGTAAACGGAAATGAGCGAAGAATTCGGCCCCAATTTCATCACCCTGACCGATGAGGACGGCAACGACATCGAGCTGGAATATGTGGACGCCCTGGAGGACAACGGCCAGACCTATATGGCCTTCTTCCCCACGGTGGACGACGAGACCGACGAGGCAGCCGCCGAGGATTTCGGCCTGGTGATCCTGAAGTCCGTGACGGAAAACGGCGAGGAGCTGCTGACCACCCTGGACAGCGACGAGGAGCTGCAGCGGGTGTATGACCTGTTTATGGAGCAGCTGATGGACGAGGATGACGAAAATTCCTGACCGGTTTCCGGTTTATGGATGCTGCATCCGGCATATGGAACACAAAAGGCGCTCCAATGGAGCGCCTTTTCCATGCCGGAAACGATTTTAGCAAACCGAAAGCCCTTTCGTGAAAATGCCGAAGGGCGGGAGCCGCTTCCGGAAAATTCCAGGGGGAATCCGCAAGTTTCCCCTTTTATTTTCCCGCCGGGTCTGCTATACTATGGGTGTCGTCGGAAGACGGCTCCCTGCGAGGTGTGACGGGTCTTTTTTATCCTCACATTTTGTTATAGGGGATGTCGGATCAGTATGTGAACAGCAGGCCTCCCGGCTGCCGTCTGCGGCTGGAAGTTGGAAGCTACGAAGCAAGCTGGAGACAACCCACCTGCTGAATCGGTGCAGGTTATAACTCGGCCCCCACGGCCCCGCAGGCCTGTGCTTACACGCACGCAAACACGCCGCAATCTGAGAGGATTGCGGCGTGTATTTTTTATTTCTCCCCCACCATCGCCAGCAGGTCCCGGCGGACGGCCTCCCGGTCCAGGGCCGTGCCGGTGAAGCGGGAAAAGGCCAGGATGGCCTGCTGCACCAGCAGCTCCATGCCGCCGATGGCCGTGAGGCCCCGGTCCCGGGCCGCCGCCAGCAGAGCCGTCTGCCGGGGGTGGTATACCAGGTCGAACACCGCCGCGCCCGGGGGCAGCGCGTCCAGAAAGGAGAGGCTGGCAAAGGGCGGAAAGCCCTCCATCCCCAGGGGGGTGGCGTTGATGACCACAAGGCTGCCCCGGGCCGCCTGGGGCAGCCGGTCCAGGGGGATGTCCCCGCCGTGCCGGGCCGCCGTCAGCAGGCGGCAGTCCCCCAGGGCGAAGCGGGCCGCCCGGGCCGCCCCGCCGTTGCCGATGATCAGTACCTGCCCCGCCCGGGGGTCCGCGCCGTGGGCCAGAAGCCCCGCCCGGATGCCTGGGGCGTCGGTGTTGTACCCCGCGGCCCGGCCCCGGCGGAAGCACACGGTGTTCACCGCCCCGCAGACGGCAGCCGCCGGGTCCAGCTCATCCAGCAGGGGCAGGATTGCCTGCTTCAGCGGCATGGTGACGTTGCAGCCGTCCCAGGCCCCGGCCCGGGCCGCCGCCAGGAACTCCGGCAGGGTGTCCGGGGTCACGGTGACGGTCTCATAGCTGCCCGTCAATCCCGCCCGGTCCAGCATCCGCCGGTGCAGCAGGGGGGACAGGCTGTGCCCCACCGGGTCGCCGATGACGCAGAGCCTCATACCAGAGGACCACCTCCTGCCAGCAGGTCCATGGCCTCCATATAGCCCAGGAAGCCATGGCCCACGATCTGGGCCACGCAGGCCGGAGCGGTGACGGAGATGCGGCGGAAGGACTCCCGCCGGTTGATGTTGCTGAGGTGGACCTCTATCGCCGGGACGCTGACGGCCAGCAGGGCGTCATAGATGGCGTAGCTGTAATGGGTATAGGCCCCGGGGTTGATGACGATGCCGTCATACACCCCGTCGGCGGCCTGTATTTCGTCAATGAGCGCCCCTTCGTGGTTGCTCTGGCGGATGTCCGCCCGGATGCCCCGGGCGGCGGCGTAGGCGGTGATCTCCATGCACAGGTCGTCGTAGCTGCCGGTGCCGTAGATGCCCGGCTCCCGCTTGCCCAGCAGGTTCAGATTGGGACCGTTGAGAACAAGAAATTTCATTGCTGCTCCTCTCTCCACAGCCGGACGGCCTCCTCCGCCGCCTGACGGGCTGTGGGCTTGTTGACGGCATGGTGGGCGGCGGCCCGGTACAGGCTCCGCCGCTGGCGATACAGGCGGAAGATGGCGTCATCATCCGTCAGCAGGGGGCGGCCCTGCCGCCGCAGGGTCCGGCGGATGGCCCAGGGGGAGCGGTCCAGAAAGATCACCAGGCCGCTGCCCTTCAGCAGCGTTCGGTTCTCCCGACGCAGCACCGCCCCGCCGCCGGTGGCCAGGACCATGCCCTCCCGGCGGCACAGCTCCGCCAGAACCCGGGACTCCAGGTCCCGGAAATACCCCTCGCCGCTTGATGCGAAGATATCGGCGACGGAACGGCCCTCCCTCTGCTCCAGGAACTTGTCCGCGTCCACAAAGGGCAGGTTCAGGGCCTTGGCGCACAGCCGCCCCACGGTGCTCTTGCCGCTGCCGGGCAGGCCCACAAAAATCAGGTTCCTCACGACTGCTGCTCCCGGCTCAGGGCCATCAGCGTCTCATACAGGCGCTCCACCTCCGCCCGGTGCTCCGGGGCCAGGTCGCCCCGGCTGCGCAGCACCTGGGCCTCCCGCTCCGGGTCCCGCACCGGGAGACCGTGGGCCGCCTTATAGGCCCCGATGTCCCGGGACAGCTCTTGCCGCCGGACCAGCAGCCCCACCAGCTGCCGGTCCACATCGTCCAGCTGCAGCCGCAGGGTGTCCAGGCCGCCGCCCCGGGGATTCAGCACCCGCCACAGGGCCAGGGCCGCCGCCGCCTCCACAATGGGGGCCGCCCGCAGGGCGATGCAGGGGTCGTGGCGGCCGGTAACGGCCACGGTGCAGTTTTCCATCCGGGACAGATCCACCGTATCCTGGGGCAGGGCGATGGAGGGGGTGGGCTTGAAGGTGACGGTAAAGGTCAGGGGCATACCGTTGGTGACGCCGCCGTTGATGCCGCCGTTGTGATTGGTGACGGTGCGGACGCGGGTACCGTCGGTGCGCAGGGGGTCGTTGGCCCGGCTGCCCCGCATATGGGCCAGGGCCGCGCCGTCGCCGAAGCCCAGGGCCTTCACCGCCGGAATGGCGAACAGGTGCCGGGCCAGCTCCGACTCCATCGCCTCCCGCCAGCCGGGACCGCCCAGCCCCGCCGGAAGCCCCGTGACGGTGCAGGCGATCTCCCCGCCTACGGAGTCCCCGTGGGCCTTGGCTTCTGCCGCCTGCTGCCGGAGGGCGTTTTCATCAATAACTTGCGCTTTCAGCTCAATATCCTGTTCTTTCAGCCAGGCCTTCACCATGGCGCCTGCCGCCACCAGAGGGGCCGTCAACCGGCCGGAATAGGGCCCGCCGCCCCGGGGATCGTTGTGCCCCCCGCTGCGCACCCAGGCGGCATAGTCCGCATGGCCGGGCCGGGGCTTATTCCGCAGGGCCTCATAGTCACCGGACCGGGCGTCCCGGTTTTCCAGAACCAGGCAGATGGGGTCGCCGGTGGTGAAGCCCTGATAGACGCCGCTGAGAATATGGAGCCGGTCCGGCTCATGCCGGGCGGTGGCCAGAGGCCCGCCGGGGGCCCGGCGCTGAAGCTCCCGGGCGATGATCTCCCGGTCCACCGGCAGGCCCGGGGCCGCGCCGGTGACCAGCACCCCCACGGCGGGGCCGTGGGATTCGCCGAAAATGGTGTAATCCAGCATTTATACTTCCTCCGTTTGTCCCCCCAGGCGGCGGTAATCCGCCCAGAAGCCGGGGTAGGATTTATCGGTGCACCCGGCGTCGCGCAGCAGCACCGGGCCGGTGCAGAAGGGCGCGGCGCAGGCGCACAGCATGGCAATGCGATGGTCGCCGCAGCTGTGGGCCTCGCCGCCGGTGAGACGGTCCGTGCCCCATACGGTGAGACCCTCCGGCTCCTGCCGGACGCGGCCCCCCAGGGCCGTCAGCGCCGCCGACACCGAGGCCAGGCGGTCACTCTCCTTGTCCCGCAGCCGGGCGGCTCCGGTGAAGCGGGTTTCCGTTCCCGGCCGCAGCGCCGCCGCCAACGCCAGCGGCGGCAGCAGGTCCGGGATATCCGTCAGGTCCACAGTGCCCGGCAGACACCGGCACAGCGCCCCGGCGGCCCGGTCTCCCTGCAGGGAGTCCCGGCGCAGCCCCATGACCTCCACGGGACAGCCCAGGGCGGCGATTGCCAGCCAGAAGGCGGCGGCGGACCAGTCCGGCTCCGGCTCCATGGGAACCGGGCGGAACCTTTGCCCGCCGGGGACGAAAAAGCCGCCGGGGCTTTCCTCAATGACAATGCCGCACCGCTCCAGCACCGCCAGGGTCAGGTCCACATACGGCCGGGAGGCCAGGGGGCCGGTCAGAACCAGCTCCGAGTCCGCCGCCAGGCCCGGCAGGGCCATCAGCAGGCCGGAGATCAGCTGGGAGGTCCGGCTTCCGTCCACCGGGATGCGGCCCGGGGAAAGGGGGCGGGTGACCCGCAGACCGTTTTCCGTGGGCGCAAGGCCCCAGTCCCCGGGCAGAGGACGGGCCAGCAGCCGCCGGGTGCCGGTGAACCGGGTCCCTACCTGGCCCCGGGCCATGGCCAGGGGCAGAAGAAACCGCAGGGTGCTGCCGCTGGCCCCGCAGTCGATGGCCGGCTCCGGTTGGTGATACAGGGCCCACAGGCCCCGGACCGTGGCCAGAACGTCGTCGGCGGGGTCCGGGGGGCAGGGGAACTCCCCCGCCTGGGCCAGGCAGATCAGCTGCCGGTGCAGCAGACTTTTGGAGGGCGGCGGCGTCACCGCGCCCCGCAAAGGGGCGGGATACAGGCGCAGGTCCATCACTCCACCTCCAGCAGGGACGCCAGGGGAACCGCCATCAGGCGGCCCGCCCCGGCCCGCTCTGCCACGGCGATGGTAACCTGATCTCCGGCCCGCTTCTTGTCCCGGGCCAGATAGTCCGCCGCCCCATCCCAGGGCAGCCGGACGGGAAGCTCCCACCGCTCCAGCAGGGGGGTGAGCCTGTCCAGCAGCGCCTGTCCGCCCAGCCCGTGGGACACCTGCCAGCGGAGCATCTGCATCATCCCGGCGGCCACGGCCTCGCCGTGGGTATAGGCGTCGTACCCTCCGGCGGCCTCGTAGGCATGGCCGAAGGTATGGCCGAAGTTCAGCAGGCGGCGGGGGCCGCCGTCCCGCTCGTCCCGGGCCACCACCGCCGCCTTATACCGGCAGCAGCGCTCCACCAGCCAGGGAAGATCCGGCTTTGCCGCCGTTTCCAGATGGCGGAGGATCTCCTCGTCCCCGATAACGCCGCACTTGATGACCTCCGCCATGCCGGAGGACAGCTGCCGCCGGGGAAGCGTCTCCAGGCAATCGGTGTCCGCCAGCACCAGGGAGGGCTGGTAAAAGCAGCCGATGAGGTTTTTCCCCTCCGGCAGGTCCAGGCCGGTTTTGCCGCCTACGCTGCTGTCCACCTGGGCCAGCAGGGAAGTGGGTAGCTGGGCCAGAGCCACGCCCCGCAGCAGGGTACCGGCCAGAAAGCCCGCCAGGTCTCCGGCAACGCCGCCGCCCAGGGCCACGATGCCGTCCGCCCGGGTGAAGCCGTCAGCCAGCATCCGGCGGCACAGGGACTCATACACCGCCAGGCACTTGCTGCCCTCCCCGGCGGGGAAGGTATACACCGGCAGCCCTAAGCTCCCGGCATAAAGGGACGCCGCAGTCTCGTCGGCCACCACGGCCCAGCGCTTTACCGGCAGGGCGCTCAGCCGCTCCGCCGCCCGACCCAGCAGACCCGGGCCGATGAGAATGGGATAGGACCGCTGTCCCAGGGATACGTTGATCTGACGCATAGACGGGCTTCCTCCAGCTTTAGTTATCCTCCACCAGGCGCTGCCGGCCCAGGGCGGCCCTGCGGTAATACAGCAGCGTGGCGGCGCTGCACACCAGCCATCCGGCGGGATAGCCCATGGCCAGGGGCAGCAGGGTATTGGTGATGAAATGGGACACGATATACAGATAGATCTGGCGGAACACCACAAAGGAGCCCAGCATGATGACCATGGGCACCTGGCTGTTGCCTGCGCCCCGGAGCGCGCCGGAGTAGATCTGGTTGATGCAGCACAGCAGATAGAAGGGGGAGATATACCGCAGCAGCAGGGTGCCGTAGGCCACCACCTCGGCCTTGCGGTTGAAGAAGGCCGTCAGTTGGGGAGCGAACACCAGCACCGGGACCATCAGCACCGCCGTCACCGCCAGGGAGATCCCCAGCGCCCGGCGGACGCCTTGCTGGGCCCGGGGGGTGTCGCCTGCGCCCAGGTTCTGCCC
>OIDD01001127.1_pt1 | contig 11732 bp, 10 predicted proteins | sample 1606751 | NCBI WGS metagenome assembly OIDD01 (sample SAMEA3882544, study PRJEB24775) | human gut metagenome | biome: human-associated habitat; feature: intestine environment; material: feces | place: Netherlands | collected 2009/2010
GTGGCGCGTACCGCTTCACGGGCTTCGTCAGCGTTTTGAACCATCGGCACCAGTAAGGTTTGTGTGCCGACGTCCAGCAGTTGTTTGATTTGCACCGGATCGTTCCACGACGGACGTACTACCGGCTGGCTGGGGTAGGGCGCAATCGCCTGTAGCTGGGTGAGCACGGTTTGCACGTTATTCGGCGCGTGCTCACCGTCGATCAACAACCAGTCGAATCCTGCTCCGGCCAGTAACTCCGCGCTGTAGCTGCTGCTCAGCCCCAGCCATAATCCAATCTGCGGACGGCCTGCTTTCAGCGCCGCTTTAAAACTGTTTTCCATCGTTCTCTCCTTAAACAAAGCGGCAGCTAATGGAGCCCATGTTGCCGTAATCGACGTGGAAGGTGTCGCCCTTACGCGCCGGAACCGGGCGGGTGAACGAACCGCCGAGAATGATTTGCCCGGCTTCCAGTTGTACGTCATACGGTGCGAGTTTGTTCGCCAGCCAGGCCACGCCGTTTGCCGGATGATTCAGCACACCAGCGGCGACGCCGGTTTCTTCAATCACGCCATTGCGATACATCAGGGCGGAGATCCAACGCAGATCCAGTTCGTCTGGTTTGATCGGACGACCGCCGAGGATCACCCCGGCGTTGGCTGCGTTATCGGAAATGGTGTCGAACACTTTGCGCGGGCGCTGGGTTTCCGGATCGATGTTGTGGCAGCGAGCGTCGATCAGCTCCAGCGCCGGGATCACATAGTCCGTGGCGTTGTAGACGTCGAACAGCGTGCAGTTTGGCCCACGCAGCGGTTTTGCCAGCACGAAAGCCAGCTCCACTTCAATGCGCGGCACGATAAAGCGATCGGTCGGGATATCGCTGCCATCGTGGAAGAACATGTCATCCAGCAGGGCACCGTAATCCGGCTCGCTGATTTGTGAGCTGGCCTGCATCGCTTTCGAGGTCAGGCCGATTTTGTGGCCTTTCAGCGTGCGACCTTCGGCGATTTTCAGTCGAACCCATTCGCGCTGCACCGCGTAAGCGTCTTCGATGGTGATCTCCGGGTAATCCAGCGAGATCGCGCGGATCTGTTCGCGCTGTTTTTCTGCCTGATCCAGACGCTGGGCGAGCAGGGTGTGGGTGTGTTTATCGAACATAGCGATATCCTGTGGCATTGCCGGATGCGGCTGCGCCTTATCATCCGGCCTGGAAGCTGGTGCAAATTTATTTAAACAACGCGTGCACGTTGTTTTGTTTAAAATTCAGCGTCGGGTGCAGCTCTGCAATCTCAAATGAAAGCGCCAGGTAACGGCTCTCCATCAGTGAGGCGAAGTGCGTTTTAATCAGATCAAACAGCATTTCGCCCACTTCCTGACGGCTTTCCAGGCTGCGCCCGCTGCCGATTTTTAGCGTCATATGCACAAAGGCGTAATCGTGCTTGCCATCAGCCATTTGCCAGGTATCGATCCAGTGCGCCCGGCTACGTATTCCCCCAAGCGGAAAAATCCCCGTTGCCGCCAGTGCAGTGTTAACACTGGCAAACAGCTCAGGTAAGCGGGCTTCTTCACGAATATTTTCAGTACATTCCACGATAAAGTGCGGCATGGTGGTTCCTTACGCGGGAAGCGGGAAAACAGCGTTAACCTGACCGGTGCCAGAGCTTGGGAATAGCTCGGTGATAAACTCCACCTTGCCGTCGTATTTATCCCAGCCGAGCATCCCCAGCAGCATCACCGTGTCGTGCATATTGCCTTCGCCGTAGCAGTAGTCGGCGTACTCCGGCAGCATATTGCAGAACTCTTTGAACTGGCCTTCGCGCCACAACTTCACCACGCGCTCGTCCATCTGGCGGTCGAACTCGCGGGTGTAGCTGTTCATCCCTTCTTCTGCACGCTGATCGTCAATAAAGCGGTGCGATAACGAACCGCTGGCAAGGACCGCCACGGTGCCGTCGTACTGTTCGATCGCTTTCAGAATCGCCTCGCCCAGCTTGCGGCTGTCAGCAAAATCGTGAACCGTGCAGAAAGCCGAAATGGAGACCACTTTGAAGTGCTTGTCTTCATTCATGTAGCGCATCGGTACCAGCGTGCCGTATTCCAGTTTCAGGCTGGGAATGTTGTGCGCTTTTGCCCGCACGCCGAGCTTTAAGGCTTCATCGGCAATAAGCTGCCCCAACTCCGGGTTGCCCTCGTAGTTGTAGGTCATATCGCGGATAAAATGCGGCAGCTCGTTGCTGGTGTAGATGCCTTCAAAATGGTCTGCACAGTTGATGTGATAAGCACTGTTGACCAGCCAGTGGGTATCGAAAACGATAATGGTATCGACGCCCATTTCCCGGCAACGCTTGCTGATCTCTTTATGCCCGTCGATCGCGCCCTGGCGGCAACCGTGGTTTTTCCCTGGCAGTTCAGAGAGATACATCGACGGTACGTGCGTGATCTTGGCGGCTAACGCTAACTTACCCATATCAGACTCCCCATTTCGGAATTGGATGGTCGCCCATGGAAATGCAGACGTTCTTCATTTCCGCGAACACTTCGAAGCTGTACTCACCGCCTTCACGCCCGGTGCCGGAGGCTTTTACGCCGCCAAACGGCTGGCGCAAATCACGCACGTTCTGGGTGTTGACGAACACCATGCCAGCTTCAATGCCACGCGCCAGACGCAGCACTTTGCTGACATCCTGAGTCCAGATGTACGACGCGAGGCCGTACTCCACGTCGTTTGCCAGGCGTAAGCCTTCAGCTTCGTCTTTAAACGGCAGCAGGCAGGCGACCGGCCCGAAAATCTCTTCCTGGGCGACGCGCATACGGTTATCAACGTCTGCCAGCACGGTTGGGCGCAGAAAGTTGCCGCCTTTCAGGTGCGCAGGCAGGTCGGACGGTTTATCCGGGCCGCCCGCCAGCAGGGTTGCGCCTTCTTCAATGCCGAGACGGATATAGCCGGAGACTTTTTCCCAGTGCTGCTGGCTGATAAGCGCGCCAACCTGGGTATTCGGATCGTTCGGATCGCCCACGCGCAGACGGTTGGCGCGTTCGGCAAAGCGTTTAACGAATTCCGGGTAGATGCTTTGCTGAATAAAGATGCGCGAACCGGCGGTGCAGCGTTCGCCGTTGATCGAGAAGATGGTGAACAGGGCGGCGTCCAGCGCGCGTTCAATATCAGCATCTTCAAAAATCAGCACCGGCGATTTACCGCCCAGTTCCATGGAGTATTTTTTCAGCCCGGCGTTTTTCATGATGTTGCGCCCGGTCGCCGTACCGCCGGTGAACGACACGGCACGCACGTCATGATGACGGACCAGCGCATCGCCTGCGGTTGCGCCGTAGCCCTGTACCACGTTCAGCACGCCCGCCGGAATACCAGCTTCCAGCGCCAGCTCACCCAGGCGGTCGGCGGTCAGCGGGGAGAGTTCCGACATTTTCAGTACCGCGGTATTGCCCAGCGCCAGACACGGCGCGACCTTCCATGTGGCGGTCATAAACGGTACGTTCCACGGCGATACCAGCGCACAAACGCCCACCGGCTGCACCAGCGTGTAGTTGAGCATCTTGTCGTCAACCGGATAGGTCTTGCCGTTCATCTGCTGGCAGACTTCCGCGAAAAATTCAAAGTTGTGGGAAGCGCGTGGGATCAACACATTTTTGGTCTGATGGATCGGCAGGCCGGTGTCCGCGGTTTCCATCGCGGCGATCTCTGGCACGTTCTGGTCGATCAGATCGCCCAGACGGCGCATCAGGCGCGCACGCTCTTTCATTGGCAGATTGGCCCATTTCGGGAACGCCTCTTTCGCTGCCGCTACCGCCTGATTGATCTCCGCTTCACCGCCAGAGGCCACATCCGCCAGCACTTCACCCGTTGCCGGATTGGTGGTCTGGAAGTAGTCGTTACCTGCAACATTTTTGCCGTTGATCCAATGATTTACTTTTTTCATTTCGCTGTTTCCTCACTCACAATTCGGTTCACCAGGCGGCCCACGCCTTCTACTTCCACCACTACTTCATCGCCAGGCACCACGTCAGATAAGCCTTTTGGTGTGCCGGTGGCGATCATGTCGCCCGGATTCAGGGTCATAAATTCGCTTAAGTAGGCGATCAGGAAGGGCACGCTGAAGATCAGATCGGCGGTGGTGCCTTGCTGGCGTAACTCGCCGTTGACGAAGGTGCGAAGGGTCAGATTATGCGGGTCCGGGATCGCCTCTTTCGGCACGATGGTTGAAAGCATCGGCGTCAGTCCGTCGCGGCTTTTTACCCGCAGGTTAGGGCGGTAGTAGTTTTCCAGATAGTCGCGAATGGCGTAGTCGTTACACACGGTGTAGCCCGCGACATAATCCATGGCATCGGCTTCGCTGACGCTACGCGCCTGTTTGCCAATAACTACCACCAGCTCCGCTTCATAGTGCATGTATTCAATATTGTTTGGACGCACGGAGGTCTGGTTATCGCCAGTGAGGGTATTTGGCGCTTTCAGGAACACCAGCGGTTCTTCCGGTGGCTTAAATTCCAGTTCGCTGGCGTGGTCGGCGTAGTTCAGGCCGAGGGCAAACAGCGTGCCGTGCGGGTGTGGCTGCGTTGGGAAGCTCTTGCGCGTGGTCACTTCACGTTCGTCCACTACCGGATTTTCCAGCGGCGGGAAACCTTCTGCGAGAACACGAACGCGATCGCCTGGCTGTATTTCCACGCGCGCCTGTGGCGTGCCGAGCAGAATGGCATCGCCTGGATTCAGTGTGGCAAATTCGCTCAGGGCGCTCAGCAACTGCGCGGCGTTACGTTGTAAATCGGCGGTATTCCAGTGATCGGCAGGACGCCCGTTGATCTCGGTATAGATGGTCAGATTATCGACATTGCTGAGAGCCACGGTTTCGCCAATGGGGCAGAATCCATCACGACATTTTGCTTTGATTGCCGGGCGGTAAAAGCTCTCTTCCGGCAGGCTGACGTCGTTAGCCAGCGCATATCCGGCGATGTACTCTGCCGCATCTTCTTCACGTACTTTCGTCGCCGTTTTTCCCACAATCAGCGCAACAGTCGCACCGCTCAGTACCTTTTCACCCTGTGGAAAGGGAATCGGTTCACCGCAACCAATCACCGTATTGCGCGGTTTAATAAACCAGACCGCAGTTTTAGGCGGGGCTTTGTAGGGGGATTGCTGGAACGCTTCCTGCCATGCATCAAGTTGGCTGCGATGGTTCAACGCTACGGCGAAGATAGTGCCTTTCATTACCACTCCTCGGATTCGATCATTTTAATAATTAATATGTTAATGATTACTTTTATTCCCGATTGCGTAGTTTGGCAAAAGTAAGTGATGTAAATGTGATCTAATTAACAAACTATTTACATTTAAAGATAATAAAATATTAAATATCAGCAAGTTAACAAAACATGCTCAATTTTGATAAAATGAAGAATTGCAGGGGCAGCGCAGTCCCGGTAACGTGATGATTAACTGTTTCTATATTAATGATTTTGAATTTTTCAGGGGAAAGATAATGCACGACTCTCTAACCATTGCGTTGCTCCAGGCGCGAGAAGCGGCGATGAGTTATTTTCGCCCAATCGTTAAACGGCATAATTTGACTGAGCAACAGTGGCGCATCGTGCGTATTCTGGCGGAAAGCCCATCAATGGATTTTCACGATCTGGCGTATCGCGCCTGCATTTTGCGCCCAAGCCTGACCGGGATCCTTACGCGGATGGAACGCGACGGTTTAGTGTTGCGATTAAAGCCGATCAATGATCAGCGGAAGCTCTATATCTCGCTAACCAAAGAGGGGCAGGCGCTGTATAACCGCGCTCAGACACAGATTGAAGAAGCCTATCGGCAGATTGAAGCTCAGTTTACTGCCGAGAAAATGCAACAGTTAACCCATCTGTTAGAGGAATTTATTGCTCTGGGCAATTCCCGACAAGAAGACATCCCGGGCGATAATGAATAACTTTTTAGTATCTGATAACCAGCGCCTGGTTTTTCCATGGATGGCGGGTTACACCTTTTCATAAAGTTTTTGCTTTCCAGGCCGAAAATCTTGCATCGGTCCACAGGAAAGAGAAACCATGTTAAAACGTATCAAGATCGTGACCAGCTTACTGCTGGTTTTGGCTGTTTTTGGCCTTTTACAACTGACATCAGGCGGTCTGTTCTTTAATGCCTTAAAGAATGACAAAGAAAATTTCACTGTTTTACAAACCATTCGCCAGCAGCAATCCACGCTGAATGGCAGCTGGGTCGCGTTGTTGCAGACGCGTAACACCCTCAACCGCGCGGGTATCCGCTACATGATGGATCAGAATAATATTGGTAGCGGTTCAACCGTTGCTGAGCTGATGCAGAGTGCCAGTATTTCGCTGAAACAGGCGGAAAAAAACTGGGCGGATTACGAAGCGTTGCCGCGTGACCCGCGTCAGAGCACCGCCGCAGCGGCAGAGATCAAACGTAATTACGATATTTATCACAATGCGCTGGCGGAGCTGATCCAACTATTAGGTGCAGGCAAAATCAACGAGTTCTTTGATCAGCCGACCCAGGGATATCAGGACGGTTTCGAGAAACAGTATGTGGCTTACATGGAGCAAAACGATCGGCTCTATGATATCGCCGTCAGCGATAACAATGCCTCCTACAGCCAGGCTATGTGGATTCTGGTGGGCGTGATGATCGTCGTACTGGCGGTCATCTTCGCCGTCTGGTTCGGTATTAAAGCCTCGCTGGTAGCGCCAATGAATCGCCTGATTGACAGCATTCGTCATATTGCAGGCGGCGATCTGGTGAAACCGATTGAGGTGGATGGCTCTAATGAGATGGGGCAACTGGCAGAGAGTTTGCGCCATATGCAGGGAGAGCTGATGCGTACCGTCGGTGATGTGCGCAACGGGGCCAATGCCATCTATAGCGGTGCCAGCGAAATCGCCACCGGCAATAACGATCTCTCTTCGCGCACCGAGCAACAGGCCGCTTCGCTGGAAGAGACGGCAGCCAGCATGGAGCAACTGACCGCAACGGTGAAGCAGAACGCCGAAAATGCGCGCCAGGCCAGCCATCTGGCGTTAAGTGCTTCTGAAACGGCGCAACGCGGCGGCAAAGTGGTGGATAACGTGGTGCAGACTATGCGCGATATCTCCACCAGTTCGCAGAAAATCGCCGATATTATCAGCGTAATTGACGGCATTGCCTTCCAGACCAATATTCTGGCTTTGAACGCGGCGGTTGAGGCTGCGCGTGCGGGAGAAGTGCGTAATCTGGCCCAGCGTAGCGCCCAGGCGGCTCGTGAAATTAAAAGCCTGATTGAAGACTCGGTGGGGAAAGTGGATGTTGGCTCTACGCTGGTCGAAAGCGCCGGGGAAACAATGGCGGAGATTGTCAGTGCTGTGACCCGCGTGACGGACATTATGGGCGAAATAGCTTCTGCTTCTGATGAGCAGAGCCGTGGTATCGATCAGGTTGGCTTAGCGGTTGCTGAGATGGACCGGGTAACTCAACAGAACGCCGCGCTGGTGGAAGAATCTGCCGCCGCCGCCGCCGCGCTGGAAGAGCAGGCCAGTCGCCTGACCGAAGCTGTGGCAGTGTTCCGGATTCAGCAACAGCAGCAACAGCAGCGTGAAACATCGGCTGTGGTAAAAACCGTGACGCCAGCTACGCCGCGTAAAATGGCAGTGGCAGATAGCGGGGAGAACTGGGAAACGTTTTAATCGCCATAAAAATGCCCGATAAGCAAAATGTTATCGGGCATAGGGAGATTAATCTTTACGTGGGTCGTTGATCGGCTGACGAACCAGGAAGATGTACGCCAGTGCCCCCGCTGCGGTGACGCAACCGCAGATGATTAGTGCCAGACGGAATGAGTGGGTGGTATCAACAATAAAACCAGTAATGATCGGCGCAAAAGAGGCGCAGATGAAGCTGGCAAAGTTCTGGATACTGCCCACCGACGCAGTCATGCGAGAAGCAACTGCGACGTGGATCAAGCCCCAGCAGGATGTTCCGGCAAAGTGAATACAGAACAGTGCCATGCCAATCAGCAGAACCGCTGTCATGGATGTTGTCGCTTGCGGTACGACCAGCGTAAAGGCGGCAGAACAGAACATCCCGGCAATAATGCAGATCTTACGGCTTTTAATCGGAGCCATTCCCCCTTTGACCAGCCAGTCAGTAACGTAACCGTTGACCAGCATCCCGGCAGCCCCAAACAGGAAAGGGATAGCCGCCATCAACCCTGTGCTTTTTAAATCCAGGTTATAGGCTGTTTGCAGGTAACCAGGAAGCCAGGCCAGATACAGCCACGCAGTGTAGTTGATGCCACTGAATCCGAGCATCATTCCCCACATTGTGCGGTTACGGAACAGGCTGCGCCATTCGGCAAAACTGAGCGGATCTCGGCGGGCATTGACGCTACCTGCATTGAGATAAGCTTGTTCAACGGCAGTCAGTTCTACGTGCTCGCGGTTGCGATAGAGCATATACCAGCCAATGGCGAGAAAAATCCCCAGCACACCAATGGTAATAAACATCCCACGCCAGCCCATCACCAGCATCATCGCCGCCAGAATCGGTGGGCTTACGGCAACGCCAATGGTAGAAGCTGCGTTGAAGAAGCCCATCGGGCGTCCGCGCTCTTTGATGTTGAACCAGTCGTTAATGACTTTTACGCCACATGGGTTCATCGGCGCTTCACCAATCCCCATACCGATACGCACCAACACGAACTGCGTAAAGCTGTGCACCATGCCAGACATGGCCTGGAACAGTGACCAGAAGAACATCCCCAGTCCCAGCATCAGGCGTGGGCCTTTACGATCCAATAGTGGGCCGCAAGGAAGTTGCGCAATCCCGTAAGCGAGTGAAAACACGGAGAGCAAAGCGCCGATTTCGGTGGCACTTAATCCCAATTCTTCACGAATCGTTAAATTTGCTACCGACAGCGAACTGCGGTCGAGATAATTGATTACCGCCGCAAAAAATAATAACAACATGGCGGTGGTTTGAATGCGTTTAATTCGGGTACTGCGTTGAACTAATCCATCTGGTGGCACGGGAATATCTGCCGACGAAGATGGAGTAAATGAAGAACGCGGATCGAGGGTGATATTTTCTTTTTCCACGCCGGACTCCTGTATTTATAATTTTAATTGTTTACGTAATTGTGAATTACGCAAGGTTGACATTAACGGCAGGTTAAAGTTTTAGGACTTTACTACCGCTCACAAAAAAATTTTTAGTCGACTGATTGTGAGCATAGGTAAGCGGGAATTTCCCGGTATTTATCTTTTGATAAAACCGTGCACCCGCTAATAGTTTGCTGTTTTTAATCCGTACTTAATGAGCATAACGCGTGTTCTCATTAATGGATCGAATCATTGATTGTTTAGCTGAATTCAAATGGTTACGGAGCGCAAGGGTGGCATCAAGGTCACTGCGGCAAATCAGAGCGCTGAGAATGGTCATATGCTCATCGACGGCAATGATATTGCGCTGTTTAAGATCGCTTTCGTCCCATTGATAGTGAAAATGAAAGATGACTGAGATGATCTCAAGCGATTGATCAAAAAAGATATTGTCGGCAGCTGAAAGCAGTAAGGAGTGAAAATCTCTGTCAAGTTGCGAGAACATGCGAAAGCTATTGCCGATGTTGTCACGCAGTAGCCGATGACGTTCGAGCATGGTTTTCGCCTGCAGCCAGCGGGGATCATGATCAGGCAGGTTGAGAAAGTGCTGAAGTGAATGTGTTTCGAGCATTTCGCGTAGCTCAAACAGCTGCTCGGCGTAGGATTGATCGAATTGCTTCATGCTCCACTGGCCGCGTTTTTCGCTTTGAATAAGATTATAACGGCCGAATTTTAAAAGATATTCTCTTACAACCACCGGGCTGACACCCGCGGCCCGAGCCAGTTGCAGTTCAGAAAAAGTTTCCCCAGGGCGTAACTGACGCTGGTTTATCATCGTGAAAAAAGCCTGCTCAAACACTTTGTTTTGTTCACTCATTGAAGCGGTAGTACAGGCGAAACCGTCATCATGGTCAGGTTTACGCGCAATAACATAGTCGTTTCCAACCTGCGTTAAGACGCCGCATTCGCGTAAGTGGCTGAGAATATGACGCACTGTTGTGCGGCTGATGTTGTACATTTCCGCCAGCGCACTTTGCGATGGAAGTGGGGAAGGGATATGACCCCGCGCCATATCATCAATGACCTGGTTAATCACATTGTGGCGTAAATTTTGTGAACGACTCATATTTTCCTCCTTGTGAGTCCATTAAAACCCGATTTAAAACATTTTTATGCGTGTGTTTTCACAAAACAGATTTTCCGTTCCGCTGCCATTTTTCATTTTCATTGATATCTAAGGCAACAAAAAATGGAGAGCCGAATCATGTCTACGATGAATGTTTTAATTTGCCAGCAGCCGAAAGAATTAGTCTGGAAACAACGCGAGATACCTATTCCGGGTGACAATGAAGCATTAATAAAAATTAAGTCTGTCGGGATTTGCGGTACCGATATTCATGCCTGGGGTGGAAATCAACCATTTTTTAGTTATCCACGTGTTTTAGGCCATGAAATATGTGGGGAGATTGTTGGGCTGGGTAAAAATATTGCTGATCTTAAAAATGGTCAGCAAGTTGCTGTGATCCCTTATGTTGCCTGTCAGCAATGCCCGGCGTGTAAAAGCGGGCGTACCAATTGCTGTGAAAAAATTTCAGTCATTGGCGTGCATCAGGATGGCGGTTTTAGTGAGTATTTGAGCGTGCCGGTGGCGAACATTTTGCCCGCAGACGGTATTGACCCGCAGGCGGCCGCATTGATTGAACCTTTCGCTATTAGCGCTCATGCGGTGCGTCGCGCAGCCATTGCTCCCGGCGAGCAGGTGCTGGTGGTCGGGGCGGGGCCAATCGGTCTGGGCGCGGCGGCAATCGCTAAAGCCGATGGCGCACAGGTGGTGGTGGCGGATACCAGTCCGGCGCGCCGTGAACATGTGGCAACGCGTCTGGAATTACCTTTACTGGACCCGTCAGCCGAAGATTTTGACGCGCAGCTACGGGCGCAGTTTGGTGGTTCGCTGGCGCAGAAAGTGATCGACGCGACAGGTAATCAACATGCGATGAATAACACCGTGAATTTGATTCGTCACGGCGGCACGGTGGTATTTGTCGGCCTGTTTAAAGGTGAGTTGCAGTTCTCCGATCCGGAATTCCATAAAAAAGAAACGACGATGATGGGCAGCCGCAACGCCACGCCGGAAGATTTTGCTAAAGTCGGTCGACTGATGGCGGAAGGAAAAATCACTGCCGACATGATGTTAACCCATCGCTATCCGTTCGCCACGCTGGCAGAAACCTACGAGCGCGATGTGATTAACAATCGTGAGTTGATTAAGGGTGTAATTACTTTCTGATAAGGCGAGATTATTAAAGTTGCCATGCAGCGTCCGGGGAAGTGTTGGGCGCTGTTTTTTTCTGTTTCTCAATGATGTTTTGTAGGCCGGAGAAGATGTGTAGGTCGCACCTTATGCGACCTACACATCAGTCAGAAATTACCCTTCACGTTCCACAACTTTAATTTCCACCATGCCGATCCCGAGCTTACGCGGCGAGTGTCCGAGGATATTCCCTTCGTTGGTTGAGACAGGTTCCGGCGGCACAATTACCAGTGTGTCGGCATCGGTTGGGTTATCGAAATGCAGTGTGGTGGTGGTCACTTCATTGCCCAGCACAAGAGTTTGTTCTTCATTGCCTACGCGTACCGGAATAGGACGGCTG
>OIDD01001129.1_pt1 | contig 11717 bp, 10 predicted proteins | sample 1606751 | NCBI WGS metagenome assembly OIDD01 (sample SAMEA3882544, study PRJEB24775) | human gut metagenome | biome: human-associated habitat; feature: intestine environment; material: feces | place: Netherlands | collected 2009/2010
CTTTCGTTGCACGCTACAATAAATATTTCGTGGGAACGATACATGTCCGTCTGAAAGAACCTTTTGTCCGGAATCTGCAACAACTGAACAAAGATGTAGCTGATGCTTTCCATAATCAGACTATCGACTTCATCGGCTATGAAAAGAAGATTACCGATGCCTACAACAGCGTCCGTGTATTTCGCAATGCCACGTTGATGGCAGCCATAACGATGTTTTTCGTCATGCTGATGGGTCTGATAGGATATACCACCGATGAAGTACGCCGTCGTGGCAAGGAGATTGCCATTCGTAAGGTAAACGGTGCGGAAGCATCTTCTATCCTGGAACTGCTTTCCAAAGATGTGCTTGTCGTGGCGTTGCCTGCGGTTGTTCTCGGAAGCTTGGCATCGTGGTACATCAACGGTATTTGGATGGAACAGTTTGCCGAGCAGATTCCTCTCGGTTGGATTGTATACCTGCTGGTGATAATCGTCAATCTGGTGATAATAGTAGGTTGTGTTCTTTGGAAATCCTGGCGGATAGCCAACGAAAATCCGGTGAACAGTATTAAGAGTGAATAAAAAGATAATATAAATAAAAATGGATATTATGATTGAAATTAATAACATCAGTAAAGTATTCTGTACTTCGGAAGTAGAGACGGTAGCACTGAATCACGTAAACCTCGAAGTCAAAGAGGGAGAGTTTGTAGCCATTATGGGGCCGTCCGGCTGTGGCAAGTCCACTTTGCTGAATATACTCGGTTTGTTGGATAATCCTACGGAGGGCAGTTATAAGCTGCTTGGGCAGGAAGTGGCGGATTTGAAAGAAAAGGAACGTACCCGCGTACGCAAGGGCCAACTGGGATTTGTGTTCCAGAGTTTTAACCTGATAGACGAACTGAATGTTTTTGAAAATGTGGAATTGCCGTTGACTTATCTTGGAATCAAGGCCAGTGAACGTAAGGAGCGTGTTCTGGAAATTTTAAAGCGAATGAACTTGAGTCATCGTGCCAAGCATTTCCCGCAACAATTGTCCGGTGGTCAGCAGCAACGTGTGGGAGTGGCGCGCGCACTGGCTGCCGATCCGCAAGTCTTACTGATGGATGAACCTTTTGGCGCACTGGACCCGGTAACGCGCGGCGCGTTGCAACAAGAGATGACGCGCATTCACCGTTTGCTGGGGCGCACTATTGTGCTGGTCACTCATGATATTGATGAGGCGCTACGGCTGGCTGAACATCTGGTATTGATGGATCACGGTGAAGTGGTGCAGCAGGGCAATCCGCTGACGATGCTGACTCGTCCGGCGAATGATTTTGTCCGCCAGTTTTTTGGACGTAGCGAACTGGGTGTGCGTCTGCTTTCGTTACGTAGTGTGGCGGATTACGTGCGTCGCGAAGAACGGGCAGAAGGTGAGGCACTGGCAGAAGAGATGACGCTACGCGATGCGCTCTCCCTGTTTGTCGCGCGGGGTTGCGAGGTGCTGCCGGTGGTGAACACGCAGGGCCAGCCTTGCGGTACGCTGCATTTTCAGGATCTGCTGGTGGAGGCGTAAGCGTATGAAGATGTTGCGCGATCCGCTGTTCTGGCTCATTGCTTTGTTTGTGGCACTGATTTTCTGGCTGCCTTACAGCCAGCCGCTGTTTGCTGCCTTGTTCCCACAACTGCCACGACCCGTTTATCAGCAAGAAAGTTTTGCAGCTCTGGCACTGGCTCATTTCTGGCTGGTGGGAATTTCGAGTTTGTTTGCGGTGATCATTAGCACTGGTGCCGGAATTGCTGTCACTCGCCCGTGGGGCGCGGAATTTCGCCCACTGGTGGAAACTATTGCCGCCGTTGGACAGACTTTTCCGCCTGTCGCAGTGCTGGCGATTGCCGTTCCGGTGATCGGCTTTGGTCTGCAACCAGCGATTATCGCCTTGATCCTTTACGGTGTGCTGCCCGTCCTGCAGGCGACACTTGCCGGGCTGGAAGCGATCGATGCCAGCGTGACAGAAGTTGCGAAAGGTATGGGAATGAGTCGTGGTCAGCGACTGCGTAAGGTCGAGCTACCGCTGGCGGCTCCGGTGATTCTGGCGGGCGTGCGAACTTCGGTGATTATCAACATTGGTACGGCGACGATCGCCTCAACGGTAGGGGCCAGCACGCTGGGTACGCCCATCATCATCGGGCTTAGCGGATTTAATACCGCGTATGTGATCCAGGGGGCGTTACTGGTGGCACTGGCGGCGATCATCGCAGACCGCCTGTTTGAAAGGCTGGTGCAGGCGCTTAGCCAGCACGCAAAATAAAGGTATAACCTGCGAGCATGACGCCACCAATTCCGCCGAACGCCATAAACAGGAACAGGGCGATGACCCCAATTTTAGCTATGCGCATAATGCACTCCTTATGTTAACGAAAGGATTGTACAGTAAAGCGCATTTGTTAACGAATCATTAAATGCCGAGTGGGAAAATATCATGGCCTTGTTCTTGCCAACTGGTGAGTTGCTGCTGTTGGGCGGAGGTTCGATTTTCACCGCACCACACCAGCAATGTACGACCTTCGAATAGTTCAGGGCGTAGTTGATTGAGCGAGTGGGCGAGGACATCAATGCGCCATCCTTGTTGACTGGCAATCCAGCCCTCCAGCCACAGACGGGTGGTATCCTGAATATTCCAGCCAACCACCAGCGCATCTTTACCCTGTTTTTTACGTGCCGAAGCCAGACAAATGGCGATGTAGTTGATCAGTACGCCGTCGAGGATCGCCAGCAGCGCCTGGAGAGTCGGTTGTTGGCACTGAAGCCGTCGGCGCAGAGGAATAAACAGATGTGTGGTGAGTGTCTGGGCGGGGTAATCCTGACCGCGCTCTTTGATCCACGTTCGCAGGCTATGCAGATTGCCGCTTTGCAGGTAGGTCAGTAATGTTTCTTGCTGATCGCGCCAGCCGTTCTGCACATCAACATTTTCATTACTGAGCAGCATTTTAACTTTGCTGACCTGCACGCCGTTGTCGATCCAGCGTTTGATCTCGCGGATACGGTCAATATCGGCATCGTTGAACAGTCGATGACCGCCGTCTGTCCGTTGCGGTTTCAGCAACCCGTAACGCCTCTGCCACGCGCGTAACGTGACAGGGTTAATATCACAAAGCAACGCCACTTCACCAATTGTGTAAAGCGCCATCGTCTCACCCTTGCTCGCGAGGTCCCGGTTTAACTTTAGACGCAGTTTTGCGAACCAGGTAGTTTTGCCCGTTTTTTGTGCATCTATAGGGTGATTTTATTTTTGCCAGGCGATTTTGAGTGATCGTACTCACGAATTCTCATTTTTCTGCAAGAGTTCAAAGAAAGTTAAACGCAGGCAATGTATGTTACGCGTTTTAAAGGGAAGTGTGGTTTGCGGGTATGTACGATTTTAATCTGGTGTTGCTGCTGCTTCAGCAGATGTGCGTTTTTTTAGTCATTGCGTGGTTAATGAGTAAAACGCCATTATTCATACCGTTAATGCAGGTCACGGTTCGTCTGCCGCATAAATTTCTCTGCTACATCGTCTTTTCCATCTTCTGCATCATGGGCACCTGGTTTGGGTTGCACATTGACGATTCTATTGCCAATACCCGTGCGATAGGCGCGGTAATGGGCGGCTTACTCGGCGGTCCGGTCGTCGGTGGGCTGGTTGGTCTGACCGGCGGCTTACATCGATATTCGATGGGGGGCATGACCGCGCTAAGTTGCATGATCTCAACCATCGTTGAAGGATTGCTCGGCGGCCTGGTACACAGCATCCTGATCCGTCGCGGGCGCACTGATAAAGTCTTTAACCCCATTACCGCCGGTGCCGTCACGTTCGTCGCTGAAATGGTGCAAATGCTGATCATCCTGGCGATCGCCCGACCTTATGAAGATGCGGTGCGTCTGGTGAGTAATATTGCTGCGCCAATGATGGTCACCAATACCGTCGGCGCGGCGCTGTTTATGCGTATATTGCTCGATAAACGCGCGATGTTTGAAAAATACACTTCGGCTTTTTCTGCCACTGCGCTGAAAGTGGCAGCCTCGACGGAAGGCATTTTGCGACAGGGGTTTAACGAAGTGAACAGCATGAAAGTGGCACAGGTGCTGTATCAGGAGCTGGATATTGGTGCAGTCGCGATTACCGATCGAGAGAAATTGCTGGCCTTTACCGGAATTGGTGACGACCACCATTTACCCGGCAAACCGATTTCTTCGACTTACACCTTAAAAGCGATTGAAACCGGTGAAGTGGTCTACGCTGATGGCAACGAAGTACCTTATCGTTGCTCTTTGCATCCGCAATGCAAACTGGGGTCGACGCTGGTAATTCCGTTGCGTGGCGAAAATCAGCGCGTGATGGGCACCATCAAATTGTATGAAGCCAAAAACCGTTTATTCAGTTCAATAAACCGCACGCTGGGCGAGGGGATTGCGCAACTGCTTTCGGCGCAGATTCTTGCCGGGCAATATGAGCGGCAAAAAGCGATGCTCACCCAGTCAGAAATCAAACTGCTTCACGCCCAGGTGAATCCTCATTTTTTGTTTAATGCGCTTAACACCATTAAAGCGGTGATCCGCCGCGACAGCGAACAGGCCAGCCAGCTGGTGCAGTATCTTTCCACTTTTTTCCGCAAAAACTTAAAGCGGCCTTCGGAGTTTGTTACTCTCGCCGACGAAATTGAACATGTGAACGCTTATCTGCAAATTGAAAAGGCGCGCTTCCAGTCGCGGTTGCAGGTCAACATTGCTATTCCGCAAGAATTATCCCAGCAGCAATTGCCCGCGTTTACCCTGCAACCGATAGTGGAAAACGCCATTAAACATGGGACATCACAACTGCTGGATACAGGGCGAGTGGCAATCAGCGCCCGACGTGAGGGGCAACATTTGATGCTGGAGATCGAAGACAATGCCGGTTTGTATCAACCGGTAACCAATGCCAGTGGGCTGGGGATGAATCTGGTGGATAAGCGTTTACGTGAACGGTTTGGCGATGACTATGGAATAAGCGTCGCCTGTGAGCCTGATAGTTACACCCGAATAACGTTACGACTACCATGGAGGGACGAGGCATGATTAAAGTCTTAATTGTCGATGATGAACCGTTAGCACGGGAGAACCTGCGTGTATTTTTGCAGGAGCAGAGCGATATTGAAATCGTTGGAGAGTGTTCAAACGCCGTGGAAGGGATCGGCGCGGTGCATAAACTGCGCCCGGATGTGCTGTTTCTCGATATCCAGATGCCGCGCATCAGTGGTCTGGAAATGGTGGGGATGCTCGACCCGGAACATCGTCCGTATATTGTTTTTCTCACCGCGTTTGACGAATACGCTATTAAAGCCTTTGAAGAACATGCCTTTGATTATCTGCTGAAGCCAATTGATGAAGCGCGACTGGAGAAAACGCTGGCGCGTTTGCGTCAGGAACGCAGCAAGCAGGATGTTTCGCTGTTACCGGAAAATCAACAGGCGCTGAAATTTATCCCTTGTACGGGGCATAGTCGGATTTATTTGCTGCAAATGAAAGATGTGGCATTTGTCAGCAGTCGGATGAGCGGTGTCTACGTTACCAGCCACGAAGGGAAAGAGGGCTTTACCGAATTGACATTACGTACCCTGGAAAGTCGTACACCACTACTGCGCTGCCATCGTCAGTATCTGGTTAACCTCGCGCATTTACAGGAGATTCGTCTGGAAGATAACGGCCAGGCCGAGTTGATTTTGCGTAATGGCTTAACCGTGCCGGTCAGCCGCCGTTATCTGAAAAGCTTAAAAGAGGCGATTGGCCTGTAAAAGACTGCTAAAATGGCTTTTTGCCTCATCAACACCTGAAGGCCTCATGCTAAGTAACGATATTCTGCGCAGCGTGCGCTACATTTTGAAAGCCAATAATAATGACCTGGTGCGTATTCTGGCGCTGGGTAATGTCGAAGCCACCGCGGAACAGATCGCCGTCTGGCTACGTAAAGAAGACGAAGAGGGTTTTCAGCGTTGTCCGGACATTGTTTTGTCGTCATTCCTCAATGGCCTGATTTATGAAAAACGCGGCAAGGATGAGTCTGCTCCGGCACTGGAGCCGGAACGTCGCATTAATAACAACATCGTGCTGAAAAAATTACGCATCGCGTTTTCGCTGAAAACCGATGACATTCTGGCTATCCTCACCGAACAGCAGTTCCGCGTTTCGATGCCGGAAATTACAGCGATGATGCGCGCACCGGATCATAAAAACTTCCGCGAATGCGGCGATCAATTTTTACGTTATTTTCTGCGTGGACTGGCAGCGCGCCAGCATGTGAAGAAAAGCTAAGACGGGTATGGCGGCCATGCGAAACATGGCCGCCGACAGATTATTTCACTTCTTTAAAACCAGCGGCTTTCATCACCAGTTCCATTTGCGCCATAGTGATACCTTTTTTGGCATCTTCAGCAGAAACGTTGATTCCTGAAATACCCTGCAGGGCTTTAAAATCCACTTTTTCCATATCGATAGTCACGTTTTCCTTCGCGTAGGTATCTGTATAGGTTAATTTTTCTTCAACACCCGCGATGTTTTTGTATTTGGCGCTTAACGGCTCAAGTGTCTTGGCAGCGTCTTCTTTGGTGGTTGCACCAATAGAAGCAAATTGAATTTTGGTTTCAGAAGATTGCTTAAGCACCTTGTCACCTTTGTAGACATAGGTAATGGCAATTTCAGTGCCGTTCAGATTGGCGCTGAATTTCTTCGATTCTTCTTTGTCACCGCAGCCAGCAAGAGAGAAAACCAGAACAGATGCAACAACGAGGGAAAACAGCTTATTGAAAGCCTTCATGTAAAACTCCATTTTATTTAATCAAGAAACTGGTGACTCTCACCAGGGGCTATATAGAATATGCCTAATACCGTGACGTGAGCAGTCCGGAACTGGAGTAGAACTCTTAGTAAAAAGCACTATTTCATCCTTGTTGCTGAAGCATGGGGAATAATTGTTCGCAAAGTAAAACACCGTTATTCATTGCTTCTACCCGTGCCTCGCTTTCTGTATTACGAAATTGTCCCAACACATGTGCCAGCCGATAAAAACCGACCGCGGAGAGGTCATTCGCCAGCAACTCTGCCTGACTAATAGCGCTCTGTTCCTGATAGCGCCAGCCGTTATGGAGCAGTTGAATAAGTAACGCCTGGCAGCGCATCAGCAACTGATGAGCGGTAGACGGCACAGGCAAAACGCTGGCAGAAGGTAGCGGTGCCACAGGCGCAGTTTCTGCGTCCAGCGCCCAGGCGCGGGTTTTTGTCATCATCACCCGTGGTTCCAGTGTCAATTGCCCATCAACAAAACTGACAAAGCCAGAAACCAGACTCACGGGGTCGTCTGTTTGTTGCAAAAGCGCCGCCATGCGTTCAACGGCAAAAGGAGAACAGGCAGATGCCGGAAGGGATAACGTCAGGAGATTATCTTCACCTTCGCCGCTGATTACCTGCGCATCCAGCGTCTGGCGGCTGCTATCCCAACCGAGCGAAATACACTCAGCGACCGGCAGAATAAATAAGTTATCGACCTGATTAAGAGGCCGTATGCAGGCGGGGGGACGCTGGCGTAAATATTCCCGCAAAGCCACAATGCCCGGCTGGCGTAACGGCGCGCTCAACATTTGCCAGGCATCAGGCGACAGCGGCACAACGCTGCTTAAGCGGTTGCGGGTAGCTAACAGCAGCTCGCCATCGGCACTGCGTTTTGCTGCTTGTGAAACAATTTGCCCACCCGCCAGTGCGCCAGCCTGAAAACTAAACAGCCGACGCGTAGCTGCCGGTGAGTTTTCCTGTTCACTTCGCGGCCAACTGCGCGAAAGGTGCAAAATACTGCCGGTGTCGGGATCGGTAAACCAGATGCGTAAACCATAATGCTCAATATCCTGCCAGCAACGCATACCTAAAGACACCAGCCGCAGATGATCAAGCTTTGCTTCTCCGGCAATGCCAGAGCCAACGACCGTGCGCCACGGCACAGGAGGAACTTCACCAACACTGTCGCGCCGGGCCATCTCTTGTGCGCAATTTAATCGACTGTTTAATGCCGCAAGCTGACGTAAGCATTCTCCGGCATGATAGTGGCTGGCGCGGGCGTGGAAGGCATCAACGCTTGCCCGTAGCTGTCGTAGTGATTCACTCACCCATCGCCAGTTGCAGCGTTCCGCCGCCTGCTGCGCGCGACTGAAAGCGGCCTCGTAGTGAATAAGCGGCTGGCTGATGCCGCCCAGCCATAATGCCTGGCTTAATTGCTGAACATATTGACGACACGCGTTACCCTCGTCGTTGGCAAACGGATCGTCAGATGATGTGACGTGTTCGCTGCGCATCTGCCAGATTAAATGAGTAAATTCCGCTTGCTGAGTTTTGGCCTCGACGAAGGCCTGCACAGCCAGTACGACATGTTCGCAAAGTGTGCCTTCAATACAATCACAACGGGCGAAACGAATACTGCTGCGGGAATAAAAACGCACATCGCTCATCGGTAAGCGGGCAGAGGGAATTTCGCCCGGCGTACAGAACAACTCAATGGTGATGCCTTTAGCGACCAACGCCTGTGCGCGTTTGCGGGTGGCATCGGGCAGGGTAGCCAGTTCTTCCAGCCAGATTGCCGGATCCCACGCTTCTTCTTTTTCCGTAGGCTGGGCGGTAGTACAAAGTCGTTGATAACTTAACACAAGCATCACGCGATGACGGCACATACCGCTGGCCCCGCAGCTGCACTGAGCCTCTTTCAGTGCCTGGCCGTTCGCCAGCTGGGTACGGACACCGTCACTGAAGGTGGCGATTAAAGCGCTGTTCTCATGGCTGATTTCCGGGACGTTGCCATTTTCCAGTTCCTTAAGACTGCGCTTAACAAAACCGGCATTGCTTAACGCCGTCAGGGCCTGCGGTGTCAGTTCTAATAATTCCGGACGTAGTGAATTCATGACTGAAGATTCTCCGCAAGCCATGATGCCAGCTCGCCCGGTGTCATGGCGGCTATTTGTGCGCCGACATTTACCAGCGCCTGGGCCGTATCGTGGTCATAGCAAGGTGTTGCTGTGCTATCGAGCGCTGCCAGTCCCAGCACTTTGATGCCGCTCTGGACACACTTTTTCACCTGATGCGTCAGTAATGATGATGAACCCCCTTCGTAAAAATCGCTCACGAGGATAATGACGCTTTTCGCTGGTTGTTCAATAAGTTGCCGACCATACTCCACGGCACTGGCGATATTGGTCCCGCCGCCCAACTGTACTTTCATTAATAACTCTACCGGATCGGCAACGTCTGCCGTGAGATCAACGACGCTTGTGTCAAACGCCACCAGATGGGTACGAATGCCGGGTAACTGCCACAAACAGGCCGCCATCACCGCAGAGTGGATCACCGAATCGACCATCGATCCGCTTTGATCAACCAGTAAGACCAGTTGCCATTGTTCGCTTTGGCGTTTAATGCGGCTGTTAAAGCGGGGGGATTCGATATACAACTTGCCGTGTTGCGGGTGCCAGTGTTGCAGGTTGGCGCGCAGAGTACTTTTGAAATCAAAGTTTCGCGCCAGTGGAATAAATGAACGGCGACGGCGATCGCGGACACCAGAAAAAGCCTGGCGAACTTCCTTTGCCAGTCGCGCCATAATTTCTTCAACAACCTGGCGCACTATCTGGCGGGCGGCAGCCAGTACTTCGGGATTCATCAGATGTTTGGTGTGCAAAACGGCGCGTAGCAGGCTTTCGGAAGGCTGCATACGTTCCAGCACGTCGAGATTTGTCACCACATCTTCAATGCCGTAGCGCAGTACGGCATCGCTTTCCAGCCGCTCAATCACCTGTTGCGGAAACAGCGTGTGGATACTGTTGATCCACTCAGGAGTGGTGAGATTTGAGCCACCTAATCCACCAGAGCGTTCACCACGCTGGAGCCGTTCAGGATCGCGCCCATACAGCCACTCCAGCGCGTGATCTATCTGCCGGGCGTTGTCATCCAGCCCACAAAGCGTCGTTTCTGCCGCTTCGCCAAGAATTAATCGCCAGCGTTGTAGCTCACGGGTGGTCAGAAGATCGTTCAGTTCAGACATGGAAAACTCCCCAGTGTTGCAGCGATGCCAGTGCCTGCTGTTCGAGTTGTTGATGATGTGCAATGGCTTGCGGTGGACAATGCAACGGCATTTGCAGTGCCGAAACGGGAAGTTGCGCCAGTTGATAATGCTCAAGCACCTGATGCGCCAGCGTTCCGCGTTCTCGTGGCGGTAGCCAGGCCATCGCCGCGCGTAAATCGGGCAGGGCATTGATAAAATCGGCATCACTTAGTTGATTTAAATGACTGCTGAAACCGGCGATAAATGTCGGCTGACAGGCCAGTTGATGACGGGCTAATGCCAGCAAACCTTGCAGCGCCTCGCCGGATTGTGCCGGGGATAACTGCGCCAGCATCGTCAGCGCCGCTTCGGCACTGGCGTTGGGATGTTCCAGACGCATTAGTGCGCCAAGAACCGCGCCGCGATCCAGCGCCGGGGCATGAATCGCCTGACTGCGTCGCTCCAGTAAGGCTACCGCCGCAGAAAGCGAAACGCCGGATAAATTAACGCCGCTATGTAGATCGCGCAGAATATGGCAAAGCGCTTGCCAGCTATGCAGGTGAGCGTGAAACTCCTTTTCATCCGGTCTGCCGTTAGATTCACACAGCCACAGCGTGCGATCGATAGCCGCGCATAACGTCGTTTGTAATATCTGCGCGCCTTGCATACCGCTAATTTCATCCAGCCGCCATAAGGCATATAGCACTTCCAGCGCCTGGCCCATTTCGGCAAATTGATTTTCCTGGGCGATTAATAATGTGAGTTGCTCCAGTAATTGTTGACTGAAGGACGCCAGACCCGCTAACGCCGCTTGGCTAAGACATGTGGTGATACTGCCGATTCCACCCGCGTCCAGCATATCGGCTTCTAATTTATGGCGTGCGGCTTCCTGGAGTGTGGCACCAAAGCAGGCGGCCTCAATCAATGCCGCATGCTGGCTAAGCGGGCGGGTTAATTTCCAGTGTTCTTCACCGTTGCCTGCAAGTGTCAGTGTGCTTCCCTGCTGGCGCACAATCCCTGGGATCTCCAGTATTGCCAGCCGATGTAACACCTGACTTTGCGCTAGTCCATTGGGGTTAAAGCGATTTAAGGTAAGCTCCGCCGGAAGGGAGATTGCGGTACGTTCCAGTTCGCAGGTGACATCTTTTGGCAGAGGAGGTTGTGGCGTAGAAGGGGCAAGTTTACCGAATCCGTCACCCGCTAATGTGTCTATCAACGTTAGCAGAATCGGATCGGTGTCGGGATGAATAACGCCGCGATAGCTCCACGGCAACGGCGCATTCAGGGCTTCTTTAATCAGCGATCCTGCTATGGCATCCAGCCAGTCAGTGCGTAACGGTAGTGTATGACCGCGCAACTGTGCCAGCGCCATCGCATGCAGATGAGCGGCAGCCATATCCGCGGTCGAAGCAGGCAACTTGTGCTGGCGCAAACGGGTAAGGATAGTTTTTAGCAGTTGTTCACCGGCCTGCTGTAAGCCCCACTGCCAGCACCAGTTTTGCCAGACCGGGGCAGGCATACCGGAAAGGTATCCTGCCAGCACATCAAGGCGCTTTTCACTGTAGGGCGTGAGATAACAACCTGTAATGGCATCTGCCAGCGAGGGCAATTCCGGCGTGTTAATGTCCTGCGGGCATTCGCGCCACATTTTTGCCAGTGCCGG
>OIDD01001132.1_pt1 | contig 11700 bp, 7 predicted proteins | sample 1606751 | NCBI WGS metagenome assembly OIDD01 (sample SAMEA3882544, study PRJEB24775) | human gut metagenome | biome: human-associated habitat; feature: intestine environment; material: feces | place: Netherlands | collected 2009/2010
GCGGGTGGCTCTCGACAGCACTACCGCCCGATGAATAGCATGTTCCAGTTCGCGCACGTTACCCGGAAAACGATAGTGTTGCAGTAAATTTCGCGCTCCGGCAATTAATACCACGCGGGAGAGCCCCAGCCGCAAACGACACTGCTCGCAGAAATACCCCGCCAGCAGAATGACATCATCGCCCCGCTCACGCAGCGGCGGCACCGAAAGTGGAAACACGCTCAGGCGATGAAACAAGTCAGCGCGAAATCGCCCTGCCAGCACCTCTTCGCGTAAGTCGCGGTTAGTCGCCGCCAGCACGCGCACATCGACCCGCAAACTGCGGTCATCGCCAACGCGCTGAATATCGCCATACTGCAACACCCTCAGCAGCTTGGCCTGCAATGCCAACGACAACTCGCCGATCTCATCCAGAAACAGAGTGCCGTTATCCGCCATTTCAAACTTCCCGCTGCGGTTACTGATAGCGCCAGTAAACGCTCCTTTCACATGCCCGAACAGTTCACTTTCCGCCACACTTTCCGGCAGTGCGGCACAGTTGAGATAGACCAGCGGATTCACCGCCCGTGGCGAGGCTTCATGAATCGCTTTCGCCACCAGCTCCTTACCGGTTCCCGTCTCACCGCTGATCAGGACGTTGAGATCGGACGCCGCCACAATCTCAATCTCTTTTTTCAGTTGCGTCATGCCAGGGGACAAGCCAATCATCTGCGTCTGTTTCACCGCTTCAAACGGCGTGGCATCGCCTGGCATCATATTCTGGCTTTCCAGTTGTTCAATCAGCAACGCATTGCTTAACGCTCCCGCCGCCAGCGCAGCAATCAGCCGTAGCTCTTCGTCGCTGAAAACATCGAACTGATCGGGCTGCATCCCGTCGAGCGTCAGTGCGCCGATCAGGTTTTGCCCGGCAAACAATGGCAGACCAACGCAGGCGTGAACCTTCAGACTCTCCTGCCCAGGAATCAAACCGTCATAGGGATCGGGCAATTCGCTGTCTGCGGGAAAGCGCACCACATCCCCGGCGCGGGCAATCGCTTCCAGCCGTGGATGCCCTTCCAGCGCAAAGCGTCTACCGAGTACATCCTTTGCCAGACCGTCGATGGCAAGCGGAATAAACTGCCGCGAATCGTAACGTAGCAACGCAGACGCATCGCACTCCAGCACCTGACGTAGCGTGGTGATCAGGCGCTGAAAACGATCCTGATGACCAATCCCACGCTGCAATTCGATGGCGATATTCGCCAGCACATCAACGGAAAAACTCATCTTTGCCTCACTGTCAATTTGACTATAGATATTGTCATATCGACCATTTGATTGATAGTCATTTTGACTACTCATTAATGAGCATATTTTTATTTATATAGTAAAAACAATCAGATAAAAAACTGGCACGCAATCTGCAATTAGCAAGACATCTTTTTAGAACACGCTGAATAAATTGAGGTTGCTATGTCTATTGTGGTGAAAAATAACATTCATTGGGTTGGTCAACGTGACTGGGAAGTGCGTGATTTTCACGGCACGGAATATAAAACGCTGCGCGGCAGCAGTTACAACAGCTACCTCATCCGCGAAGAAAAAAACGTGCTGATCGACACCGTCGACCATAAATTCAGCCGCGAATTTGTGCAGAACCTGCGTAATGAAATCGATCTGGCGGATATCGATTACATCGTGATTAACCATGCAGAAGAGGACCACGCTGGGGCGCTGACCGAACTGATGGCGCAAATTCCCGATACGCCGATCTACTGTACTGCCAACGCTATCGACTCGATAAATGGTCATCACCATCATCCGGAGTGGAATTTTAATGTGGTGAAAACTGGCGACACGCTGGATATCGGCAACGGCAAACAGCTCATTTTTGTCGAAACACCAATGCTGCACTGGCCGGACAGCATGATGACTTACCTGACAGGCGACGCGGTGCTGTTCAGTAACGATGCTTTCGGTCAGCACTACTGCGACGAGCATCTGTTCAACGATGAAGTGGATCAGACGGAGCTTTTCGAGCAGTGCCAGCGTTACTACGCCAATATCCTGACGCCGTTCAGCCGCCTGGTAACGCCGAAAATTACCGAGATCCTAGGCTTTAACTTACCAGTCGATATGATAGCGACCTCCCACGGCGTAGTCTGGCGCGATAACCCGACGCAAATTGTCGAGCTGTACCTGAAGTGGGCCGCTGATTATCAGGAAGACAGAATCACCATTTTCTACGACACCATGTCGAATAACACCCGCATGATGGCTGACGCTATCGCCCAGGGAATTGCGGAAACCGACCCACGCGTGGCGGTGAAAATTTTCAACGTCGCCCGAAGCGATAAAAACGAAATCCTGACCAATGTCTTCCGCTCAAAAGGCGTGCTGGTCGGCACTTCGACGATGAATAACGTGATGATGCCGAAAATCGCCGGGCTGGTGGAGGAGATGACTGGTTTACGCTTCCGTAACAAACGCGCCAGTGCTTTCGGCTCTCACGGCTGGAGCGGCGGTGCGGTGGATCGTCTTTCCACGCGCCTGCAGGATGCGGGTTTCGAAATGTCGCTTAGCCTGAAAGCCAAATGGCGACCAGACCAGGACGCTCTGGAGTTATGTCGTGAACACGGTCGCGAAATCGCCCGTCAGTGGGCGCTCGCGCCGCTGCCGCAGAGCACGGTGAATACGGTGGTTAAAGAAGAAACCTCTGCCACCACGACGGCTGACCTCGGCCCACGGATGCAGTGCAGCGTCTGCCAGTGGATTTACGATCCGGCAAAAGGCGAGCCAATGCAGGACGTTGCGCCAGGAACGCCGTGGAGTGAAGTCCCGGATAACTTCCTCTGCCCGGAATGCTCCCTCGGCAAAGACGTCTTTGAAGAACTGGCATCGGAGGCAAAATGAGTAACGGCATTGTGATCATCGGTTCGGGCTTCGCCGCCCGCCAACTGGTGAAAAATATTCGCAAACAGGACGCCACTATTCCATTAACCCTGATTGCCGCCGACAGCATGGATGAGTACAACAAACCTGACCTCAGCCATGTTATCAGTCAGGGGCAACGTGCCGATGACCTTACCCGCCAGACGGCGGGTGAATTTGCCGAGCAGTTTAATCTGCACCTGTTTCCACAAACCTGGGTGACGGATATCGATGCCGAAGCCCGTGTGGTGAAAAGCCAGAATAATCAGTGGCAATACGACAAGCTAGTACTGGCAACCGGTGCCAGTGCCTTTGTCCCGCCTGTGCCTGGGCGTGAGTTAATGCTGACGTTAAATAGTCAGCAAGAGTATCGCGCCTGTGAAACGCAACTGCGGGATGCCCGACGCGTGTTGATTGTTGGCGGTGGTTTGATTGGTAGCGAACTGGCGATGGATTTTTGTCGTGCAGGCAAAGCGGTCACGCTAATCGACAACGCTGCCAGTATTCTGGCGTCATTAATGCCACCGGAAGTAAGCAGCCGCTTGCAGCATCGGTTGACGGAGATGGGCGTTCATCTGTTGTTGAAATCTCAGTTGCAGGGGCTGGAAAAAACAGATTCTGGCATTCTGGCAACGCTGGACCGCCAGCGCAGTATCGAAGTGGATGCGGTAATTGCCGCCACCGGACTGCGCCCGGAAACCGCCCTGGCACGACGCGCCGGGCTGACGATTAATCGCGGCGTTTGCGTCGATAGTTATCTGCAAACCAGTAATGCCGATATTTACGCGCTGGGCGATTGCGCGGAAATTAACGGTCAGGTATTGCCGTTCCTCCAGCCGATTCAACTTAGCGCGATGGTGCTGGCAAAAAATCTTCTCGGCAATAACACGCCACTGAAACTACCGGCGATGCTGGTGAAAATCAAAACGCCGGAATTACCGCTGCATCTGGCAGGCGAAACCCAGCGTCAGGATTTACGCTGGCAAATTAATACCGAACGCCAGGGAATGGTGGCGCGCGGCGTTGACGATGCTGACCAGCTTCGCGCCTTTGTGGTCAGTGAGGATCGGATGAAAGAGGCATTTGGATTGTTGAAAACATTGCCGATGTAGGTGGGCTACTGTGCCTAAAATGTCGGATGCGACGCTGGCGCGTCTTATCCGACCTACGGGGACGCATGTGTAGGCCGGATAAGGCGTTTACGCCGCATCCGGCAATGGTGTCCAAATGCAACACGTTTTATCCGTTCTGGACTTCACCCGCTAACCAACGCGCCGCAGCAATAACCCCCTGCCCCAGAGACAAACCGCCATCACCCGCCGGTAAACTCTGTGGAAAGAGCAATGTGAAATCAGCGAGATAATGCGCCAGACGTGCACGCAGCAAACGGTTATGAATAACCCCGCCGCTAAATACCAGCGTAGTGATACCACGCATCGTGGCCTGCTCACGCATCAACGCGGCAAAACCCTGCGCCAGCGCATCATGAAACGCCCACGCGCGTTGATTAACCGGTGCCTGCCAGTTCAGCCACTGCTGCCAGAAAGTGGCGAGATCCAGTTGATTGTCCACCAGCGGCATTGTCACCGGATGCGTCACTCCGTGGCACGAAGCTGCGAGTGCCTCCAGAGCACAAGCCGCTTCACCTTCATAACTTAACGTGGCTGGCGCACAGCCCAGTGCCGCCGCCACGGCATCGAACAACCGCCCACACGATGACGCCAGCGGCGCGTTAATTCCACGCTCAATGGCCCGCGCCAGCACGCTCCAGTTTTGCTGTTGCACACTTGCTGTTTCAGAATAATTCTGCCACTCCGGCACAAAGCGCAGGCACTGCGCCAGCAGGTTTCGCCACGGCTGCGTCGCCGCCAAATCGCCACCCGGAAGCGCCACTGCAGGCAAGCCGCCCAGGTGCTCACATTCGCGATAGTTCACCCGCAGACACTCGCCGCCCCACAAAGCGCCGTTCTCCCCCATACCGATACCATCGAGCGTCAAAGCAATGACATCACCGCCATCCAGCGGCCACTGATGCTCTGCCAGACACGACGCTGCGTGGGCATGATGATGCAGCACCGTTTGCGTCGGCATATTCATTTCGCTCGCCCACTGGCTGGAGACATAGCCCGGATGCACGTCATGCACAACGTATTGCGGAGTGAAATCGTAGATGTTTTGCATCAGGCGTAACGCTTCGCGCCACTGCATCTGGATGCCATCGTCACTTAAATCGCCCAGATGCTGACTCAACACCGCTTGTTCACCGCGCACCAGGCAGAAGGTGTTTTTCAGATCCGCGCCAAGACACAGCACAGGCGGAACATTTTTAAAGCCCGGAGGCAAAACCAGCGCATCCGGCACATACCCGCGTGAACGGCGCAGCATTTCGCCGCTTTCGCGCACCACCGAATCATCCATCCGCTGCACGATGTCGCGGTTATGTATCAAGAATCCGTCGGCAATGCCCTGCAAATCCGCCAGCGCCTGTTCGTTGCTGATAGCTGGTGGTTTACCGCTCAGGTTGCCGGAGGTCATCACCAGCGGGCATTGCAGTTCCTGTAACAGCAAATGCTGGAGCGGGTTCGCAGGCAACATTACCCCGACTTCGTTAAGGTCAGGGGCGATATCATCACAAAGCTCAGGAACGTATTTTTTATCCACCAGCACAATCGGCGCGGCGGGCGTGGTAAGCAACTGGCGCGCAGCGTCTGGTAAACCGTCAGCCACTGGCAACATGACCGCCAGCGGTTTCGCCGGGCGATGTTTGCGCGCCCGCAGTGTCGCCACCGCGTTACTGTTACGTGCATCGCAGGCAAGATGAAATCCGCCAATCCCTTTGATGGCGACAATGTTGCCCATTTTTAACTGTGCGATAGCCGCCTGTAATGCCGCCTCTTGTTCTGCATGTTCACCATGACTTACCCATTCAAGATGTGGGCCACACTCCGGGCAGGCCACCGGCTGGGCGTGGAAGCGACGATCGAGCGGGTCGCGGTACTCTTTGTCACAAGCCGGACACAACGGAAACGCCGCCATCACGGTAAACGGGCGGTCGTAAGGCATGGCGCGAATAATGGTGAAACGCGGGCCGCAGTGGGTACAGTTGATAAACGGATAACGATAACGCCGTTCGCCTGGGGTATTCATTTCGGCAAGACAGGCAGGGCAAGTAGCGGCATCGGGAACAATTTGCGTATTAATGGTGCCGCCTGTGCTCTGGCGTATAGTGAACTCGGTGGGCAGTTGTGACCAGATGTACGGCTCACGCTCGACGCTATCAATACGCGCCAGCGGCGGGCAGTGCTGATGCAATTGAACAAGAAACGTTTCCGGGTCTTCCAGCAGCCGGACTTCTACGCCATCGCCGTCATTACAGACATCGCCGTGAAGATTTAATTGCTGTGCCAGCTGCCAGACAAACGGACGAAAACCGACGCCCTGCACTTTGCCTCGAATACGCAGTTGGACACCGCAAGATGTGTTTTTTGCCATTGAGTTATTCCCGCCATCATGAATTGCGTAACCCGCCCTGCCGGACACGACTGCGTCGTATCCGGCAGTCTCAGGTCGGCGATACCGCCAGCTCCGTATTCTACGAATATTTCCGGGAATTCCTTTGATGCCAGAACAGTTCTATAAGATTTTTAGAACATCAGCGCCGTACGGCGACGTTTTTCTGCGCTCAGTTGTTCAAGTTTATTACGATCGACACAAATCAGCGCATGAGTCGGGCAAGCCGCCATACACGCCGGGCCGTCTTCACGATGGTTGCACAGGTCACATTTATTGGCTTCAGCTTTGTCAGCCCGTACATTCAGCCCCGCGCCGCTGTTGCGGATCACCGGACGTACCACCACTTCCATCGCGCCATACGGGCAAGCCACCACGCAGGTTTTGCAACCAATGCAACGTTCCTGCATCACATGAACAAACCCTTTATCACGGCTGATAGCACCATTCGGGCAGACGTTAGCGCACGGTGCATCTTCACACTGACGGCAAACTGTCGCCGTGGAAATGTTCACACCTTTAATGACATGGATACGCGGTAAAAATGTTTCCGGGGTCAGCGATGCACAGTCCTGATTTTCCTGATGAGAAACCACGCACGCCACTTCACAGGTACGGCAACCAATACATTTACTCGCGTCAGCAATGATGAAACGGTTCATCAAATTCTCCAGCAATGACAGTTAATGCGCCGATACATTCACAAATCATGCCAGTTTTTAATTCACTGTTATTTAAGGAAATTAATTTCTGTAATGCAGGAAAAAAGATGTCATCGACACTAGTGACGATGACATGTGATGACAATGTTTATCGCGAAAGAGCAATGAGTGAGTCGCGGCGGATCAGTTTTCCGCTGAAGGTTTTCGGCGGTGAGAAATCCCCGCCATCGAGCATAAAAATCAGCCGTCCAATAATTTCCTGAATCATCTCAGTCACCGGAATTTTTACGCTGGAGAGCGCCGGAACGATATAGGGGGCAATTGCGATATCATCGAATCCGATAACTGACACCTGCTCTGGCACCGCTACGCCGCGCTCGTGCAACGCTTTCATCGCACCTATCGCCATATCGTCGTTACTGGCAACTAACGCGCTAAATTTAGCCCCACGTTCGAGCAACGTTTCTACCCCTTCGGCCCCGCTGGCGGGCGTCCATTTACCGTTAGCGATAAGTTTTTCATTGAGCGCAATACCATGCTGCGCCAGCGCGTCTTTATACCCAGCAAGACGTTCAATGCTGGTGGGGGAATCCATCGAGCCGGTAAGGAAAGCAATCTCCTGATGTCCGGCGTTTATCAACTCTGCCACGGCATTAAAGCTGGTCTGTTTATGATCGCACCAGACGCTATGGCTGCTATTTTTGCGCAGGCGGCGATTAAGCACCATTATCGGCTGACTGTGCGCGTCAATAATGTCATCGATCTCATCCACGCTTAAAAAACGCGGGTAAATCATAATGGCGTCGCAGCGCAAATCCAGCAGATACTGAATCGCCTGGCGCTCTTCTTCGGCGCTGTGTTTACCATCTGCCAATAGCAACTGCCGCCCTTTCTCTTCCGCCATTCGCGCGGCATGAAAGAGTAATTCACTAAAATAAATGCCGTGGTAAAGCGTGTTGGTCACTACCAGCCCCAGCGTCTGAGTACTCTTCGCCGACAGATTGCGCGCCAGCAAGTTTGGGCGGTAACCGCTCTCTTCTACCGCCTGAAACACGCGATCTTTAGTCTCCTGGCTGACGTAGCCATTACCTGAAAGCACGCGGGAAACGGTCGCTTTTGAAACCCCGGCGCGCTTCGCCACTTCCAGCATCGTCGTCATCATTTTCATCCCTTTACACGCAATCAACGCAGTGTACTGCACCGTTTGCCGATTGTCCTTGCGCAATCGGCGGGAAAAATATTCAGGTGACCGGTTTCACAAATATAAAAAATGAACAATTAACCCTCTTGCTTATTTAGTGACAACTATTCATGATTTTGTGAAACCGGTTTCCTAATTCCGTTTCAGCATCGGCATTTTTCCGTCACGTCGACTGATAACAACTACATCTACCCTACTGATAACAGGATAAAATCCGATGGCCAAAAATTATGCGGCGCTGGCACGCTCGGTGATAGCGGCACTGGGCGGCGTTGATAACATCTCGGCAGTCACGCACTGTATGACGCGTTTGCGCTTTGTTATCAAAGATGACCAGCTTATCGACAGCCCGACGTTAAAAACCATCCCCGGCGTGCTCGGCGTGGTACGTAGTGACAACCAGTGTCAGGTGATTATCGGCAATACCGTTTCACAAGCCTTTCAGGAAGTCGTCAGCCTGCTGCCGGGAGATATGCAGCCCGCACAGCCCGTAGGTAAACCCAAACTCACGCTACGTCGCATTGGTGCGGGGATCCTCGATGCGCTGATCGGCACCATGTCACCGCTGATCCCGGCGATTATCGGCGGATCGATGGTCAAACTGCTGGCGATGATCCTCGAGATGAGCGGCGTGCTGACAAAAGGATCGCCGACCTTAACTATTCTGAATGTGATTGGTGACGGTGCTTTCTTCTTCCTGCCGCTGATGGTCGCGGCTTCGGCCGCCATCAAATTTAAAACCAATATGTCGCTGGCGATTGCCATCGCGGGTGTGCTGGTACATCCGAGCTTTATTGAACTGATGGCGAAAGCGGCCCAGGGTGAACATGTCGAATTTGCCCTGATTCCGGTCACCGCGGTGAAATACACCTACACGGTGATCCCGGCGCTGGTGATGACCTGGTGCCTGTCATATATCGAACGCTGGGTGGACAGCATTACACCGGCGGTGACCAAAAACTTCCTCAAACCAATGCTGATTGTGTTGATTGCCGCACCGCTGGCAATCCTGCTGATTGGCCCGATTGGTATCTGGATCGGTAGCGCCATTTCGGCGCTGGTTTACACCATTCATGGTTATCTGGGCTGGCTTTCAGTCGCCATTATGGGCGCGCTGTGGCCTCTGCTGGTAATGACCGGGATGCACCGCGTCTTTACGCCAACCATCATTCAGACCATTGCCGAAACCGGCAAAGAAGGGATGGTCATGCCGTCAGAGATCGGCGCTAACCTGTCGCTGGGCGGTTCATCACTGGCAGTGGCGTGGAAAACGAAAAACCCGGAACTGCGTCAGACGGCGCTGGCTGCGGCGGCATCAGCCATTATGGCGGGGATTTCCGAACCGGCGTTATATGGCGTGGCGATCCGCCTGTATGGCGGGGCTTGCCAGCCACTCAATGGCAGCGCCGGGGCTATTTACCAGCGTGCAGTTCTTCGATCCGGCGAATCCAATGAGCATCGTCTGGGTGTTCGCGGTCATGGCGCTGGCGGTGGTGCTGTCGTTTATCCTCACACTGTTGCTCGGCTTTGAGGATATTCCTGTTGAGGAAGCGGCTGCCCAGGCGCGAAAGTATCAGAGCGTACAACCGACCGTCGCCAAAGAAGTAAGTCTTAATTGAGGATGAAAATGTCAGTATTTCCAGAAAGTTTTTTATGGGGCGGCGCGCTTGCCGCCAACCAGTCTGAAGGTGCGTTCCGTGAAGGTGACAAAGGTCTGACCACTGTCGATATGATCCCACACGGCGAGCATCGAATGGCGGTGAAACTGGGGCTGGAAAAACGTTTTCAGTTGCGAGATGACGAGTTTTATCCCAGCCATGAGGCGACGGATTTTTATCATCGTTATAAAGAAGATATCGCCCTGATGGCAGAGATGGGATTCAAGGTTTTCCGTACCTCAATTGCCTGGAGCCGTCTCTTTCCGCAGGGCGATGAAATCACGCCCAATCAGCAGGGCATTGCTTTTTATCGTTCTGTCTTTGAAGAGTGTAAAAAGTACGGTATCGAACCGCTGGTCACGTTGTGCCACTTCGATGTGCCGATGCATCTGGTCACCGAATATGGCTCCTGGCGTAACCGCAAGCTGGTGGAGTTTTTCAGCCGCTACGCCAGAACCTGCTTTGAAGCATTTGATGGTCTGGTGAAATACTGGCTAACCTTCAATGAAATCAACATTATGTTGCATAGCCCGTTCTCCGGCGCGGGTCTGGTGTTTGAAGAAGGTGAAAATCAGGATCAGGTGAAATATCAGGCCGCGCATCACCAGCTGGTTGCCAGTGCGCTAGCCACCAAAATCGCCCATGAGGTTAACCCGCAAAATCAGGTGGGCTGTATGCTGGCGGGCGGTAACTTCTACCCTTACAGTTGCAAGCCGGAAGATGTCTGGGCGGCGCTGGAGAAAGACCGGGAAAACCTGTTTTTTATCGATGTGCAGGCGCGGGGCACGTATCCGGCTTACTCTGCCCGCGTATTTCGCGAAAAAGGGGTAACCATCAACAAAGCACCGGGCGATGATGAAATCCTGAAAAACACCGTCGATTTTGTCTCTTTCAGCTATTACGCCTCGCGCTGCGCCTCGGCGGAGATGAACGCCAACAACAGCAGTGCGGCGAACGTGGTGAAATCGCTGCGTAATCCGTATCTACAGGTGAGCGACTGGGGCTGGGGAATTGATCCACTCGGTCTGCGTATCACCATGAATATGATGTACGATCGTTATCAGAAGCCGCTGTTTCTGGTGGAAAACGGCCTGGGCGCAAAAGATGAATTTGCTGCCAATGGCGAGATTAACGACGACTATCGCATCAGCTACTTACGCGAACATATCCGCGCAATGGGCGAAGCGATTGCAGACGGCATTCCGCTGATGGGCTACACCACATGGGGCTGTATTGATTTAGTTTCCGCCTCTACGGGTGAAATGAGCAAACGCTACGGCTTTGTCTTTGTTGACCGTGACGACGCAGGCAACGGTACGCTGACGCGCACGCGTAAGAAATCATTCTGGTGGTATAAAAAAGTGATTGCCAGTAATGGGGAAGATTTAGAGTAGGTAACAGTGCCGGATGCGGCGTGAACGCCTTATCCGGCCTACATGTCGCACGAACCATGAAGGCCCGATAAGCGCAGCGCATCGGGCAATTTAGCATTTGGCATCAGAGCTGGTTCACCCCATCAAGAACATCCCTGTCCTGATTCCTTAATGAAAAACTACTCTTCTTCCACCGCTAACTGCGCGAAGCCGCCATTTCCTTCCCAGCCTTCCAGTCGTTGATAAACGGTTTCTACCGCATCTTTAATCGGCTGGGTCATCGGGTAGTAAAAGCCGACGATATCCGGCTGAATGCCGAGGAAAATCACTTCGCCAATATCTTCTTTCAACTGGTCGATAAGGTAATTCAACGGCATGTTATGGGT
>OIDD01001134.1_pt1 | contig 11684 bp, 9 predicted proteins | sample 1606751 | NCBI WGS metagenome assembly OIDD01 (sample SAMEA3882544, study PRJEB24775) | human gut metagenome | biome: human-associated habitat; feature: intestine environment; material: feces | place: Netherlands | collected 2009/2010
CCGTCTGCGTTTTACTTTCGGCGTGCAGGCACTGGTGGAAACCACCTCAAAGGGGGACAGGAATCCATCGGAAGTCCGCCTGCTGGTTCAGATACAACGTAACGGTGGCTGGGTGACGGAAAAAGACATCACCATTAAGGGTAAAACCACTTCACAGTATCTGGCCTCGGTGGTGGTGGATAACCTGCCGCCGCGCCCGTTCAGTATCCGGATGCGCAGGATGACGCCGGACAGCACCACAGACCAGCTGCAGAATAAGACGCTCTGGTCGTCATACACCGAAATCATCGATGTGAAACAGTGCTACCCGAACACGGCACTGGTCGGCGTGCAGGTGGACTCGGAGCAGTTCGGCAGCCAGCAGGTGAGCCGTAATTATCATCTGCGCGGGCGTATTCTGCAGGTGCCGTCGAATTATAACCCGCAGACGCGGCAATACAGCGGTATCTGGGACGGAACGTTTAAACCGGCATACAGCAACAACATGGCCTGGTGTCTGTGGGATATGCTGACCCATCCGCGCTACGGCATGGGGAAACGTCTTGGTGCGGCGGATGTGGATAAATGGGCGTTGTATGTTATCGGCCAGTACTGCGACCAGTCAGTGCCGGACGGCTTTGGCGGCACGGAGCCGCGCATCACCTGTAATGCGTACCTGACCACACAGCGCAAGGCGTGGGATGTGCTCAGTGATTTCTGCTCGGCGATGCGCTGTATGCCGGTATGGAACGGGCAGACGCTGACGTTCGTGCAGGACCGACCATCAGATAAGGTGTGGACCTATAACCGCAGTAATGTGGTGATGCCGGATGATGGCGCGCCGTTCCGCTACAGCTTCAGCGCCCTGAAGGACCGCCATAATGCCGTTGAGGTGAACTGGATTGACCCGAACAACGGCTGGGAGACGGCGACAGAGCTTGTTGAAGATACGCAGGCCATTGCCCGTTACGGTCGTAATGTTACGAAGATGGATGCCTTTGGCTGTACCAGCCGGGGGCAGGCACACCGCGCCGGGCTGTGGCTGATTAAAACGGAGCTGCTGGAGACGCAGACCGTGGATTTCAGCGTGGGTGCCGAAGGGCTTCGCCATGTGCCGGGTGATGTTATTGAAATCTGCGATGATGACTATGCGGGGATCAGCATCGGCGGGCGCGTGCTGGCTGTGAACAGCCAGACCCGGACGCTGACGCTCGACCGTGAAATCACGCTGCCATCCTCCGGTACCACGCTGATAAGCCTGGTTGACGGAAGTGGCAATCCGGTCAGCGTGGAGGTCCAGTCCGTCACCGACGGCGTGAAGGTAAAAGTGAGCCGTGTTCCTGACGGCGTTGCCGGATACAGCGTATGGGGGCTGAAGCTGCCGACGCTGCGCCAGCGCCTGTTCCGCTGCGTGAGTATCCGTGAGAACGATGACGGCACGTATGCCATCACCGCCGTGCAGCATGTACCGGAAAAAGAGGCCATCGTGGATAACGGGGCGCACTTTGACGGCGACCAGAGCGGCACGGTGAATGGTGTCACGCCGCCAGCGGTGCAGCACCTGACTGCCGAAGTCACCGCAGACAGCGGGGAATATCAGGTGCTGGCGCGCTGGGACACGCCGAAGGTGGTGAAGGGGGTGAGCTTTATGCTTCGCCTGACCGTGGCAGCGGATGACGGCAGTGAGCGGCTGGTCAGCACGGCCCGGACGACGGAAACCACATACCGCTTCACGCAACTGGCGCTGGGGAACTACAGGCTGACAGTCCGGGCGGTAAATGCGTGGGGACAGCAGGGCGATCCGGCATCGGTATCGTTCCGGATTGCCGCACCGGCAGCGCCGTCTCGGATTGAGCTGACACCGGGCTATTTTCAGATAACCGCCACGCCGCATCTTGCGGTTTATGACCCGACGGTACAGTTTGAGTTCTGGTTCTCGGAAAAACGGATTGCTGATATCAGGCAGGTTGAAACCACAGCCCGCTATCTTGGCACGGCGCTGTACTGGATAGCTGCCAGTATCAATATCAGGCCGGGCCATGATTATTATTTTTACGTTCGTAGTGTGAACACCGTTGGCAAATCGGCATTCGTGGAGGCTGTCGGTCGGGCGAGCGATGATGCGGAAGGTTACCTGGATTTTTTCAAAGGCAAGATAACCGAATCTCATCTCGGCAAGGAGTTGCTGGAAAAAGTCGACCTGACGGAGGATAACGCCAGCAGACTGGATGAGTTTTCGAAAGAGTGGAAGGATGCCAGTGATAAGTGGAATGCCATGTGGGCTGTCAAAATTGAGCAGACCAAAGACGGCAAACATTATGTCGCGGGTATTGGCCTCAGCATGGAGGATACAGAGGAAGGCAAACTGAGTCAGTTTCTGGTTGCCGCCAATCTTATCGCGTTTATTGACCCGGCAAACGGGAATGAAACGCCGATGTTTGTGGCGCAGGGCAACCAGATATTCATGAACGACGTGTTCCTGAAACGCCTGACGGCCCCCACCATTACCAGTGGTGGAAATCCACCGGCATTTTCCCTGACACCGGACGGAAAGCTGACTGCTAAAAATGCGGATATCAGTGGCAGTGTGAATGCGAACTCCGGGACGCTCAACAACGTCACGATTAATGAGAACTGTCAGATTAAGGGGAAACTGTCAGCCAATCAGATTGAAGGCGATATTGTCAAAACGGTCAGCAAGTCTTTCCCCCGCACGAACAGTTATGCCAGTGGCACCATCACGGTAAGAATCAGTGATGATCAGAAATTTGACCGGCAGGTCATGATACCGCCAGTGTTATTCCGCGGTGGTAAGCATGAGAATTTCAACAGTAATAACCAACAGTCATACTGGTATTCAACCTGCCGGTTAAGAGTGACCCGCAATGGTCAGGAGATTTTTAATCAGTCCACGACGGATGCTCAGGGCGTATTTTCCTCAGTTATAGATATGCCTGCCGGACAGGGGACGCTGACACTGACATTCACCGTATCTTCATCAGGAGCGAATAACTGGACACCAACAACCAGTATCAGCGATCTGCTGGTTGTGGTGATGAAAAAATCCACAGCAGGTATCAGTATCAGCTGAATTTTATAACCCAGAACGGGCGTCAGAAATGACGCCTTTTTTATTGCAGAAAAGCGAGAGGTAATTATGCGTAAACTTTATGCCGCCATTTTGTCCGCAGCCATCTGTCTGGCCGTATCCGGTGCGCCTGCATGGGCGTCTGAGCAGCAGGCCACGCTGAGTGCGGGGTATCTTCATGCCCTGACGAACACTACCGGTAGTGATGATCTGAACGGGATTAACGTGAAATACCGTTATGAATTTACGGACACGCTGGGGCTGATTACGTCATTCAGTTATGCCAATGCTTAAGGTGAGCAAAAAACGCACTACAACGATACCCGCTGGCATGAGGATTCTGTGCGTAACCGCTGGTTCAGCGTGATGGCGGGGCCATCTGTGCGCGTGAATGAATGGTTCAGCGCTTATGCGCTGGCCGGAGTGTCGTATGCCCGGGTGTCGTCTTTTGCCGGTGATTATGTGACCCTCACGTCAGATGAGGGTAAAAAGCAGGAGCACCTGACCCGTTCGGACAGCGGACGCCGCAGCCATACCGCACTGACATACAGTGCAGGCGTGCAGATTAACCCGACAGAAAATATCGTGGTCGACCTGGCTTATGAAGCCTCAGGACGTGGTGACTGGCGTACGGATGCGTTTATTGTCGGCACCGGATACCGGTTCTGAGAGTATATGACGATTTATCTTCTGCAAACATTGTTATAATTCGCAGGTTCATCCGCCTCATGTGATGAACTGCGTTTGAGGAAACGTAAAGTTACACTGTCCTGAAGCCCGTGGCGTCACTGCTGCGGGCTTTTTTTTATGGGAGAAATCTATGACAGTCAGAATATCGGGCGTGCTGAAGGACGGCACCGGCAAACCGGTACCGGGATGCACCATAGAGCTGAAAGCGCGACGCACCACAGAGACAGTGATAGTCACCACGGTGGCGCAGGGGCAGCCGGGGGAAACCGGCAGTTACAGTTTTGATGTGGAGCCGGGGTGGTACCGGGTGACGCTGAACACGGAAGGGTACGCCCCGTCGTATGTGGGTGACATTCTGGTGAAGGCGGATTCTGAGCCGGGAACGCTGAATAAATTTCTGATGGAACAGGATGAGGCGCAGTATTACCCGAAAGCGCTTGCAGAGCTGGAAGCGGTGGCAGCGGAAATCCTGAAGCGTGCTGAAGCGTCGGCGGCGAGTGCAGAGGAAGCGAAGAAACGGGCAGAGAATGCCCGGGGACCGGCGGGCGAGAAGGGGGACACAGGTCCACAGGGTGCCACAGGGGCACAGGGACCAGCCGGGGCAACGGGGGCGGTCGGACCAAAAGGTGAGCCGGGGCCAAAGGGAGAACGGGGAGAAACAGGTCCACAGGGACCGAAGGGCGATAAAGGTGACCCGGGCGGACCGCCGGGGCCGAAAGGTGACACCGGCCCACGTGGAGAGGCCGGACCACCCGGACCACAGGGTCCGGCAGGGCAAACCGGCCCGAAAGGGGATAAAGGTGAACCCGGCGCAACAGGTCCGGCAGGTCCCGCAGGCCCTCGGGGAGAAACCGGCCCCGCAGGTCCTGCGGGTCCCGCAGGCAGTGTCGCCAGTGTTCCGGATGCCAGCACATCACAGAAAGGTGTTGTACAGCTGAGCAGCGATACCAACAGCGATGATGAAACAAAAGCGGCAACCCCAAAGGCTGTGAAAGCGATAATGGCAGAAGTGCAGGCAGCAAAAACGAAGGCAGAAGAGGCAGCAACCCGGGCAGCAGTCCCCGGACCGAAGGGGGACAGGGGGGAACCTGGCGCACCTGGTCCCAAAGGTGATGCAGGCCCGGCAGGCCCCGCAGGAAAGGATGGTACCGCCGGAGCGGAAGGTAAGGCAGGTCCGGCAGGGCCACGAGGTGAAAGGGGACCCGCGGGGGCACAGGGTGTTCCGGGGCCGGTTGGTCCGGCAGGTCCTGCGGGTAAAACGGGGCCACAGGGCCCTGCCGGAGAGCGAGGGCCGATGGGACCGCCCGGGCCAGCAGGTGATGCAGGGAATGGCGTTATAAAAGGCATTCGGCTGGGAAATGAGAGCGTGTTTCGTCCACATGAAGGCTATATCAACTGGGATATACGCTTGACGGATGGCAGTGTGCTTACGGGAGTGGTGGGAATGAATGCGTCAGGGACAAACCGGATAAATGAAATCTATTACAGGCCGTTACAGATAACAACAGATGGCGTTTACTGGCGTACTATTGGCATTGATAATGGTATGTGAGCAGATTATACCATCCTTACCGGATGAGATATAAAAGTTAAAAGAGGAAATGTCGGGTTAGCATCTTTCTGATTCGTCCGGCTGATATCACCACGCCATATGTTTACGCTGAACATGGCGGATAAAAAGACGGGGGAGCAGGCAGCAGACTCCCCTGAAAGTTATCCCTGTCATTTTTACATTTTTATTCTGTGTCACGGTTACACATATTTTCCCGAATAACCACTACTGATACTTACCGTATTCTGGTGATTATTTTTGTGATGTGAACTGCATTTTATTTATAAAGAGCAAACAGATTAACAGCCGCGCGTTTTACTGTGCAGTGCTGCGAAAGGGTAACGGATTTATGATTATTAAAAAATTCACGCTGTATTCCCCGGAGAAGGCAGATGTCCCCGGGGCAATGTATCTGAAGTCAGAAGACGGCAGGGACTGGTATGAAAGCCAGTCTTTATTTTCAGCAGATACGCTGAAGGTGGCTTATGACAGTAACGGAATAATCTGCGGTATAAGCAAGGATGTATCTGTTATGTGGCCTGTTAACATGAGTGTTGCAGAAGTGCCTGATTCGGAGGAAAACCGCAAGGCAGACAGCTCAGGGCGCTGGAAGTTTGACGGAGAGCGAATAGTCGACACTCTGACAGCGGAGAAAGCACGCGGGCTGAAGGGAGATGAAATCAACGCCTGGCGTAATGCGATGGAAGCGGCGAACTACACGTTTGAGCACAATGGGCGTAAATGGGACTACGGGAAGTCAACGCAGACGCGTCTTGAGCCGTCGGTGGCGGCAGCGAAAGCGGGGAAACTGCCGGAGGCGTTTTTCTGGACGGATGCGGACAATAATGACGTACCGATGGACGCTGAAACACTGATTGCTCTGAGTGCTGCTGCAGAGCAGGCGATGTTCACCAAAGGGATGGAAATCCACGTCCGGCAGCGCACCATGAAGAAAGAGCTGGAAAAGCTGACCAGTGCGGATGAGATACTGGCATACAGGGTTGGTTGGGCACAGGAATAACAGATAAAAATATGGGGGAAACATTTCTTTCCCTCATGAACTATACCTCCTGTAAATATTTCATGTTAACTTAATAGTTAATTTTTTCTGATGTTGTAATTTTGTTCACAAATTACAGTGTAAGCAGATGTGAAACAGCAAGTCTGACAGGGGTAAGTTTTTTCTGGTATCTGTTCCGGCGGTGTGGTCGTATGCGTGAGCAGGTATGCCCAGAATAATGTAAGACAAATCCTAAACTTATAAAATTAATTTTTAAATTTATTTTCGGAATATCCTGAATAAAGCCGTAATTAATCATATTTCTTTATGAGTATGAGGTGTTGCGGCTGATTTGTATACAGATAATTTAACAGGATATCCATAATGAGTAAAAAGTTTACAATGACACTCCTGTCATCTTCTCTGGCCGGGCTTCTGGTGATGAGTGGTGGGGTGAGTGCGCAGGAAGAAAAATACACAGTGCCGTATGCCACAGGTAACAATAAATGGGGGAATACCTATGAAGTTGTAAAGACAGGCGATAATGGTAACTTCAAATACGAAGTAAAAGAGAAAAAAAACGGCCGGAAGACACTTTTCACATTTGATTCAAATGGGGATGTAATAATCAATGGCAGTGGCATTACGTACACAATTCATGACGGTGCGCTGAACGATTTTGCTCGAGCAGCTGAGAAAAAAAAGAATGGACAGTCTCAGTCGCACAGAATGACTGATAGCGTTGTTCGTGATGTATATAACAAAGTATACAGTCTGCAGAGAACAGAAATTACAGGTTTCAGCGTCGAAGATGGGGAGAATGGGAAGGTTTCTCTGGGTAGTGATGCGAAAGCCTCTCGTGAGTTCTCAGTAGCTGTTGGTAACGGTGCTAAGGCTACAGGAAAAGCGTCAACATCTGTTGGCTCATGGTCATCGGCATTTGGAACTGCAAGCGTGGCGGTTGGTGGCCCTGCAACCCAGGCATATGGTGATCGTTCAACATCTGTTGGTGTTGGGGCATCTGTTCGTCCAAATGCCACAGAAGGAACAGCTGTTGGTTTTAAGGCAAGTGTTGATGAGAATGCAGCTGATGGAGTTGCAATAGGTGCCAGCTCGACAGTTGCCCACAGAAACAGTGTGGCTCTTGGCTCAAATTCACGTACAACCCGTGAAGATGAAGTTTATATAGGTTACGAAGCTGAGCCGGGTAAGGCTTATAAAACCCGGGTGCTTGGTGGTCTGAGTGACGGTACTCGTCCCTCAGATGCTGCAACCGTTCGTCAGGTTGACCGTGTAAAAGACAGTGTTGAGCAACTGGCTCAGGATACGAATACCCGCCTTGTGGTTGAAGCGAAAAAGTCTCGTGAATATACAGACTCCAGAACGACAGTTGGTGTTAACTCCGACGGAACCCTGACCAGCGCTGATGGCGCTACAAAAACGATTGCTGTTAATGACGGTCTCGTTGCTCTGTCCGGCAGAACAGACCGTATTGATGCTGCAGTTGGTAGCGTTGACCGCCGGGTTACTAAAAATACACAGGCTATTCAGTCCAATACTCGCCAGTTGCAGGAGCATAATGCACGCCTGAACAGCCAGCAGCGCCAGATTCGTGAAAACCACGAAGAGATGAAGCGTGCAGCAGCACAGAGTGCAGCGCTGGCGGGTCTTTTCCAGCCGTACAGTGTGGGGAAATTCAACGCCACGGCAGCCCTGGGTGGTTACAGCGATAAACAGGCGATTGCTGTAGGTGTTGGTTACCGTTTCAACGAGCAGACCGCAGCGAAAGCGGGTATTGCAGCGAGTGATGGCGATGTGTCCTACAACATGGGCGTTAACTTCGAGTTTTAATTGCTGACAGTGACATGAAGCATGACGGCAGGCGTGGAGTTTTGCCTGCCGTTTTTTCTCATGTGAGCATGAAACAGGTGACAGCGATGAAAGTGATTCTGGCGACCCGCAACCGTTATCTGGAGTATGGCCTGCAGCAGATGCTTGAGGGGTACAGGATAATACTGGCGAGGGAGTTTTTTACACCAGAGAACAGGAAGAGTGTACCGGCACATGATGAGTCATGGGTGATAATCTGTGATGCCCTCCTTGGCAGGCTGATGTGCTGCATGTTTCAGGGACGCCGTTATCTTCAGATTGATGCGGAAGATGTTACGGGGCGCCTGGAGACGTACAGGAAAATCCGGAATGGTGAGTGGGTACATAATACGTATGCGCGACCTCTGACGATGTCCGAGATGGTGGTGATGTTTGGATACGTGTACCGGGAGTCAAAGCCCTGCCATCTTGCCCGTGAAATGGGGATAAACACGAAGACGGTGAACACCTTTCTGTATATGGGACTTGATAAAAACGGTCTTAAGTACAGGAGTGTGAAGCACCTGGTTGGACGTGCGTAGCCGGAATGAATATTCGTGAGTCGGGTAATGAGAGTTGAACGGTGGCAGTGAGAATGGAGCAGGAAAAAATCAGATGCGGAAAGCGGAAATACACAGCGGGTGCGATGTGCTTCATGCTGTTTGTATGGCTGGGTGGTGTGGTGACACTCTGTGTACTTGCTGCACTGATAACACAATAAAAGAGGGGAGCTGCCAGCTCCCCGTGCTGATGTCACCGGATAAACCAGTCATCCGCTGTTTCCCAGACTTCCTGCAGCGTTTCCTGTACAAATTCTTGCGCGGATTCTTTATCCACGGCTCTTAAAATTGTGAGTCCATCATTACTGGCAGATTTCACAATCACATCTACATCATCATAACGCTTACCGACACGTCGTAGCATTTCCTGTTGCAGGGCAGGAACAGAGCCTTTTGGCATTTTGCAGATTTTTTCTTTAGCGATACAGATCTCAATACGCATAACACCCTCCTGTCACTGTGCTTATGTACAGTTGTTATTTTTATCTGTATGGATAAACAGTGTCAATCATTCGGATTGGTTATGGGCATATATGGGACGCTTTGGGGCATGTATGGGACATTTTTAATCGGCGAAATCCGCCGAAGTTCGTCGACATGGTAAACGAATCATCTATCCAACCCTTGAAAAACGGCGCTCCTGGACGATCTTCGTCGATTTTTAAAAATGTTGCGTCACGCAGTTAAAGTGGCGGGCATACTCTTCAAGGCTGGTGATCCCCAACCGCACCCATTTAGGATGCGACCATTGCGGTAGACCGATGTAAATCATAACGCGTGAAGGATCTCTTCCACACTGCGCACACGGGCGATGCGTGGGTAGATATGGTTGATGCTGTTATTGTGCTGCTCGGCGCTGGCGGCACTACAGGCGTCTTCGGCAATCACCAGATTAAAGCCAAGTTCCCAGGCATTGCGGGCGGTGGATTCAACACCGATATTGGTCGAGATCCCACATAACACTATTGTATCGATACCTCGGCGGCGCAGTTGCAACTCCAGATCCGTACCGTAAAACGCACCCCACTGACGTTTGATGATTTCGATATCACTGTCAGTTGCACCTAATGCAGCTGGATGTTGCCACCAGTTTTCGGGCAACACTTTAGCGGGGGAGGGGGCATCAACCGGCTGTTTTAATGCTTCGGCGTAATCGGCAGACCAGCCAACGCGCACCAGAAACACGGGCTGACCGCTGGCGCGAAATTTCGCCGCCAGCTTCCCGGCGCGATTAACTACCTCATCGGCAGTATGTGGACCACCGGCAAAAGGTAAGATGCCTTCTTGTAAATCGATCACCACCAGCGCAGTGGTTTTAGCATTAAGTTCAAGCATAATGACTCCTGAAAAAACAAAATCGTGCCTCACACCTTAATGCGATTAGCCGATGGCGGAACGACAAATTTTGTTAATTTTTATGAGTTCGGGCAACACCTTTATAGCAAACTGGCGTAGAGTCTGATTTCAGGCCCGATATAAAGTGGTAACGAGGCGTTCCAGCGCGGGCCAGGCTCTTACGGTGCGGCAGAATTTCCAGTATAATAGCCGCCTTTTTTCATTCAGTTGTGACATACAGCTAACGCTGCGACTTGGTCACCTGCGCAGCAGGGGGCATCCGCCGGCAGCTAAGTTAAGGGATATCTCATGCGTACAGAATATTGTGGACAGCTCCGTTTGTCCCACGTGGGGCAGCAGGTGACTCTGTGTGGTTGGGTCAACCGTCGTCGTGATCTTGGTAGCCTGATCTTCATCGATATGCGCGACCGCGAAGGTATCGTGCAGGTATTTTTCGATCCGGATCGTGCGGACGCGTTAAAGCTGGCCTCTGAACTGCGTAATGAGTTCTGCATTCAGGTCACGGGCACCGTACGTGCGCGTGACGAAAAAAATATTAACCGCGATATGGCGACCGGCGAAATCGAAGTGCTGGCGTCCTCGCTGACTATCATCAACCGCGCAGATGTTCTGCCGCTTGACTCTAACCACGTCAACACCGAAGAAGCGCGTCTGAAATACCGCTACCTCGACCTGCGTCGCCCGGAAATGGCTCAGCGCCTGAAAACCCGCGCTAAAATCACCAGCCTGGTGCGCCGTTTTATGGATGACCACGGCTTCCTCGACATCGAAACTCCGATGCTGACCAAAGCCACGCCGGAAGGCGCGCGTGACTACCTGGTGCCTTCTCGTGTGCACAAAGGTAAATTCTACGCGCTGCCACAATCCCCGCAGTTGTTCAAACAGCTGCTGATGATGTCCGGCTTTGACCGCTACTATCAGATCGTTAAATGCTTCCGTGACGAAGACCTGCGCGCTGATCGTCAGCCTGAATTTACTCAGATCGATGTGGAAACTTCTTTCATGACCGCGCCGCAAGTGCGTGAAGTGATGGAAGCGCTGGTGCGCCATCTGTGGCTGGAAGTGAAGGGCGTGGATCTGGGCGATTTCCCGGTAATGACCTTTGCGGAAGCAGAACGCCGTTATGGTTCTGATAAACCGGATCTGCGTAACCCGATGGAACTGACCGACGTTGCTGATCTGCTGAAATCTGTTGAGTTTGCAGTATTTGCAGGTCCGGCGAACGATCCGAAAGGTCGCGTTGCCGCTCTGCGCGTTCCGGGCGGCGCATCGCTGACCCGTAAGCAGATCGACGAATACGGTAACTTCGTTAAAATCTACGGCGCGAAAGGTCTGGTTTACATCAAAGTTAACGAACGCGCGAAAGGTCTGGAAGGTATCAACAGCCCGGTAGCGAAGTTCCTTAATGCAGAAATCATCGAAGCCATCCTGGATCGTACTGCCGCGCAAGATGGCGATATGATTTTCTTCGGTGCCGACAACAAGAAAATTGTTGCCGACGCGATGGGCGCACTGCGCCTGAAAGTGGGTAAAGACCTTGGTCTGACCGACGAAAGCAAATGGGCACCGCTGTGGGTTATCGACTTCCCG
>OIDD01001145.1_pt1 | contig 11644 bp, 13 predicted proteins | sample 1606751 | NCBI WGS metagenome assembly OIDD01 (sample SAMEA3882544, study PRJEB24775) | human gut metagenome | biome: human-associated habitat; feature: intestine environment; material: feces | place: Netherlands | collected 2009/2010
CCGGAAGAAGTGAAGACCGCCCACTACCACGAAGACGAAACCCACATCCGCGCGCTGCTGGAAGCGGGCGGTTTGCAGCCCAAGGGCGGCATGGCGCTGGCCGCCGCCACGGTGCGGGGCTTGATCCTGACCGTCTCCCATCAGGAGCAGATCGGTGCTCTCTATCCGCAGGTGCTGGAAACGCTGGTGCGGGGCGCCTGCCGGGAGCTATTTGCATAAGCGGAAAGGCCGCAGTGATGCGGCTTTTCAAAAGGGATACAGTTAGCTTGCTCTAACTCACTTGCGTCATCTGTGTGAGTTAGAGGAGTTTAACATCTCGCTGTGAGGTCAAAACCATGAGAAAAAGTCAGAATTTCTGGGACAAAAACGCCGGGCGGTACGACCGATTCATGCGAAAGGACGCCGCGGCTTATGAGCGGCTATATGAGCTGCTGCGGCCTGTGGTGCGGCACAGAACCGTGCTGGAGCTGGCCGCCGGCACGGGACTGATCGCCAAAAACATCGTAAACAGCGCCGCCCATATCGAGGCCACGGACGCATCGCCGGAGATGATCGCGGAGGCGAAGCGGGACAACCGATCCGCCAAGCTGCATTTCTCCGTGCAGGACATGTTTCACCTGCCCTACGCCGACGGCAGCTTTGAGGTGATCATCGTGGCCAACGCCCTGCATATCGTTCCGGAGCCGGAGAAGGCCCTCTCCGAGATTCGCCGGGTGCTGAAGGACGACGGCGTGTTGGTTGCGCCGACCTTTACCCACGCGGACAACTCCTTTTTGGGGAAGGTCAAAGCATTTTTCATGAAGCTGGCGGGCTTTCCGCTGCACAGCAAATGGACGAGTGCAGATTATCTTTCGTTCCTGCGGGAAAACGGCTGGATGGCGCGGAAAAGCACCGTGCTGAAAGCGTCCTTCCCACTGACCTACGCAGAGTGTGTGAAATCGGAGGGATGAACCATGCAGATATTAGAACACGGGCAGGAACATGAGCGGACGCTGCTGTTTTTCCCCTGCACGGCAGAGCCTGTATGGGCCTTTGCCGACACAATCGCGCAGCTTTCTCAGAGATGGCATGTTTTTCAGGTGGTGTATGACGGCCATCAGCCGGAGTACCCCGGGGACTTCACCTCTGTGGAGCAGACCGTGGATGAGGTGATCTCCTACTTAGAAAACCACGGCGTCTCCCGTCTGGACGGGGCCTATGGGTGCTCCATGGGCGGCGTGTGCCTGACGCGTATGCTGGCATTGGGGAAAATACCCATCAGCCGAGCCATCATCGACGGCGGGATCACGCCCTATCAGCTGCCCTTCTTAGTGCGAAAGCTGCTGCTGGCTCGGGATGTGCTGTCCTTCAAAATGGCGGCAAACAGCCGAAAAATTCTGGAAGCGGCCTTTCCGCCGGAACGGTTTACCCCTGCAGGGCACGACCCCAAAAAGGAATACGATGCCATGGAAGCCTATCTCAAAACCTTTTCCGATCGGACGATCCGCAATATATTCTGGTCCGCCAACAACTACGCGCTTCCGAAGTGCCCCGCTAAAATCGGTGCGAAAATCACCTACTGGTACGGCGACGACGAAAAGAAGGATCGCAGGCGAGATATCCGGTTCATCAAGCGCTATTTTCCTAAGGTGCGCATCCATGGCATCCCCAAGATGGCCCATGCGGAGCTGGTGATGGTACACCCGGAAAAATTCTGCCGGTATGCGGAAAAATTTCTGACTTTGCAAACGGAGGAAGCATGACATGAAAGAAAAAATCAGACTCTCCGGCGTGCCGGAGACCATGCTGCAGACCGTTTATGCCAGGGCGAAGGAGAGCCGGGGGCGCGGCGCGATTCACGATGCAAAAACGGAAGAAATCATCGAGAAACTGGACTACGATTTTTCCCTTGCCGACAAGGACACAGCCATGCACAGCGGCGTCATTGCCCGCACCATCGTGCTGGACCGGCTGACAAAAGCGTGGCTTGGGGCGCACCCCGGCGCGGTGGCGGTCAACATCGCCTGCGGGCTGGATACCCGATGCTACCGGATGTCGGGTTATGCGCATTGGTATAACCTCGACCTGCCGGAGACGATGGCGGTGCGGGAGAAGCTCCTGCCGGAAAGCGGTTCGATTTCGCAAATCGCTATGTCCGCCATGGACGATTGGGGAGGCGAAATCGGCGAGCAGAATGTGCCGGTGCTGATCGTCATTGAGGGGCTGTCCATGTACCTGAACACAAAAGATGTACAGCGGATTTTTGCAGTGATTTCCAGCCGTTTTAAGAAAGCCACGGTATTTGCGGAAACGATGAATCCGATGATCGTGAGGCACTTCAAGGAAAAATCCATCGAGGGCAGCCATGCAAAATTTACTTGGGGAATCAAGAATGGGAAAACACTTGCCGAACTGCTGCCGGATTTTCGCTTTGTGGAGGAACACAGCTTAACCGAGGGCATGGCGGCATTTGCGCCAGTTTACAAGCTGCTGGACAGGCTGCCCGCCGTGCGGAATATTTCCAATAAGATCATCGTTCTGGAAAAGGAGTTGTAGAAGATGTCATTCTTTGAAAACACCCGCAAACCTGTGGGCCTCGGCGGGAAGCTCATGGTCGCCATGATGAATTTGGGTCACAGCCCTGTGGCGCGCTGGGGGCTTCAATTTCTGAATGCTGCGCCGGATGCCAAGGTGCTGGACTGCGGCTGCGGCGGCGGTGCGAACATCAAGAAACTTCTGAAAAAATGCCCGCAGGGTATCGTGAAGGGCATCGACTATTCGCCCGTCAGCGTGGAGAAGACGAAAAAGGTCAACGAGACCGCCATCGCTGAGGGGCGCTGTGCCGTCCTGCAAGGCAGTGTGGCGGATATGATCTTCGCAGATGACTGGTTTGATGCGGTCACGGCCTTTGAAACGGTCTACTTCTGGCCTGATCTGCCGCAGTGCTTTCGGGAGGTCTGCCGGGTGCTGAAGCCCGACGGGACCTTCCTCATCTGCAACGAGAGCAGTGGCGACACGGACAAGGATGAGAAGTGGACGGAGATTATCGGCGGTATGACCATATACAGCGGCGATGAGCTGAAAACATTTCTGGAAAACGCCGGATTCTGCAATGTTCAGATCCATAAAAACAAAATGGGCTGGCTCTGCGTGACAGGACAGAAGCGGGAGAAATAAGGAATGCTGCTGCAAACGATTCTGGAAGGACTGTGGCTGGGCGCACTGCTGGTGGCGGTCTGCGCTGTCGGTATCCGAAAGGGCGCTGTCGGCATGGTGCATCTGTATGGCGAAAAGGTGCAGGAGCGATGCATCGCACTGGGGCTGACCACAAGGGAGAAGATCAAACGGAACGCGCTGCGCTTCAAGGCGATCTGCATTCCAATCTACCTTTTTTATGTGCTTCTTTGCGTGTATGCCATCAACGGCGCACATACATTTTGGGACGGTTTCTGGCAGTGCTTTGTGATCCTGTCCGTGATGAATCTCATCGACCGGTTTGGCATTGACGGCTACTGGGTCGGACACACAGAGGCATGGGTGATCCCGGGGACAGAGGATCTGATGCCGTATATCTCAAAAGCCGATAAGCAGAAGAAATGGCTGTTCGGAACACTGGGAATGGCCGTGATTTCCCTGCTCCTTGCGGGACTCGGGCTGCTGCTGTAAGGAGGAAATACCGATGTCAAAGAAAGCGACCGAATTTCAGAAAAGAGAAATGAGCAAGATGTACCGCGGCAAGGAGATCTTCAAGCCGCTGAACACCGGCTGGGTGGATGAGCGCGTGGCCTGCGTGCGGGAGTGGGTGGCGAACATCTTCTTCTACCGCAAGGGCGACACCACCATCATGATCGATGCCGGGTACAACTACGACCGGCTGGCAGAAAAAATGGGCTGGCTGGGCATCGACCCGCAGTCCATCCGGCACATCCTCATCACTCATCAGGACACCGACCACGTGGGCGCGGTGGAGGCAGACAGCCCCGGTTTGTTCCGGAGCGCAAAGCTCTATATCGGCGAGATTGAAAACCGGTATCTCACCGGCGAGGTGCGGCGAAAAGTCATATATCATCTCTATAAATTGCCGCAGGTCACAATTAACAACGAAAAGGTGCTGCTGCATGACGACGAGACTTTCGAGATTGACGGCATCAAAATTGAGTGCTTTCTCGTCCCCGGCCATACATGGGGGCATATCTGGCACTTTGTGATCTACATTCCCGCCTCCGCTGTGGCAGCGTGGCTTTGCGCGCTGCTTTGAGGACGTGTGACAGAAGCAATCGTTTTGGGAGGCAGAGATTTTTCATGCGTGTGATAAAAAAAGTCCTGCATGAAAAAAGAAAAACAACAGAAGCCCATATCCAGCAGCTTCAGCAGGCGGGGAAACAGGGTGTCCGATATACAGCGATGATGCCGGATATTCCGTTCCTGATGTTGGGGCTAATCAGCGATATTGGCTGGATGATCCACTTGATTGCAGGTGTTATTTACTTTTGCAGAAACGGCTTTTGCCATGTGCTGGACTATGCGGCGCTACTTGCGCTGGCGGGCGTCCTGTTCGGTGTTGCGTATCTAATTTATCTGAACAAGATCCACGAAAAGGAGATTGCCACAAAGCTCCAAAAGAATTTGAGCTTTGGGATAACGGTTTATTCCGGACTGGCAGGGGCGGTTGTCGGAATGACTCAGATCACAACAGCGGGCGTTTCCTCAGTGCTTGTATGGCTCATCGTTGGCGGTGTTCTTAACTTCGTCGCAGGACTGCCAATCTACCTCTCCTTCAAAAAAGGAATTTTCTATGGGGTGCAATGACTTTATGAACCGCAATAGGAGGCGAAGAAAATGGGAGCATATCCAGCGACTGTAAATACTGTGCGGCGTTCGCCTCTTTTGGCTTGTCCAAATCGAACCGCACATTGATCCGATACTTGCTCATTTCTTCGCCTCAGCCTTCATCTGCGTTTCCGCCAGATATTCATATCCCTTTGCGGCGGCGCAGATGTCCTCGACGAATTTCACACGGTCTGCGTTTACCTTGCTGAAATTTTTAATGAGACACCCGCCGCCACCGGTCACATACAAGGTCATCGTATTCTCATCATAGCCGTGCTCACGCAGCCTGCGGAAGATGTCCCGCACATACTCGGCGGCAACGCTCTTAATGATTTTCAGATCGGCAGGCGCAATGTTTGCCGTGCCGGTGATCAGCACCTCGTCGATGATGGCATCGTTGATTTCCCGCTGCGTTTTCTGCATAAACGCCTCACGGACAGCGAGGGTACACTGATAAGTCCCGAATTTCTCGGTGAACACTTTGCCCTGCTGCGGCTTGCCGTTGATCATATACAGCGTGTTCATTGTGCCGTTGCCAATGTCGGCGATCAGGTTGACGCCTTTCAGTGTGGTTGCAAAGCTGGCAATAGCGGCGTACCCCTGCGGATAGATACGCACATCGTCGATATAGAGGTGGTAGTCCGCCTTTTGTCCGCTTGCCCAGGTCAGCGGCAGACCGGCGGCAATCACAATGTGCGCCTCGGTGAGATTTTCGGCTTTCAGCTCCTTGGCAATTGCCGCAAGGGTCAGCACATAATAGTCCTCATCCTTGATCTTGTCCGGCGCAAATTCCTTGTGCCCCTCGCCGATGAGATAATACCTGCCGCCGTAGACCAGCATATCCGCCGTGAACAGCGGCTCGTGGTCATAGGCGGCGATGCCGGTGGGAAAGCAGCAATTGGCCGTTTTCATATTCCCGTACCCGTGGTCAATGCCGATGATTTTTGTGTTGTGGATTGTTTTCATCATAAGTCCTTTCCTGCGCATAGCGCATTTCAAAATATTTCGGATAACTCTTTTTCGGGCGGTTATCCTTTGATCCCGTTTTGCCGTAAAATTTCTGTGTACAGCTCCTTTTCAGCCGGTAATACCGCTTTCAGAAAATAGTTGCAGTAGATACCGTACCGAGAAATGAGCTGCACGCATTTCGTTTCCTCACCGTCATCCAGCAGCAGACAGTTTTCCTTATAGCAATTACAGCAAGTTTTGCGTACAAGGGCGTTGATTTCTTTCCGCTGCTTCGGCGTAATTTTGAGTACCATAGACTAAACCTCCTTCCTGTTTTACGGGCAGCAAAAAAGCCGCCGAGTGTGACCTCGACGGCTCGATGACTGCCTTCTGTATATTGAATGGGGGAAACGGCAGAAAAAGGTATGTTTATAGCAACACATCCAAAATGCTGTTCGCAACACGAGAAAAATCCTTGAATATCAGGCGCTTTTCTGCTACAATTATATAGAACAAATGTTTCTGTTTGGCAATTCAGAGAAAAAACATCTTGGCTTTTTATCGCCGCAAGACCGGTTTGTGGGACACTTGGCTTGATAAAATATAGAAGGAGGCGGGATGTATGAGCGATGGACTTGGCTTTCTTACTGCCGTTTACCGGGACGGTCGTGTACATATAGGCGGCAAAAGCTACCCGGCGGGTACCTTTGCGGTGCAGCTTTTGAATCAGTATTATAAAGATGACACGGCGGCGAGGATCGCCGTGTTCCGGCAAAGTAACTGGAATGTACAGGAGCAGCTATGCGCCGGCTATCTGAACGAAACAGATTTTATTAAGGCCGGAAAGGAGATTCTGACAATTCTGCAAACCCTGCCGAAGCTAAAGCCTTTTTCCTCCTTGGACATTGCAGCGGAGAAGCAGCGAATTGCAGAGCTATTCACGGAAGGCAACGCTGCTGCCCTTTCCGACTATCTGCGGCGCAGGGCAGCAATAGCGCAATTCGATGATGTGTTCTCTCCCGGATATGATAAAGCACTGTTCAAAAGTGGTGAAACGATGTGCGCAACCGTTTTAATTACTCTCCGCTTTTATGATGCTATCCCGGAGGACATGTGCAAGGCGTTTGAACTGCTTAAGCGGTTTGTATCTCGTGTAGACGAAGCCGACCGATTTGACGAATACCACCTGCTGCCCATTGCAACGGAGATATTCGGGATGAATTCATTTCCCTTGCACACGGAATATATTGCTCTCCCAAAACGGCGGAACAGTCGCATCCTTGTCACTGCCCGAAGAATGACCTTTGAGAGCTATTACAGCTTTGTGCTGACGGATTTCTTTGAAGGGCTGCACCACGGACACTATCCAAGGCGATGCGAGGTTTGCAAGCAGTATTTCCTGATGCAGAGCGCACGGCGGCAGAAATACTGCACCTATGGCACGGCACCGGAGTTGTACCACGGCGAAAAGATCAGTTGCCGCCGGTACGCTATTATTCAGGGCAAAGCGGAGCGGGCAAAGGATAACCCGTTGAAAGCCGCCTATGACCGCCGTTGCTCGGCGATACGCTCCGAAAAGAGTCGGGGAACGATCTCTGCCGAGTTTGCGCAGGCGGCGCAGGCCATGGCGAAGCGGCGCTTGGAGCAAGCGGAGGAGGACGATGCATACGCCAAAGCAAATTACTTTACCGAATTGGAGCGCACTAAGCTGTACGCTGACACGGACAAAAGAATGAAATGACAGGAGGTGCATTCGGTGTCCAAAGAACAGAATGAAGTATTAGAGCAACAGCGGTACCTTTTGGAGCGCCGGATGTACCGCCTTGATCCTGCGCCGCCGAAGCTGTCGGCGCAAGAATACATCGTCCGTTATCTCACCACAAAAGAGGACAAGTATCTGACTTGGTACCTCCACGATCAGGAACCTGCGCTTAACAAACTGGCACAGGCCGCCTGCGAACGATACGCTATGACGGAGCATTTTGCGGACATCAAGCAAGCAGCGGTGTGCGGTATCCTGGCCGCCCTTCAAAAGTACGATCCGGCTGTCGGCGCACCGTTTGCCGCTTTTCAAAAGCGGCATATACAGTACGGTATTGATGATTATATCCGCACAGCGCAGAGCGGTGTTGTCACGATGACGGCAGATACCTATCCCGTCCTGCGGCGCATTATGGCAATTTACCATCTAAGCGGCGATGATTGCAACGACAGCAGCATTCAGCGAATTGCCGATGAAACCGGAATGGGAGAAAAGATCGTCCGCAAGTATATTGCGATAGGCACGCTGAACGAGCGCCGAGTAGATTTTTACCGGCAGTACGATGAGGACGGCGGGGAAACGGCGGAAGACATTTCGGTGGACACCACCTCGCAGCCGGACAAGCTGTATTTTCGGGCGGTGCTATATGACGCGCTGCATCAAGCATACGACAGCCTGACCTACCGGGAACAGCGCACGGTTGCCAAGCATCTTGGCTTCTGCGATACCTGCTGGTCGGTCAGGAAAGCGGTGCTGATAAACGGTGAAATCGAGTACAGGCCCATAAAACCCATGACCTTTGAAGAAATCTCCCACTCCGCCAGCCGCAAGTCGGATAAAGCCTCCGAGCGGACTTACAACAGAGCATTGGAAAAGATGAAGGAACAAATTCTTAGTAATCCGGAGTATCAATTCATCCTGAGTTAAAAAACATAATGTCTTCTAAAGATGATGTGCTTTTAATACAGTAAATAATTCAATTAGTTTTTCTATATGTTTATTTGCTGAATAGCAGACAAGAAATTGCCCCTCAAATGGGGCAATTTGACAAAAAAATAAAACTGTGCTATTCTTTGAATCGGGATCAGTGCACGGGTCTTACAAAACAATTTTACAATACCCCTATAAGAGATGCGCGAGGGACAAGCCCGATGACCGCACGGCAACCTCCCGGAGAGAAAGGTGCCAAAGCTTGTACGATAGGTTATACCAGCCCCGCAAGCTGGATTTTTTGCACCTATTTTCCGGGAGTACGGGGAAATGAGGTGTATTTTTATGAGCAATGGCATTCGTTACAGAGTCCAAACTCACTGGGGCTACTTCAGTCTGGATGAGGATTCTTATCAGGACTATCTAGCGGGTAAACTGTGGATCATCTGGAAACCCGGCAAGACAGAGACGCCCAAGCCAGAGGCAGAATTGACTCACCTGTCTGCCGAGGCGATTCGACTTCGTGAGTCGGCGCAAGCAGATGCCTATTCCTTGCTGCAAGTAAGATTCCCCGCCACAGCAATAACGCCTTATCAAAAACGCATGGAGAATGTGGGCATTGACGAATTGCTTTTGTCGGTGCGTTCCTCTAACGGATTGCACGGAGCTGGGTTAGACACATTAGGTGGTGTGATGAAGATCATGGAGCAAGAGGGCGGCCTGCGTTCCGTGCGGAATTTGGGAACCAAAAGTGAGGCTGAGATTCGCCGACACTTTATTAATTACTGCTACGGTCTGCTATCCGAAGGTGAAAAGGGGCAATACTGGCAGATGATTATTGATGGCAATCAGAAAAATGCACTTTAATTAATGGAGGGATAAAGAATGTTCGGAGCAATCATCGGCGATGTGGTCGGCTCAAGATTTGAGTTTGACAACTGCAAATCCAAGGAGTTTGAGCTCTTTACCAACACCTGTGACTATACTGATGACACGGTGATGACGCTGGCGGTGGCCAAAGCGCTGCTACTCTATGGGACCATCACGGATATGGACGCCTTCAAGCGGGAGCTTGTCCGGGTGATGCACGAGGTAGGACTGCCGCACCCGCACTGCGGCTATGGCGGAAGATTCTGCACATGGATGATGAAGAATTATACCGAGCCTTATGGTAGCTTCGGCAACGGCTCTGCCATGCGGGTGTCCCCGGTGGCGTGGTTTGCCGGTTCTCTGGACGAGTGTGAAAAACTGGCGGCGGCCACTGCCGAAGTGACTCACAATCACCCGGAGGGCATCAAGGGTGCTGTGGCAGTGGCAGGAGCCATTTATCTGGCGAGAACGGGTCACTCTATGGCAGAGATCCGGAAGTATACGGAGCAGTACTATCACATCGATTTTACCTTGGATGAGATCCGGCCGGACTACGATTTCGTAGAGACCTGCCAAGGCTCTGTGCCGCAGGCGTTGGAAGCGTTCTTTGAATCCACCGGTTTCGAGGACGCCATCCGCAACGCCGTTTCCATCGGCGGCGACAGTGACACCATTGCCGACATGGCCGGGGCTATTGCAGAAGCCTACTACGGCGCAGACCGGGAGATGAAAGACATCGCTCTGTCGTATCTGGATCTGGACCTGCTGGACATTGCGGAGGAGTTTGAACGGAGGTTTGTACTGCCTAATTCACACAAATAGCGGTTCGAAGCCGCCAGTTTTTGCAATGAAAACTGGCGGCTTCCCTCTGAAAATGTTACAGGATTTGCTTAAGATATTTGGGTATCAAATAAACACATCCCCACGGTTAATTTCCACATTGCTTTCTAAGCAAAGCAGTAATATTCGTTCAAAAGCACATAACAAACGAAACCGCCATTTCTTACTGCTTATTTGTTTGGAGTATTGCTTGAATTTCGGCCAAATGAGTCTGCGTAAACCGGATATCGGCATTGCCGATCGAGATTGTAATCGGTTCGCTCGTATGAACATTAGCAGACTTTACACTCCGGTAAAACTGCTCAATAATTTCTTTATTCGAGCGCATAGCCTCAAAGCGTTTGCTGCAATCCAAGCAGAGTGCAATCCTCATTTGCGGCCAATAATACTTCGGCTGTGCCCAGATGTTATTCACCTCAATGTACTCTGTAGATTTAACGGTACGACACATTTGACAGAAGCATCCGTCCGTATTGGATGCCGGGCGATATCGCTTGATTGTATTCTCTCGAATCTCACTGCTATTGACCGACTGCTCTTTTCCATTTGGCAGACGCACTTTATCAACCGTTCGTAATTCCTGAACCTTAATTATCTCACGGGCGCTTCTACTCTGGCTCTGAATTTGTGAGCGGAGATTATTATGGTTTTTAACCGGCTCGTTGGGAAAATCACTTTCGTCAAATACGCCGGTATAATCCGTGCGTTTGATACTGGACAATCCATATTTTTCGATGAGTTCTTCGGATATAAAGCCTTCAAAGATACACTGTTCAAGAATATGATAGCCATAGCGGATGTCGGGCATTTGCAGGTCTTCGATATCATCAGCAGTGATTTGGGTTCTTATACCTAAGTCCTCATAAGAAACCAAAGAAATATCTCTGCAGCCAATCAGCTTTGCCAGTTCCATGGCTTCTTTAGATGCAATGTGGGAGTTAAGCAGTTTTCCATAGAAGTACCCGCTTTCAAGTGTCGTAATAAACACATCTTCCGTGTGGTATTCGCCATCTTCTGTAAGCAAGGGGACCCGATTCTTATTTTGCAGGAGGACTCCAAGGGAAGCATTAAATTGACTGCGACTGCACTTCAACTCAGAAATTAGCTGCCGGTATTTTTCTGCGTTAGTAGCTGTTGATGTGAGGATGCCTTCCAACTTATCGTCGTAAAGAGATTTTTTGTATCTGCTATCAATAACCACAATATCAACGCCAAGAATTCGCTCCAGCGTGTTTTTGGGCAAGATCTTCGTATTTAAGATGCCGTATTCCGGTGTCGATACAGCCGCAGTTTCATCAACAAATATACTCATCTCATTGAAGGAAACATAGGAAATCTCTTGCGGTGAATATTTACCTTTTATCGGGATAATTTTTGTGCTCCTAAGCTGCTGTGAATATGGCCGAAGTTCAGGTGTTTCCGCAAGGTAGCGATACAGCGCTGTACGGTATTTGTCATCCTCAATATGCAGATGTGCCCGTTCGC
>OIDD01001149.1_pt1 | contig 11628 bp, 10 predicted proteins | sample 1606751 | NCBI WGS metagenome assembly OIDD01 (sample SAMEA3882544, study PRJEB24775) | human gut metagenome | biome: human-associated habitat; feature: intestine environment; material: feces | place: Netherlands | collected 2009/2010
CCGCCGTATCGAGCGCCATATCGGAGCCGAACTCTTTGACCGTTCCCATAAGCCCGTGACCTTGACGGAAGCCGGGCGGATTTATCTGGACATCGAAGGACAGATACAGGAATTGTGTAAAGTACGGGAACAACGGATCCAGGATTTGGGGCAGACCATTGGCGGGACCGTGCGCATTGGCAGTTCCAATTATCGGAGTTCGACGATACTGGCCAAGGCGATTCCTGTCATCAATGAACGCTATCCGCATATCGATATCTGCCTGGAAGAAGGGACGACGCGGGAACTGGAAGATTTCGCCCTCCAAGGGAAGACGGATTTTTCCATCGTCGTCAGGACGGCCGGCCATTCGGATTTGGAATATGTTGAGCTTTTCCAGGAAGAACTGCTCCTGGCCATCTCACCGGCCTGGGACCTGGAACGGGAACCGCTGTATGATAAGAAGCGCCACTCCCGCTACCCGGTCTTTGATTATCATAGCCTTGACGGCCATCCTTTCCTGGTCATGAAAGAAGGGCAGGAACTGCGCCATTCCTTTTTTTCCCTTGTCGAAGCCCTGGATATATCGCCGACCGTGGCTCTGGAAACGACGGACATGGCCACGGCGCAGACCCTGGCCGGCATCGGCGTCGGCGCGGCTATCGTACCGGGCGGCCTGGCTGTAGCCAATACGCCGGCCGTGGAACCGAAGTATTTTTCCCTGCGGTCCTATCTGGACGATTGGGACGTCGTCCTGGCCTATAAGCGGGGACGCTATTTGTCCAAGGCGGACAAAGCCGTCATCAGCGTCATCTGCGATGTCGCTGGGTGAGTGTAAAAAAAGGGGCTGTCGCACGAAGGTTTTTGCCATCATGCATGGCCCTTTTGCTTCATAGTTTGTAGTACGGAGTTTTTAGAAGATAGCTTTAAATTTAAAAACCTTCACTAAAAACTATAAACTGCAAACTTAATACTCAAAAAGGGGCTTGTCGTCATGCGACAAGCCCCTTTTTTGCATTCCTAAACGGATTATTTTGCGAAGTAACGAGCCAGGAGGCCATCGAATACACGGCCGTGACGAGCTTCGTCTTTTGCCATTTCATGAACCGTGTCATGGATAGCGTCGAGGTTGAGCTGTTTAGCGAGGGTGGCGATTTCTTTCTTGCCTGCGCAAGCGCCCTGTTCAGCAGCAGCACGCATTTCGAGGTTGGTCTTGGTGTCGTCGGTAACGACTTCGCCGAGGAGTTCAGCGAATTTAGCAGCGTGTTCAGCTTCTTCGAAAGCGATGCGTTTGTAAGCTTCTGCGACTTCCGGATAGCCCTGGCGGTCAGCGACACGGCTCATAGCGAGGTACATGCCGACTTCGGAACATTCACCAGTGAAGTTGAGGCGGAGGCCTTCGAGGATGCGTTCGTCGACGCCTTTAGCAACGCCTACGCGATGTTCGTCAGCGTATTCTTTGACGCCAGCGACGAGTTCCGTGAATTTTTCTTTCGGAGCGCCGCACTGAGGACACTTTTCCGGAGCTTCCGTACCTTCATAAACAAAACCGCAAATGCCGCATACAAATTTTTTCATCATTCATTCCTCCTGATATTATAATACATTTTGAATAAAATGGATATTAACTGGATACTAACAAATAACTTTTATTTGTTATGGCTACATTATAACAGACCGATAGGGGAAAATCAAGAGTAATTTTGTAAAACTTTTAATTGAAAATAATTATTAATTAAATGAGGCGGGGAAGAACCGGCCATTCACGGTCAATTTTATTGCAATTTAGACATCACTCCTATATAATGGAGATAGTATCCATAAAAGCCTAGACGATATCATGATTATAAAACGAGACTGAAATTTGGAGGTTACGCCTATGTGGAAAAAGAAAGCTGCCTGCATCCTGGCGGTCATGGCCCTGTGCGGGACCATGGCTGCCAGTGCAGCGAATTATACGATTCTGGAAAAAGCGGATAAAGTAGAAACGACGGTCTACGGGACGACGCAGACTGGATCCTTGAACGAACGTATTGCTGCCCTGGACAAACTGCTCAATGGGCAGTCGACCGTTTCGGGCAGCCTGCAGGACAAGACCAATGCCTTATATAAAGATGTATATGGAAATTCGGGTTCCGATTTATCTTTACTGACGGCAGTCAATCTCATGCAGTGGCAGTACTCCGGCCAGATTACGGATGAACCTCTTCTGGTCCGGGTGGAATCGCTGGAACAGAGCATCGATGGCAAGACCTTGAGTGGTTCCCTGGAAGGCCGCGTCCTGTCCCTGCGCCAGGCACTCCTGGGCAATAAGAAGTACGTGTCCCAGACCGTCACGATCCCGGCCAATACACTGGTGACGATGACTAATATCGATGCCCTCAATTCTAAGACCATCCAGGAAGGTGACGTCGTCCGCTTTGCCGTGGCTGATGACGTCTGCGTCGGCGATGTCATCGCCATCCCTCGCGGCATGGAAGCGACGGGGACGGTGACGAAAGCCCGGAAGTCGGGCCGTTTTGGCAAAGATGGCAAGATTGAGATTACTTATGACAATGTCCGCGCTGCCGATGGATCACCGGTAGCCCTTATAGTGGGCGATAAGACCAAGGAAGAATATAAGCGGACGGCCGGCGCTGTCGGCGCGTCAGCAGCTGGCGCCATCATCCTCGGCCCGGTCGGCCTGGTCGGCGGTCTTTTCGTCCATGGCAATGAAGTCGATATTCCTGCAGGGACGACGATGTATGCCGAAACGAAGGAAAATGCCGAAGTCGTCGGATTCAAGGAAAACGGCGTCATGGACAATATGAAGACGGCCAATATGGCAGCCAGCGGCGTACAGGTCCCGTCATTTGCGCCCGTTGCCAACAATGACGTCGACAATAGCGGGAATGGCGATACAGGGGCCTATACTGATACGGATACAGCTCCCCAGAGCAGTGGAGGCGATTTGCAGGCCGGTCTCCAAAATGGTACGGTAACGCCTGTCGACCTGGACAATAGCAAACACAACGATGACCAGCAGGCCGTCGTGACGATTCAATCCGATACCGCAGGTGACGCGAATGAATAAAACGTGGACAGCGGCGATGATCGCAGCCCTGCTGCCGCTGACTCTTTCGGCCAGTGCCGCTGATACAGCTAAACTTCATACGGATAAGGTCATGGCCGTTCCCGTGACAGAAAAGAAAATCCTGCCTGTCGATTTGGACCAGGCCGCTGCTTCGCAAGACGTCGTCCTGCCGCAGCAGCCCGTCCATATGACGGCCGATACCTTTTTCGCCCGTAATGCCGACGGCTATGTCAAGAGCCGGGGCAATGTCGACATCAAGCAGGGCATGGATGAAGTCCATGCCAACTATGTCGAAGGCAATATGAAAAGCGGCGTCTACCATACGAAAGGGCCTGTGGTCTATGTCAATGAGACCAATGCCCTGACCGGGCAGGATGTGACCTATAACAGCCAGAACGGCAGCATGAGCATGGATAAGGTCGAAGGCTTCATGGGTCCTACAACCTATATCCGCGGGACCGATGCCGAAATGTACGACAATATCGGCTACGTCAAGCACGGCCTGATTACGACGCCCCATGCCGTTGCCAAGACGCCGGACTATTATATTACCGGTGACGATATCCGCATCTATCCGGGGGAAAAGTTCACGGCTGAAAATACGGCTCTCTGGTTCAAGCACGTCCGCCTGTTTACCTATGGTCACTATGAAGGCCGGCTGGATAACAAGAATAAAACCAAGCCTTACATCTTTACTTTACTGCCGCGGCCGACGTATAACAGTGATGACGGCATCGGCGTCCGGGGTTATGCCGACATACCGCTCAACGATTCTGGTGATTTGACCTTCCATGCCAGCTATGCCTTGAACTCCAAGAATGGCCTCAAGCCGGCGGCACGGATACAGAAGGATACCAAAATCGGGTCCTTCCGCTTTGGCTACAGCAAGGAAGAAAGTACCGATAACGACGATAACATCTGGGCTACGAAGTGGCCGGAACTGGAATACTTTGCACCGCGCCTCCATCTCGGCGACACCGGCATTTACATCGATTCCAGTGCCAACTGGGGCCGCTGGGCCGAAGATGGCGTCAAGACGGGGACCCATAAAGGCTTCCGCACGGAAATCACTCATACGCCTATCCCCTTATGGCAGCGTGCCAATGTGCGCTTCTTCGCCGGCTACCGCAAGGATTGGTATTCTACCGATGATGCTCAGCGCCGCGATCCTTATTCCGGCGTCATCCTCAACCAGGGCATCAACGACCGCTTGTGGACCAGCTTCTGGTATAAGAAACACAACGTCAGCGGCTACACGCCGTATCGCTTCGATACCCTCGATGACCCCCGTCAGCACGGCCTGTCCATCGGCTACGTCCTGACACCGCGGGATACGGTCATCTTCTCCTGGGCCCAGGACCTCGACGATGATCACATTTCCAGCCGCAACTACACCTGGGTCCGCGACCTCCACTCCTTCATTGCGACCATTACCTATAAACAGGTCGATAAAGAATGGCAGGTCAAGATCAAGGCCAAGGACTTCGATTTCTAAAAAGGAGATTGTCGCATGGGGGTATATGTCCTCATGCGTGGTTCCGTTCTCTTTAATGTTTGAGGTAATACATCAAACATCAAACTTTCAACTTCAAACTCAAAAAAAGGCGCTGTCGCACGAAGACAGCGCCTTTTTTTACTCTCTTTTTACACTGTTTTTAGCCGGTTTTGCGCTATAATGGAATAGAATGAGAAAACTGGATTTTACATGAAAGGACTGTAGCCCTATGCCTTTGATTTACTGTGTCGAAGATGATGAAAATATTCGTGAACTCGTCGGTTATGCCCTGCGCAGCCAGGATTTTGAAGTCGAGACTTTTGCCGACAGCAAGGAATTTTGGCCGGCCTTGGAGAAGCGGACGCCGGCTTTGCTCCTTTTGGACATCATGCTGCCTGGTGAAAGCGGCAATGACATATTGGAAAAACTGCGCAAGACCCAGCCGTATAAGACGCTTCCCGTCATCATGCTGACGGCCAAGACCAGCGAATATGACATTGTCAAAGGCCTGGACGGTGGCGCCGACGATTACGTCTGCAAACCCTTCGGCATCGTCGAGCTCATTTCCCGTATCCGCGCTGTCCTGCGCCGTTCGGGCCGGCAGAATACGGAAACGAATCTCTATACGTATGGGCCGGTTGCCCTGGACCAGGAAAAGCATGTCGTCACCGTCGAGGGCAAGCCGTGTCACTTGACGGTAAAAGAATTTGAACTCCTGCGCTATCTCCTGGTCAATACGGATATCGTCCTCAAGCGGGAACAGATCATGGAAGCGGTCTGGGGCTTTACCTATGAAGGCGAAAGCCGGACCATCGACATGCACATCAAGAGCCTGCGCCAGAAGCTGGGCGATGGCGGCAAGATCATCCATACCGTGCGCGGCGTCGGATACGTCATTGGAGGGAATGTATGAAGCGGAAAGTCTATCTCAGCCTGTTGTCCATGGGCCTGGCCTGTATGGCTGTGACCCTGCTCATTTCGACGTGGTTCTTCTGGCGTTCTACACAGCATCAGATCCAGCAGGAATTGACGATGACCATGGATGTCGTCGAAACGGCCCTTGAAGAAGGCCATGATACGTCCCTGTATTTGAAGAAAATCGGCATCCATCATACGAACGGCCTGCGTATCACTTGGATCAATGCCCGCGGCGATGTCCTCTTTGAATCGGATTACGATAAAGGAATCATGGAAAATCACCTGGCCCGGCCGGAAGTACGGGCGGCGATTGAAAATGGGGAAGGGACAGCCGTCCGCGATTCCCAGACCCTGTCTAAGGCCCTCTATTATTATGCCAAGAAATTTCCTGATGGGACCATCTTGCGGATCAGCTTGGAAAGGGATACGTTTTATGCTCACTTCCTCAGCCTCCTGCCGTGGGCCCTCCTGCTCTTGGGACTGTCGGCCCTGGCCTGTGTCAAGGCCTCGCGCCTGCTGACGGCGAGCCTGCTCAGCCCGCTCCGGCAGACGGCTTTGTTCATCCGCCAGATCAATGACAGCGATGTGAAGATGGTCCAGCCGCCGCGCGTCGACCATGAATTACAGCCCTTAGTGGACAAGGTCTTTTTGCAGAGCCAGACCATTGCGGATAATATGCGCAGTCTGGAACAACAGCGCAATATCATGCGCCTCATCATGGAAAATCTCCAGGAAGGCGTCATCCTGACGGATAAATCCTATGGCATTGCCGGCCTCAACCTGCGGGCAGCCCGCTTCCTGGGCGCTGGGAATACACAGGCTGTCCTGCAGCGCAACCTCCAGGAACTCCTTCCCGATGCGCCCTGGGACAGGCTGCAGCATATGGACAGTGTCTGTGAGACGAAACTCATGCGAGCGGACCGCCTCTATCTGCTGACTCTTCAGCCAGTCTATAAAAATGATGATTTCTACGGCATGTTGTTCATCATCGATGATGTGACCGAACAAGAACACCGGGAACAGCTGCGGCGGGAATTTACGTCCAATGTATCCCATGAACTGAAGACGCCGCTTACCTCCATCAGCGGCTTTGCCGAAGTCTTGTCGACGGGCCTCTTCAAGAATAAAGACGACGTCATCCATTTCGGGACGCTCATCCGTAAGGAAGCCCTGCGCCTCTTGCAGATGATCGAAGAAATCATGCACCTGGCCCGCATCGAAGACGGCAAGCGCCAAGTGAACCTGGAACGGCTATGCTTGCGCGACTTGGTCCAGGATATCGTAGAATTTATGGAGCCGGTCCTGACGGAAAAGAAAGTGACCGTCCAGTGTACCATGGACGACACCGAAGTGCTGGCCGACCGCGGCCTTTTCCGGGAACTGATCATGAATCTCCTGGACAATGCCGTCAAGTACAACCGCCCAGGCGGCCATGTCTACATCACTGTCCGCCACGACGACCATAAGGCCTTTTTCAGCATCTGCGATACGGGCATCGGCATCCCTGAAGACAAACAGCAGCGCGTCTTTGAACGCTTTTACCGGGCCGATTCCAGCCGGTCCCGCAAAATCAAAGGGACCGGCCTGGGCCTGGCTATCGTCAAGCACATTGTCGAACAGCATCACGGCACTATCGCCTTGAGCAGCAAGGAAAACGAAGGCACGACGATTACCATCACCTTGCCGATGTAGGGAGGAGGGGCCATCCGTAGGGATGATTTTCCGGTCAGGGGCCCCATACCCGTCCGACACATCCAACATCAAACTTTCAACTTCAAACTCAAAAAGGCGCTGTCTTCATGGGACAGCGCCTTTTTTTACAATATTTTACATTACATACATAAAGTCCTTACATCTCCTTGGTAGGATAAGACTGTATTCAGAATCAGGAACATCTCAGATTCGTTTATTCAAAGGAGAGGATTTTTTATGAAATGGAAAAAGTTAGTTCTTGTCGCCTTAGCTGCTACTATGGCCATTGGGGCTGCCGGCTGCGGAAGTCAGCAGAAAGCAGATGCCGGGAAAGGTTCGGCTGTTTCCGGCAGTATTACCGGTTCGGGTTCTTCGGCGCTGCTGCCTTTGGTCAAAGATGCAGCTGAAAAATTCAAGACGACGAATAAAGACGTAACGATCACCTTGAATGCCGGCGGTTCTGGCACGGGTCTGAAACAGGTTTCCGATGGTTCTGTCGATATGGGTAACTCCGACGTACCGGCTGAAACGAAACTGGATAAAGCCAAAGCGGAAAAATTGGAAGACCATAAAGTCTGTGTCATGACGGTCGCTACGATCATCAATAAAGACGTAGGCGTCAAGAACCTGACCCGTCAGCAGTTACAGGACGTATTCACGGCAAAAGTCACGAACTGGAAAGATGTCGGCGGCAAAGATATGCCAATCGTCCTGGTTACCCGCCCGAAGACGTCCGGTACGCGGGCCCTGTTCAAACAGTACGCTATCAACGGCGCGGAAGAAGCCGACAATAAATCCCTGGAAACGGATAACTCCGGTATCCTCATCCAGAGCGTCGCTCAGAATCCGGGCGCTATCGGCTATGTTGCACTGCCGTACCTGCTCAATAACGACACAGTCGACTCCGTTTCCATCGATGGCGTAGCACCGACCCTGGAAAATACCTATAACGGTACCTACAGCGTCTGGGGCTATGAACATATCTACACCAGCAAAGAACCGAAAGCTGCCGTCAAAGCCTTCATCGAATACATTACGGGCGCCGATTACGGCAAACGCATCGAAGAACTCGGCTATGGCGTAAGCTCGAAGATGCAGACCAAAGAAGTTCACTAATTTTACTGGAGGAACGACATGAATGCAATCGAAACGGTAGTCCAACGGGCTCACCGCAACGAGAAAGCAGCCAAAACGTTCATCACTATTTGCGGCATCGGTATGGCACTGGTGCCGCTTCTCATTGGCGCTTTTCTCTTCATTAAAGGTACAGATACGTTTTTCACCTTTGGCCACAGCGTGACGGAATTTCTCTTTTCCGGTCAGTGGAAACCGAGTGATACCGCCGAAGGTGGCGGCCAGGTCGGGGCGGCCATGTTCCTGGCCGGTTCGCTGGTCACCTGTCTCTTGTCGCTGATCATTTCCCTGCCCTTCAGCCTGGCTTCGTCCATCTATATGACGGAAATCGCGACGCCTCAGCGGCGGCACCTCATCCAGCCGGCTATCGAATTGTTCACGGGCATCCCGTCCGTTGTCTATGGCTTCGTCGGCATGACCGTCCTCATCCCGGCCCTGCGCCACATTTTCCCCATGCCCTTTGGCTTTTCCGTCCTGGCTGCCGGCATTGTCCTGGCTATCATGATTTTCCCGACCATTACGACTATGGCTGCCGATGCCATGGCCGCCGTGCCTAAGTCCTGGCGTGAAGCGTCTTACGGCCTCGGTGCGACGCGGTGGGAAACGATTGCCCACGTCGTCCTGCCGGCAGCGAAAAGCGGTATCTTCACCGGCATTATCCTAGGCCTGGCCCGTGCTTTGGGCGAAGCCCTGGCTGTCGCCATGGTCATCGGCCAGATGAAAGTCTTCCCGACGTCCCTGTTCCTGCCGGCCAGTACGCTGACGACAGCTATTTCTGCCGACATGGGCGGCGCCATGGAAGGCGGTGAATACAACGCAGCTCTGTGGACGATGGCTTTGGTCCTGTTCCTGCTGTCGTTCTTGTTCATCTTCGTCATTCATCAGATCAATGCCGCTTCCGAAGTAAAAGGGGGACGGAATTAACATGACAAGTGTGGAAACGAAAAAAAATAAAGATAAAATGATGACGGCCCTTTTTACGGCTGGCGCTGCTTTTGCCGTCATCCTGCTCATCGCCTTTGTCCTCTACGTCGTCGTCAGCGGCGTCAGTGGTATGACGCCGCAGCTCTTGTCCTTCAGCCCGACGGGGTTGGGGAACATGTTCTTCAATACGATTTATCTGGTCGTCTTGGCCCTCGTCGCCAGTACCATTACGGGGATCCCGGCCGGCATTTTCCTGGCTGAATACGCCAAGAAAGGGCGCATCACTCATTGGGTCCGCATGGCTGTCGAAACCTTGGCATCCCTGCCGTCTATCGTCGTCGGCCTGTTCGGCTACCTGGTCTTCATCGTCATGACCGGTTCCCAATGGAACCTCATGGCCGGCGCCCTGGCCGTATCCATCCTGACCCTGCCTTTGGTCACGTCCGTCACCGAAGACGCCCTGCGCAACTTGCCGTCGAGCTACCGTAACGGCAGCCTGGGCCTGGGGGCCTCGCATTGGCAGACCATCTGGCATGTCCTCTTGCCGGCCTGCTTCCCGCGCATCATGACCGGCCTCATCCTGGCCGCCGGCCGTGGCTTCGGTGAAGCCGCAGCCCTGATGTTCACGGCCGGTATGTCGACGGATATCGACTGGACGAACTGGGATATTACGGCCACGTCGTGTCCCCTCAATCCCTTCCGTCCCGGCGAAACCCTGGCCCTGCACATCTGGGCCCTGCGCACGGAAGCTCTTCATGCCGATGCGGCCCAGCAGGCAGCTGCGTCGTCGGCCATCCTGATGGTCATGGTCCTCGTCTTCAGCCTGGCTGCACGCTATCTCAGCTATCGAATTGACAAGAAAATGGGAGGAAATAAATAATGTCAGAATATACCTTCGATGTCAGCCATATGGATCTCTTTTATAATGATTTCCAGGCCTTGAAAGACATCAACATGAAAATCAAGAAGAATGAAATCACGGCTCTCATCGGTCCGTCGGGCTGCGGCAAATCGACGTTCCTCAAGACCTTGAACCGTATGAACGACTGGGTCGAAGGCTGCCGGGTCACGGGCGATATCCGCTTTGAAGGCAAGGATATCTTCAAGGAAGTCGACCCCCTGGCCCTGCGCTATCGCGTCGGTATGGTCTTCCAGCAGCCGACGCCGTTCCCGAAGAGCATTTATGAAAATATCGCTTATGGTCCGCGCATCCAGGGCATCAAAGATAAGAAGCAGCTCGACGCCATCGTCGAAAAGAGCCTGCGCCAGGCTGCCTGCTGGGATGAAATGAAAGACCGCCTCAGTAAGAGCGCCCTCGGCCTCTCCGGTGGTCAGCAGCAGCGTCTCTGCATCGCCCGCACGTTAGCAGCCGATCCGTCGGTCATCCTCATGGACGAACCGACATCGGCTTTGGACCCGATTTCGACGCAGAAAATCGAAGACCTGGCCTTAGAACTGAAGGAAAAATATACGATCGTCATTGTCACACACAGCATGCAGCAAGCCCGCCGCATTTCCGATAAGACGGCATTTTTCCTCTTAGGCGAACTCATTGAATACGATAATACTTTGAATATGTTCACCAATCCGTCCAATCCTAAGACGGAAGAATACATTACCGGCCGTTTCGGTTAAGAGGAGGAAAGGCACTTATGCTGGAAATTTACGAAAAATCCGTAGCAGAATTGAAAAACGATATGATCAACTTGGGCATAAAGGTCGAACAGGCCGTCGATAATGCCTGGAAGGCGCTGGAACAGAAAGATATCGAACTGGCCCAGCGTATCTACGATGGCGATGACGTCATCGATGAACTGGTCAAGAACTGCATGAAGAAAGACTTGACCATCAGTATGATGCAGGGTCCCGTAGCGGCTGATTACCGGAGCTTGATGGCGACGTTGAAAATCCTCTCCGACTTAGAACGCATTGCCGATCATTGCGCCGACATCAGCCACTACGTCATCCATTTGGAACAGACTCATCACAACGTACCCTTGCCGCAGGGCATTAAGGAAATGTACGGCGTCATGGCCTCTATGGTCAGCGATGTCATTGATTTCTATAAAAAGCGGGGCACTTCGTCCCAGGCCAGCCTCATGCGCGATAAAGACGATATCGTCGACCAGGCCTTCAACAACCTCATGGAAACGCTGGCTGCCGAAATGACGGCCCATCCGGAAAACTCCAAGGACTACATCGACCTGGTCCTGGTCGTCAAATACATCGAACGCATGGCCGACCACGCCAACAATATCGCCGAATGGCTCATCTATCGCGATACCAACGAAATCAGATTATAATAGGCATAAAAAAAGCTGCGCAATTGATGCGCAGCTTTTTTTTATGCCGTGGTTCGTGGTTCGTTGAGCCTCCCCTGCGAAGGGGAGGTGGCCCGTCAGGGTCGGAGGGG
>OIDD01001158.1_pt1 | contig 11611 bp, 9 predicted proteins | sample 1606751 | NCBI WGS metagenome assembly OIDD01 (sample SAMEA3882544, study PRJEB24775) | human gut metagenome | biome: human-associated habitat; feature: intestine environment; material: feces | place: Netherlands | collected 2009/2010
AACTGCACCAGTTTTTCAATTGTTTCTTCCTGTACGAATCCATCTATAAAGTAAAAATGTGTTCTCTTCCCACCTATTAATACATCTCTTTGCAGAATGTCAAAATTCCTGTCCACTCTTAACTTTTCATTCATCATGCGGACATTCATGTCTATGTTAGTTGTAAAATCAGTCATGCTTACTCCTTTCACCTGCACATTTTCAACCGCACTTTAAAACACCTTTCGATATCCCATATTGCCGCTAAATCCCTTCAAAGCACGAAAAGGGCAGGACTTACGCCCTGCCCTTATAGAATGTCCACATTTGACACATTTATTCTGCTATTAGTTCTCAAAAAGTGATGTTGAGTAATATCTGTCGCCGCTGTCCGGAAGGAGAACAACGATTGTCTTTCCTTTATTTTCCGGTTTACTCAGAATTGCAACTGCACCTGTCTGCGCAAGCGCTTCAACGATCAGAACTCCCGGCATAACCGGTTCCTGTGGAAAGTGTCCTGCGAAATGCGGCTCATTATAGGTAACACATTTCTTTCCTGTTGCCTTCACACCCGGCACCAGTTCTTCAATAGTATCAATCAGGAGGAACGGGTGTCTGTGGGGAATGATCTCCATGATTTCTTTTGTTGTAAGTTTCATAGTTTTTTACCTCCTTCTTCTATTCTATCACAAACATCGGCTGTCCGAACTCTACCATCTGCTCGTTTTCTACAAGGATTTCTTTTACTGTACCATCAAATTCTGATTCAATCTCGTTCATCAGCTTCATTGCTTCCACAATGCCAAGGACCTGACCTTTGCTTACTTTATCTCCTACTTTTACAAAGGGGGGATTTTCCGGAGAAGATGCTGCATAATAGGTACCTACAAGAGGAGATTTTACCACACTTCCTGTCTGTACTTCATCGTTAACAGCATTGACGGATTCTACATGTACAGCCTGCTGCACTACCGGCTGATACTGCTGAGCATCTGCCGGATCAGTATTGACTGCCATCTGCTGTACAATTGTTTTCTCTTTTGACATGGAAATATTTAAGGTATCGTCCTGCAGGTTAAATTCTGTGAGATCTGAATCGCTGACTGCGTGGATCAGTTCTAATATATTTGCCAGTTCCATTTATTTCCTCCTGCTGAAATAGCTATATTATAAGATCACTGTCGTATATTGTTTTCAAAATCACCATACCATTTATTATCTGCGTGATCAGTCTTCGTACTTTTTAATAAGTAAGGATGCGTTATGTCCGCCAAAGCCAAGAGAATTGGTAAGTGCATATTTGATATCCATCTTTACATTACCGTTTCCTACATAATCCAGGTCACACTGTTCATCCGGCACCTTATAACCAACAGTCTGATGGATCAGGCCTTCCTGAAGTTCTTTTACACAGGTGATCACTTCCACTGCACCGGCAGCTCCCAGAAGATGTCCTGTAATAGATTTTGTAGAATTTATTTTCATTTCTTTTGCGTGTTCACCAAATGTTTTCTTAATGGCAATTGTTTCAAATAAGTCATTATGATGTGTGCTTGTACCATGTGCGTTTACATACCATACATCATCTGTGGAAATTCCTGCTTCTTTTACAGCCCATTCCATAGCTTTGGCAGCACCGGAACCGTCCTCTGCAGGGGATGTAATGTGATAAGCATCTCCTGTTGCACCATATCCGACAACCTCGCCAAGGATTTTCGCTCCACGTGCTTTGGCATGCTCCAGTTCTTCCAGAACTACCACGCCGGCACCCTCACCCATTACAAAACCGCTTCTTTCTTTGTCAAAAGGGATGGAACATCTCTCAGGATCTGTGGATGAGGTCAATGCTGTCAGTGCCGCAAAACCACCAAAGCCTGTTGGTGTGATAGCTGCTTCCGTTCCACCTGCAACCATAACATCTGCATCAGAGCACTGAATAGTACGGTATGCTTCTCCAATGCTGTGGGTTCCTGTTGCACAGGCAGTTACAACATTAATGTTCTTTCCGCGGAGTCCAAACTGAATGGAAACATTTCCGGATGCCATATTGGAGATCAGAAGAGGAATCATCAGAGGATTCAGTCTTCCTGGTCCCTTTGTGTTGAGAATTTCGCAGGATTTCTCTACCACCTGCATACTTCCGATACCGCTTCCCACGCTACAGCCTACACGGAAGGGATCTTCTTTTGTCATATCCAGTCCGGACTGCTCAATAGCTTCTTTTGCTGCTGCTACCGCATACTGGCTGAAAAGCTCCATACGTTTTGCAGATTTGAAATCCATATAATCCTTTGGATTAAAATTGTTGATCTCTGCTGCCATATGCGCTCTGTAATTTGTGGAATCAAAACGTGTTACTTCTGCAAAGTTTGTTTTTCCTTCTTTTACACTGTTCCAGAATTCTTCTACACTAAGGCCTACCGGAGTGATTGCTCCCATACCTGTAATTACAACTCTTCTCATTTTGTTCTCCTTATTTATACGTTCATACCGCCATCTACGCTGATGACCTGTCCTGTAATATAGTCTGCTTTGTCTGATGCCAGAAATACTGCTGTATTTGCAATATCCTCAGGCTTTCCGAAACGTCCCAGGATAATCTGCTTACATGCATTTTCCCTGATTTCTTCTGAGAGTACTTCTGTCATCTCTGTGTCTACAAATCCGGGTGCAATGGCATTTACCGTAATTCCCCGGCTGCCCAGCTCTCTTGCCATTGTTTTTGTCAGACCGATCACACCTGCTTTGGATGCAGCATAATTTGCCTGGCCCACATTTCCGAGGATTCCGGAAACAGAAGAAATATTGATGATCTTTCCACTTCTCTGTTTCAGCATCTGACGGGCACTGTGACGGATTGTATTGAATGTACCTTTCAGGTTTACATTAAGTACAGAATCGAAATCCTCTTCTTTCATTTTCATGATCAGACCATCTTTGGTAATTCCTGCATTATTAACCAGAATATCAAGGTGTCCGTATTCTTTAACTATATCTTTGATCATTGCTTCACAGGCTGCGAAATCACTGACATTGCATTTATATATGGAAGCTTTTCCACCGTTTTCTTCGATGGTCTGTTTTACTTCCTTCGCTCTCTCTTCAGAACCATTGTAATTGATAACCACCTCTGCACCTTCCTTTGCAAGAGCAATAGCAATGGCTCGTCCGATTCCACGTCCTGCACCTGTAATCAGGGCAATTTTATTTTTCAGCATTTTACAGACACTCCTTTCTCACTTCATCCAGATCTTCTGTTTTCTCAACATGTAATGCTTTTACATTTCTGTTGATCTTTTTGAGAAATCCTGTCAGAGTTTTTCCCGGTCCAATCTCAATAAAAGTATCTACACCATCATCAATCATCTGTTCTACACACTGCTGCCAGCGCACAGAGGATGAAACCTGACTGACAAGCAATTCCTTTACCTGCTCCGGTCCTGTCACATACTGTGCAGTTACATTTGTCACATAAGGTACTGTAAATGACTGGATTTCTACCTTCTCAAGTTCCTGTCCCAGTTTTTCCCCTGCGCCTTTGAGAAGCTCACAGTGAAATGGGCCACTGACTTTAAGAGGAATCACACGTCTGGCGCCTGCTGCCTTTAATGCCTCCCCTGCTGCTGCAACTGCTGTCTCCTCGCCTGTGATCACAATCTGTCCCGGACAGTTATAATTTGCAATGGATACAATTCCCTGTGTCTCATTGCAGATTTTTTCAATCAGCTCTGCATCTGTTCCAAGAACAGCGGACATTGCACCACCTGTAGGATATGCCTCCTGCATAAAAATTCCTCTTTTTCGCACTACAGTAAATGCATCCTCTTCCTTCATAACACCGGAGGCCACCAGTGCTCCGTATTCTCCAAGGCTCAGTCCAGCATTTACCTGAGACCTGATTCCGGCTTCCTCTACAGCTCTTAAGATTGCGATTTCTGCTGTCAGCATGGCAATCTGTGTATATTCTGTAATATTTAATCTGTCATTTTCTTCAAAGCATAAAGCTTTCACATCAAGTCCGGATGCTTTTGATGCGCTTTCAAATACTTCGCGACTTACAGCATATTTTTCATAAAAATCTTTCGCCATTCCTGTATACTGTGCACCCTGTCCCGGAAATACAAATGCAATTTTAGACATATCATTTTCCTTTCCTTTATTTTTATGTTTATATCAGATGATAACAATTTGTTTCTGATTGCAAATTATTTCAGTTTAAAATATTTTGATATTCAAATTATAATGTCAAAAAATTCTCCCCGAAGCCATCTCTGGCTCCAAGGAGTTATTTGTCATTTCTATATGATTAAGCCTCTACGCCTTTGTTTTTCAGATAATCCATAACAGCTCCGACTGTTGTTAAATCTGTAAGATCTTCAGCCGGGATCTCAATATTGTATTCATCTTCCAGAGCCATAACCAGCTCAAACAGGTCAAGTGAATCTGCGCCAAGATCATCCTTGAAAGAAGTTTCAGCAGTAATTCCTGCTGCATCACAATTTAACTGCTCTGCGATTATTTCACTCATTTTTTCTAACATAATTTTCTCTTCTCCTTTAATTCAAGCCCCGGAATGCTTCTCTTTTTCCTGCTCCGGTTATCACTTGTTTTTTATTATTTTTGTTAAGCAGATGATGATTCTGCTTTTTCTTGTTTTCAACCTTATCATCCGTCAGACCAGTAAATACGTCTCATTTATTCAGATTTGGTTTTATCGGGATTGATTACTTTGATGTTCAAAGTATATATTCTTCCCTCCTGTTTGTCAAGCACTATTTTATTACATTTTTTATTCCTCAAATTTAATCTGCCTTGCCACACTCAGCGCAAGTCCCATCTCTGCCATAAGGAATACGATCGACGTACCTCCATAACTGATAAATGGAAGAGTGACACCTGTATTCGGCATAAGGTTTACAACAACCGCAATATTAAGAATAACCTGCAATGCTATGTGAATAAAAATCCCACTGACCATAAGTGAGCCAAACATATCCGGTGCATTCTGTGCAATAACAAACAGCCTGTATAACAGATATGCATAAAGCATCAGCACGATAAGACCTCCAAAAATCCCCAGTTCTTCACAGATAATTGAAAAAATCATGTCATTCTGTGCCTCAGGTACACTTCCCAGCTTCTGAATACTGTTTCCAAGTCCTCTGCCAAAAAATCCTCCTGAGCCAATCGCATACAATGCCTGAATTGTCTGATACCCCCAACTGTCCGCATATTCTTCCGGATGAAGCCATACCATGATTCGTCTCAGACGAAAGCTTCCACTTCCATCAACACTCACTGTTGCATTCAGAAAAATGACTCCGATCACTGCCAGCGCAATAACAACACCTGCAATAATAATAAAAATCTTAATATCCGGGTGAGCCACAAAAATCAGTCCTGCAGTAATACAGAAAATAATAATTGCTGTACTCAGATTGTCCGTAAATACATATGCAGCCAGTGCCAGTCCGCCTCCCACAACAGCAAGAACCATACAGCCCTTTAAGGTACGGACTTTCTTTCCCATATGCACGATCATATATGGGAGGCAGACAATAACTGCTATCTTGGCAAGCTCTGCCGGCTGGAACTGAACCGGTCCAAGATTCAGCCATCTCTGGGCACCATGAGAAGACTGCCCCAGCGGTGTTTTTACCAGTGCCATCAACACCAGTGCCGCTACATACAAAGCTGTGCTAAAACGGTTCAGTATCCGATAATTGAGCCTGGAAATGATCAGTGCCATGATAATACATGCCACGCTGATGATGGCCTGTTTTTTAAAAAAATACATGTCGCTTCCGTATTTTATCTGAGCCATATAGGAGCTTGTACTGTACAGCATGATAAGCCCAAAACAGGTCAGCAGTACAATAACTGCTACCAGACTGTAATCATAATAATCTGTTTTTGTTTTTCGACGCACCCTGCTCTTGGAAGATGCTGTTGAATACGACTTTTTTTGTGATTTTGTATTTTCCATTTAATCACCTGATGCTTTCTTGTTTTCTAAAATTCCCATCTGACTTTTTTATTATAACAGAAAGCTTTTTCATAAGCAATGGGGCAGTTGCCTGATTGCATCCGCCCCATTTTAGATAAGTCTGGCTGTTCATCTTTCCCTTATTCTGTATGTCTCAGGTTTATGATATCTATTTCTCATCATCACTGATTTCAATCGGGTCAGATTCGAAAATAAATTTAACATTTCCGTCCATATCGCCGGATCTGTCTGTGAATGTTGTGTACATTACATCGTCAGACTGGATTACCTCAAATCTGTCAAGAATATCCTTAAGATCTCCGTTTACTGTATCATCCAGTTTCTTAATACCTTCTTTATAGAATTTCTTCTGTCCTTTGTTCAGTTCTTTTGCTCCGTCATTCAGATCGCTGATACCATCTTTAAGCTGATCACTGCCATCAGAAAGCTTATCCGCACCATCCATTAATGTCTGAGTGCCGGATACAAGGCTGCCTGTTCCTGATGCAAGGGTCTGTGCTCCTGATACAAGTGTCTGAGTTCCTGATGCAAGCTGAGATGCTCCGCTGTTTAATGTAGAACTGTTCGAAGAAAGCTGATCTGCTCCGCTGTACAGTGTTCCACTGTTAGATGCCAGAGTTTCCACACCACTTGTAATCTGACCTGTTGCAGAATTGATCTGAGACATACCACTGGTCAGGCTCTTTCTTGCGCTCTTAAGAGTCTTGGCTCCTTTTAACAGTGTCTGTGCATTAACATTATTTTCACCCTGAAGCTGTGCAATTCCATCTGTCAGTGTCTTTCCGGAACTAAGCAGTGTATCTGCGCCGGAAATCATCTGTTCTGTGCTTGCTTTTGCAAGGCTTTCATATCCACTCTGGAGAGATTTATTTGCAGTAGTCAGCTGATCAGAGCCTGCTTTCAGCTGATCGATTCCCTGCAGCATTTCCGGAAGCTGCTGTCCAAGTCCGGTAAATAATGTACTCATCTGATTTACTGCTGTAGCAATCTGGGTTCCTGACTGAGCAAGCTGGGTTCCACTTGCTTTTAATGTGCCATCATTAGAAGTAAGCTCTTTTGCACCTGCATTTAACTGTGATACAGTCTTCTGCACTGTCTGCATTCCCTGAGTTAATGCCTGTAATTGCTGTTTCATCTGTTCAATACTGCTGTTGACTGCCTCTTCCTGTGCATCTGCTGTTGATTCTGCACTGGACGCAGATGCCCTTAAAGCGTCTGCTGCTGACTGCAATGCTGACGTATCAGGTGCGGAGGCTGTAATTGTGGATGTATCAATATTAGATGCACTGTCCTCAGCTGCCTGAATAGAACCTAACGCACCATCAATCGCAGCTTCTACAGCAGCTGCTGTTTCATCATCCATATTGCTGGTATCAATATTATACAAAGCAGATTCTGCTGCTTCTAGCTGACTGCTGACTGCTGCAACTCCTGCATCTACAGAAGATGCATCTACAGAAGCCTCTGCGGAATCACTGATCCAGGATTCAATTGCATCTGCCTGACTGTTCATGGTTTCAGCACTGTCATTTAACTGTCCGGACATTGCATTTGCACTTTCTTCTATTTCTGAAGCTGTGGAAGCTCCCATGTTTTCAAGTGAGCTCTCAAGCTGGCTCAGTCCTGATGCAAGCTGTTCTACACTTTCAATATACTGGCCAACTGCAGAAGTGTAATCAGAAACGCCTGTTGTATAAGCCGTCATGCTGTCACTGAAATTAGCAATCTGATTTGCATCGATTTTAGATGAAAGAGCTGTCATTTTTTCTACAGCAGTCTGGATTCCATTTACAGCAGTATCAATTCCCGGAACAACCTGACCAATTCCATTCACTAAGCTCTTGATACCACCAGCATACTGACCCACACCGCCTGCAAGCTGATTAACTCCTGCAATATACTGCTGCATTCCGTCTGTCAGAGTAGTTGTTCCTGTTACATAGCTCTGCACCCCGCCTGCAAGCTGATTGCCGCCTGCAACATATGCATTTACACCATCGGAAAGAGATTTCATCCCTGCCTCATAGTCCGCCATCTTGCTGTCCAGCGTATCTACTCCTGCTGTATATTGTTTGATTCCATCTGAAAGTGTGTCTGCCCCTGCTGTATAAGAGGAAACACCACTGTTTAAAGTCTGTGCCCCTGTATTCAGTGTCTGTGCTCCGCTGCTTAATTCCTTTGCTCCGTCATCCAGTTCTTTTGCTCCGTCATTCAGATCACTGACACCACTTTTCAGAGTTCCGATTCCATCATAAAATTCTTTATATTTGTCATTGAGTTTATTAGTTCCATCATAAAGATCTTTGGTTCCGTCTACCAGTTTTACTGCTGCATCCGTCAGATCTTTCATTGAATCCTTCAGCTCATCCAGTCCATCCACATCATCCAGATTAATATCTTTGAAAATATCTGTAAGTGCTACGGTAAATGTAGAATTCATCTCACAGTCTGTAACATCTGCTTCCACTGTAAATCCTTCAGGGATATTCACTTCATCTGCAATATCAGAAGACATATCCAGACTTTCTTTCATTCCCGGCATACCAAAACCGACAACAACATTTCTGCTTCCGTCAGAAATAACCTTACCGTTATCTACTGTAATATTGGAGAAATTATCTGTAGAAAGGATCATTCCTGTCACCATAACAAAGGGTGAATAAATATCAGTCTTTTTGCCATTCACTGTTTTGGTTGTTTTAGAAGTATTTGTATATGTCACTTCCATTTTCAGATGTCCTGTCTTTCCTGCCAGAGCTTCCGGAGAAACCTCAGTTCCATCCATATAATATTTAATTCCTACGGAAACCGGGAGATTTTTCTCTGTCTTTCCCTGATAATAAATATCCTTTCCATCAGTACTCCAGGTCAGATCATTTCCGTTCTGAGTAAATGTTTCATCACCTTTTACGTTTTTTATATCCTGAAGATCAGAGGCATCTTTCACCTCAGAATTGGAACTGTCTCCGGAATTTTTCAGCCAGTCAGATACTGTGACATCCGTTACTTCTCCTCCGGCAGTTGTATTTACATAAACGGTTTCTTCTTTCTGCAATCCATTATCACCTGTTGAAGCAGCTGCCATTACAGTACCTGCTCCGAGAACTACAGCCATTCCTGCTGCAAGCGTTGCTGCAGCTGCTTTCTTTCTGTTTCTATTCATAATAACTTACTCCTTTATTCTATCTCTTTACAATAAGCTTCTTTTTAAAAATCCTGAATCACTGTTTCTTCTCTTTTGCCGGTTTCTTCTTGGCAAATCCAATAGATGTGTGGCAGATGAGAGAATCAAATATCATAAACATAGCCGGAAGTATAAACAATACCACCAGTGTACTGATCACAGCTCCACGTGAAAGCAGGTTTGTGATACTTCCAATCATATCTACCTGTGTATAAAGACCAACTCCGAAAGTTGCCGCAAAGAAGCTGCAGCCACTGATCACAATTGACTTCATGGAAGTTTTATGTGCGATGGCAATGGATTCTTTCTTACTCTTTCCAAGACCACGTTCTTTCTGGTATCTGCTGGTCATAAGGATTGCATAGTCAACAGTAGCTCCCAGCTGGATACAACCGATAACAATGCTTGCTACGAACACCACTTCCTTTCCCTGATAATAAGGAACGGACATATTGACAAAAATCGCAAACTCAATAACTGCAACCAGAATAAACGGAAGCGAAATGGATTTAAACACAACCATGATAATAATGAAAATTGCCAGGATAGAGATAGTATTTACAGTCTTTAAATCCACATCCGTAACATCCTGAAGATCCTTGGTCAGAGGTGCTTCTCCGATTACCATAGATTCCGGACTGTATCCTTTTACAATCTTCTGGATCTCATCAATCTGATTATTTACCTCGTCTGTAGCTGTTTTATATTTGGAACAGATAAATTCCATCTCGTACTCATCGCTTTCCAACATCTTCTTCAGATTACTTGGGATCATGGTATCCGGGAATGCCGCACCTACGAAAGAGTCCATTCCAAGTGCCCATTTTACACCATCAACATCCTTGATCTGGTCAAGCATTTCTGTTTTTTCTTTTGATGTCAGACCTTTCTTTAATAACACCATATGAACATTATTCATATCAAAGGTTTCCTGAAGTTTGGCATTTGCCACATTACTGTCCAGCGTGGAAGGAAGTGACTTGTCAATATTGTAGTAATTCTTCAGATTGTTATTTCCATGAATTGCCGGGAAAAGCATTACCAGGAAAATGATCAGCCATACTTTATAATGCTTTGTAATAAAAGCAGATGCCTTATCAAAACTTGGAAGCAGCGGCTTATGTGTTGTTTTTTCAATGGCTCCGTCAAAAGTAAGCACCAGAGCAGGGAGCAAAGTAACACAACACAGAACACCGATAACAACTCCCTTGGCCATTACGATACCCATATCACGTCCAAGTGAGAAGGTCATAAAGCAAAGTGCGATAAATCCGGCTACTGTTGTAATAGAACTTCCGATTACAGATTTGAAGGTTGCATTGATGGCATGTGCCATAGCCCTCTCTTTATCACCCTCAAACCGCTTCTTATTCTCCTCATAACTGTTCAGCAGGAAAATGGAATAATCCATGGTAACACCAAGCTGCAGGACTGCTGTCAGTGCCTGAGTGATGTATGAAATCTGACCAAGAAAAATATTACTTCCAAGATTATACAAGACTGCAACACCAATGCAGAGCAAAAACAAAACCGGAACTACCAGAGAATCCATTGCAAGGAGCAACACTATCAGAGAAAGGCAGGAAGCAATCACAACGTAAATCGGCATTTCCTTAAGTGCAATCTGTTTGATATCAGTAACAATGCCTGTCATTCCACTGACAAAACAGTTCTTTGAAGTAATCTTACGAATCTGCGTCACAGCTTCCATGGAAGTTTCTGATGATGTTGTATTATCAAACAACGCGATCATCATAGTTGCATCTCCGTTAAAAAATGCCTCTCTCAAATCCTTCGGAAGCATTTCTACAGGAACGGAAACATCCAGGACACTGTCATACCACAGTACTTTTTTCACGTGATCAACTGCTTCGATTTTCTCTTTCAGAGCAGCTACATCCTTCAGTTCCATATCCTCCACCACTATCATGGAAAAGGCTCCCATCCCAAACTGATCTACCATAATGTCCTGTCCATCAACTGTCTCAAGGGTATCCGGCAGATAACTCAGTACATCGTAGTTGATTCTGGTCGCCGCCATACCGAGATATGAAGGGATCAGCAATGCAATTCCGATGATAATGATCAGTATCTTGTGTTTTGCAATCCACTTTCCTACCTTAATCATCTTTTTCTCCTCTTCTTTCTTTATTATTGATACTGTTTGATCATTCTATGACTAACAGTCATTTTTTATTTCATGGAATGTTATATAACAAAAATAACTTTCAGTCAATAATCATTCTTCACAATTTGTCTAAATTTTTCCAGAACAAAAATGTAATATTGACTTTCAGTCATTTTTGTTTAAAATAGTAATTATATATGATCACAATATAATTACAAAGTAAGCTTATGTTGCTGTGAACAGTAAGACGCTTATTGCTTTTCGCAAACTCCGCAGCGGGACTTACCTGATTCGGTTAAAATGTTATGTATAC
>OIDD01001159.1_pt1 | contig 11604 bp, 9 predicted proteins | sample 1606751 | NCBI WGS metagenome assembly OIDD01 (sample SAMEA3882544, study PRJEB24775) | human gut metagenome | biome: human-associated habitat; feature: intestine environment; material: feces | place: Netherlands | collected 2009/2010
TCCAGGAAATCAGCCCGAATCTACGGTATATCATTGATGAGCTTGATCAAATCTGCCAGCGTGACCGCAGCGAAGTTGATCTTAAGCGTAAGATCCTCGACGACTTACGTCACCTGGAGTCAGTCGTAACCAATAAGATCAGCGAGATTGAAGCCGATCTGGAAAAACTAACGCGTAAATAATGCCGAACTGACGGTTAACTCGGACATTCCCCTCTACCCTTCGGGCTGAGGGGAATGAGCCAGCGCCGCCTCGACCTTAACGCATAACCTACCGCTCTTCATCCAGCTGCAACGCCACATACAGCAGCAACCTGTCATCAAAATTACCCAAATCAAGCCCGGTCAGTTCCGATATACGATTAAGCCGATACTCCAGAGTATTACGATGAATAAACAGCGCCTTTGACGTAGCCAGCGGTTGCACATTGTGGCGAAACCACGCCGCCAGCGTTCGTCGCAGCAAGCCATTATTGTCCATCGCTTTCAGCCGCGCCAGCGGTCGCGCCAGTTCATTGGCCTGCCAGTCGCCACGCAAACTGTCGAGTAACACAGGTAACATCAGATCCTGATAAAAATAGCAGCGACTTTCTGGCATCCGCTGTTTACCCACCACCATCGTCGTTTTCGCCGTACGATAGGATCGGGCAATACTGCCAGGACCGGTAAAATAGTTGCCCAGCGAAACGCGAAAACGCAACTGGCCGTACTCTTTCATGCGGGTAATCAGTTGTTCAACTCGCTTACGATGATCTTCTGCATCCCAGCGCCCAAAAGAGTTCAACGCCGGTTTCAACACCACCATTTCGGTTAGCGAGACAATCGCCACCAGATTATTACGCTCGGGCGTAGTCAGCGCATTTTGCAGTTGTTGTAACTCCGCCATTGCGCTGTCCACGCCAAGCTGACCGCTGTCGACCTCAACAATAGCCACCACTCGCGGTTGATTGAGATCGATCCCCAGCCGTTGCGCCCATTCAGTAAGTGCGGGAGTATTCTCCTCAGCCTGAATCAGGTTCATCACCAGTTCTTCCCGCAAACGGCTATCCTGCGCCAACAGGTGCATCAACCGCGACTGTTCCAGCATCATTTCAGCCGTCATGCAGACCAGTTCGCCATATTTACGCAGGTTCTCTGGTTCACCTGTCAGGCCAATTACGCCGACAATTTCACCTTCCAGCCGTAACGGTAGATTAATCCCCTGCCGCACACCGTGCAGATGACGTGCTACCGCGTCATCGATATCGACGACTCGTCCCTGTGAAAGTACCAGCAATGCACCTTCGTGCAATTCACCAATACGCTCACGATCGCCGCTGCCGATAATTCGCCCGCGGGCATCCATTACGTTGATATTGGTATCGATGATGCGCATGGTACGTGCCACGATATCCTGCGCCATTTTGGTATCAAGATGCCAGCCAGCCATAAGTCCTCCGTTATGCACGGCTTAGCATAAGGAAGTACGTAACGTACGGCATTGTGCAAATGCCCAAAGGATGATGAAGATGTATGGAGTTGTGGCGAAGTTCACAGATTGTAAGGAGAACCCCTTCCCGTATTCAGGAAGGGGTTGAGGGAGATTACTGCATTAACAGGTAGATGGTGCTGTCGCCGCGCTGAATGTTCAGTGCCAGCACAGACGGTTTGCTGTCGAGCACTTTACGCAGTTCAGCGATGTTTTTCACTGCCTGCTGGTTCGCGCCAATAATCACATCACCTTTCTTCAGGCCGATCTGCGCAGCCGGAGTGCCCGTTTTCACGTTGTTCACTACCACGCCCTGATCTTTGCCTTTGTTGCTCATCTCAGCGCCTTCAATGCCGTTGAAGATGGAGCTGGAATCAACCTGATTCTGGCTGCTCTGCTGCAGTTCCAGATTCACGTTGACCTGCTTACCGTCGCGCAGCAAGCCCAGGGTCAGTTTGCTGCCCACCGGCATAGTACCCACCTGAGCACGCAGTGCGGCAAAGCTGCTGATTGGCTTACCGTTCAGTGAGGTGATCACATCACCCGCTTTAATGCCCGCTTTTGCAGCGGAGGAATTAGGCAGAACCTGGCTTACGAAAGCACCGCGCTGGGCGTCAACTTTCATCGCTTTCGCCAGTTCGGAATTCAGCTCAGTCCCCATAATACCCAGCTCACCGCGTTTCACCTGGCCGTATTCCACCATCTGCGAGGTCAGGTTTTTCACCATGTTGCTCGGGATAGCAAAACCGATACCGATGTTGCCGCCGTCCGGTGCGAGGATCGCGGTGTTGATACCGATCAGTTCGCCGTTCAGGTTAACCAGCGCACCACCGGAGTTACCACGGTTGATCGCTGCATCGGTCTGGATGAAGTTTTCGTAGTTTTCGGCATTCAGGCCGCTACGCCCCAGCGCAGAGACAATCCCGGAAGTTACCGTCTCTCCCAGACCAAACGGGTTACCAATCGCTACGGTGTAATCACCCACGCGCAGTGCATCAGAATCCGCCATCTTAATTGCGGTCAGGTTTTTCGGGTTCTGGATTTGGATCAGCGCGATATCAGAGCGCGGATCTTTGCCAACCATCTTCGCGTCGAACTTACGACCATCGCTCAGCTGGACTTTAATCACCGTCGCGTTATCAACAACATGGTTGTTGGTGACGACATAGCCTTTATCGGCATCAATGATGACGCCGGAACCCAGCGCCATGAATTTTTGTTGCTGGCCGCCGCCATTACCGCCCTGGCCCCCCTGGCAGAACGGAGAGCTCTGGAACGGAGAACCTTCCTGGCAGAACGGAGAATCATCACCGAAGAACTGCTGGAAATTACGCGGCATACGCGGTGTATTAACGGTTGTGCTACCTTCTACGTTAATGCTGACCACTGAAGGCATCACCTTTTCGAGCATCGGTGCAAGGCTTGGCATCTGCTGGGCTGTCGTTGCTGAAGAAGTCTCAGCCGCCGTTGCAGAGAGCGGAGATAACGCCAAACCTAAACTCAGAGCCAGTGCACTCAGTGCTAATGTGGTTTTTTTCATGTATTTCAGTCTCGATTAACAGATAACGCAAAATTGCTGTGTTCTTCAGATTCGTTTTATAGCGCGAAGTTCCGAACTAAAGTTTCTGCAAAAGGTAAAAATTTATTGTTCGTCTTTACAAAAGCCTGGTTATTGTTCTACGGCCATCAGACGTCGGTATTCATCCCACGCATAGAGGTCGGTCATACCGCTGATATAATCCTGCAACAGGCGGCAACGGTAATAATATTCCCATAGCGGAAACTCAGGAGAATCTGACGGTAATTTACTGACAGCCTCGACATAGGCCAGCCGATGGCGCGTCGAGAGTTTGTGGAATAAGCGCGATTCAATAGGGAAACGTTTCACCCGTTCTTTTTCTACCAGTTCAGTAAAGTCTGATAACGACAGGCTTAATAAAGGACGATAAATCTCTAATAATCCGCTAATGACCCGATAGCCCTGCAATTCAAGCTGCTCGACATCCGGATGGCTAAACACATGTTTTACAGCGACATTTTTATATAGCTTAAGAAGATCGCTGCATTCGCTGGCATCTTCCAATAATGCATGATTAAACGTTCCGGCGAAAATCGCAGGCAGATTATCAATAAATCGTTGTGCCGCGTAGGGTACCAGTTTATTTAGGGTGTTTACCCGTAAATACATAAAAAACTGATCTTCCGTACTGCGGCTTAAACTATTTGAGCGTGATTTTTCCCAGGCATTTTCAACCACCAGCGAAAAGAGCGAACCTTTCTCATGCTGGCCCCACGCTTCGTGCAAATGATGATAAAGCTGCTCAACGGTAAATATTCTTTTCTCTACCGCATCTTCAAGGTCTGCCACACAATAGGAGATGTCGTCGGCAGCTTCCATAATCCACGTTAATGGAAAACGACTGTAAAGCGCCAAATTAAGTTCTTTACGCAACCGGGCAATATAGGCTTCTTCAGAAAGATAATAACCCGGCTTTTTCATTAAATAGTGATGTGTCTCAGGCGTTTCGCCACGCCACCACGCCGGACGGGTATATTTTAAAATACCGCCAACCTGTGCCCAGGTGAGATTCATCCGCATCAATGTATGCACCAGACGAATGCCTTGTGCATTCCCCTCAAAATGACATAAGTCCTGACGAATCTTGCGCCGCAGCTCGTTAAGCGGTTCTTCCCCGTCCCGTAAACGTAGTGCCGCCACGCTGCAGCGATCGTCAGTCAGAGGCTGGCTTTCGGCATCTTCCGGGTGCAAACGTTGGCGAAACCAGTCATTTATCGCTGCTTCGCCAAAATGACCAAACGGCGGATTGCCGATATCGTGCATCAGGCATGACATCTCAACAATGCTTTCAAAAGGTCCGGTCAGTTCATCCAGGCCGTATGCTTCCAGCAATTTAAGCTCTTTCAGACGGCTTAAAATTTCTTTGGCGATGTAGCGCCCCACCTGCTGGACTTCCATCGAGTGGGTAAGACGCGTGCGCACGGCGGCATTGCGCTCCAGTGGAAAAACCTGCGTCTTTTGTTGCAGACGACGAATTGCCGGAGAGTTGATGATACGCCCGCGATCGCTCTCGAAGATCCGCAGGATCTCATGTTCGGTTTTAACGCCCTGCGGTGAACGGTAACGACGATGCCAGTTTATTTTTTTTCGGAAATCAATCTGTGCCATGTCCTCTCCCGCGTGAGAAATACGCTTCCCCGTAAGCGCATGGTAAACTATGCCTTCAAATCGGGCTTATCGCGAGTAAATCTATGAAAATCGGCATCATTGGTGCAATGGAAGAAGAAGTTACGCTGCTGCGTGACAAAATCGAAAACCGTCAAACTATCAGTCTCGGCGGTTGCGAAATCTATACCGGCCAACTGAATGGAACCGAGGTTGCGCTTCTGAAATCGGGCATCGGTAAAGTCGCTGCGGCGCTGGGTGCCACTCTGCTGTTGGAACACTGCAAGCCAGATGTGATTATTAACACCGGTTCTGCCGGTGGCCTGGCACCAACGTTGAAAGTGGGCGATATCGTTGTCTCGGACGAAGCACGTTATCACGACGCGGATGTCACGGCATTTGGTTATGAATACGGTCAGTTACCAGGCTGTCCGGCAGGCTTTAAAGCTGACGATAAACTGATCGCTGCCGCTGAGGCCTGCATTGCCGAACTGAATCTTAACGCTGTACGTGGCCTGATTGTTAGCGGCGACGCTTTCATCAACGGTTCTGTTGGTCTGGCGAAAATCCGCCACAACTTCCCACAGGCCATTGCTGTAGAGATGGAAGCGACGGCAATCGCCCATGTCTGCCACAATTTCAACGTCCCGTTTGTTGTCGTACGCGCCATCTCCGACGTGGCCGATCAACAGTCTCATCTTAGCTTCGATGAGTTCCTGGCTGTTGCCGCTAAACAGTCCAGCCTGATGGTTGAGTCACTGGTGCAGAAACTTGCACATGGCTAAGTCACTGTTCAGGGCGCTGGTCGCCCTGTCTTTTCTTGCGCCACTGTGGCTCAACGCCGCGCCGCGCGTCATCACGCTTTCTCCCGCCAACACTGAACTTGCCTTTGCTGCCGGGATCACGCCGGTTGGGGTCAGCAGCTATTCCGACTATCCTCCACAAGCGCAAAAGATTGAGCAGGTTTCCACCTGGCAGGGGATGAATCTGGAACGCATTGTCGCGCTGAAGCCCGATCTGGTGATTGCCTGGCGTGGAGGTAATGCCGAGCGGCAGGTTGACCAGCTGGCTTCGCTGGGAATAAAAGTGATGTGGGTCGATGCGACAAGCATTGAACAAATTGCCAATGCGTTACGTCAACTGGCCCCCTGGAGTCCGCAACCAGACAAGGCCGAACAAGCCGCGCAATCCCTGCTGGATCAGTACGCGCAATTGAAAGCGCAATATGCTGATAAACCTAAAAAACGTGTTTTTCTGCAATTCGGCATTAATCCGCCATTTACCAGTGGAAAAGAGTCGATTCAGAACCAGGTACTCGAAGTTTGTGGCGGAGAAAACATCTTTAAAGACAGCCGGGTTCCCTGGCCGCAAGTTAGCCGCGAACAGGTGTTAGCACGCTCGCCACAGGCGATTGTCATTACAGGCGGACCGGACCAAATTCCTAAAATCAAACAATACTGGGGTGAACAGCTCAAAATTCCCGTTATTCCTCTCACGAGTGACTGGTTTGAACGTGCAAGCCCACGTATTATCCTCGCTGCACAACAGCTCTGTAATGCGCTTTCACAGGTAGATTAGCGCCTGACCTTTTCAGGTGCTCAGTGGGGATTGAACAATGCTCGTCTATTGGCTGGATATAGTCGGCACAGCGGTATTTGCCATCTCCGGCGTTTTGTTAGCCGGAAAATTGCGTATGGACCCTTTTGGTGTTCTGGTACTGGGCGTGGTAACCGCAGTAGGCGGCGGGACAATTCGCGACATGGCGCTGGATCACGGCCCGGTATTTTGGGTGAAAGATCCCACCGATCTGGTCGTTGCAATGGTCACCAGCATGCTGACCATCGTGCTGGTGCGCCAGCCAAGACGCTTACCAAAATGGATGTTGCCGGTGCTGGACGCCGTTGGTCTGGCGGTGTTTGTCGGCATTGGCGTGAATAAAGCCTTTAATGCGGAAGCCGGTCCGTTAATCGCGGTTTGCATGGGCGTCATTACTGGCGTTGGCGGCGGGATCATTCGTGATGTACTGGCCCGCGAGATCCCCATGATTTTACGTACAGAAATCTACGCAACTGCCTGTATTATCGGCGGTATTGTCCACGCTACGGCTTATTACACATTTTCCGTACCACTGGAAACAGCCAGTATGATGGGCATGGTCGTGACGCTATTGATTCGGCTGGCGGCTATTCGTTGGCATCTTAAGCTACCGACGTTTGCGCTGGATGAGAATGGGCGTTGAAGAGAGAAGATGTGCCGGATAGTTTATCCGGCACATGAACAACAGATTAGATGCTAAAGGAAGAACCGCAACCGCAGGTGCTTTTCGCGTTCGGGTTGGTCACGATGAAACGAGAACCTTCCAGTCCTTCGGTGTAGTCAACGGAACCGCCGACCAGATATTGCAGGCTCATCGGATCAACCACCAGGCCAACGCCCTGTTTTTCGATGGTCATATCGCCTTCGTTCACCTGATCATCAAAGGTGAAACCATACTGGAAGCCGCTGCAACCGCCACCGGTGATATACACGCGTAATTTCAGATTCGGGTTATCTTCGTCAGCGATCAGGCTTTTAACTTTGTTGGCTGCTGCGTCGGTAAACTCCAGCGGCAGTGCTACGTCATCACTCATATTTTGCTCCAAACGACATCGGCAATTGGGCAAATTCTAACCCAATAATAATCGCCATTATCTAATACCCTGGTATTTCGTTCAAGTATTCTCGCTGGCTGATGCGGCCTTGCTTCGCGCCAGTTGCTCAGCTTCCTGTTTTGCCAGCGTGCGCGCAAGAATCGCCGAGTATAGCGGTTTCCCGCCGGTAAATTGCGCTAATAGTGTTGCGCCAAGACCGGTAATAATCATTGGCAAAATGAGCTGGTAGTTATCGGTCATCTCCAGAACCAGAATGATCCCCGTTAACGGCGCGCGAATAGATGCCGCCAGTAATGCCCCCATTCCGGCAATAGCAAACGTCCCCGCCTCCAGGTGATATTGCGGAAACAGCTCAACGGCAACCATTCCGAAAGCGGTTCCCAGCACAGTACCCAGCGCCAGCATCGGGGCAAAAATACCGCCCGGCGCGCCGGAAGAGAAGCAGAGTAAGGTGGTAATGACCCGAGCGACGAAGATAAACACCAGCATTCCCATGCTGAAATTCCCCGCGGTAGCGATAGGAATCAGGTTAAAACCGCCGCCCGACGTTGCTGGTGCCACAAACCCCAGCAATCCACACAGACCGCCAATCGCACCACCCATCAGTACCCATTTGGTAATATTGCCGCCGTGCACACGGTGCAGCAAATCCTGCATCCCCAGCACCCATTTATTAAAAATAGGGCCGAAAATGCCAAAAATAATACCGAGGATCAGATAAAGCCACAGCGTATTAAGCGGCGCATCAGAAAGTTTACCGACGTCAATCAACGCAACTTCATGATTAAAAATCCGGTACATAATGGTCGACATAATGACGCCAATAAATACCGCTTTAATCGAAATTAACGTATAGCGAAACTGCGGACGCATCTCTTCGATAATAAACAAAATACCCGCCAGCGGCGCGTTAAAGGCCGCAGCCAGCCCCGCAGCAGCACCGGTTGCCAGCAGCGTATGGCGAGCTTCATCACCTTTCAGGCGGAAAATATCAAGCACCATGCGACCGATATTGCCGCCGATCTGCACGGTTGGTCCTTCGCGCCCTAGCACCATGCCTCCGCCGAGTGTCCCCAGCCCGCCAAAGAATTTCACCGGCAACACACGCCACCAGCGAACGGGACGTTGATCTTCCAGCGCCCCTTCAATTTCCGGGATCCCCGAACCACCTGCTTCCGGCGCGTATTTGCGCACCAAAAAGTAGCCGAACATCGCCAGCACCGCCGAACAGAGAAAAGCGACGGTTAACAGAAGCGGATAATTATCAGCAGTATGTACCAGCGCCCCCATACGTTGGTTCTGCAACCAGGCGACACCTTTGTCAAAAGCAACCGCTGCCAGCCCGACAAGCGTGCCGACGACTGCCGCCATAAACAAAATGGCTAACGGGGTTTTATCGCGCTCAAGAAGTTGGCGAATCAGTTGTCTGCGTCGCAGGCGCGCGGCCTGCGGTGTTTCTAAAGAGGGAGTATCAGTTTTCATCCAATGATCACTTATTGGTCATACAAATAAGATGACGGCATTTTACTCGCACGTTCCATGAAAATCCTTTGCAAAGCGTAATGTTTCAAATGCACAAAACTTTTATACTCTAAGAAATCAGGATTGCACCAGTACAAGCAGCCTGATGTTTGACGAGTATTTAACTTGTTATGAATAACATAGAATAGCAGCCATTCACTTTTTCTACGAATCAGGAACCCTCCATGAGTAAGTCTGAAAATCTTTACAGCGCAGCGCGCGAGCTGATCCCTGGCGGTGTGAACTCCCCTGTTCGCGCCTTTACTGGCGTGGGCGGCACTCCACTGTTTATCGAAAAAGCGGACGGCGCCTATCTGTACGATGTTGATGGCAAAGCCTATATCGATTATGTCGGTTCCTGGGGGCCGATGGTGCTGGGCCATAACCATCCGGCGATCCGCAATGCCGTGATTGAAGCCGCCGAGCGTGGTTTAAGCTTTGGTGCACCAACCGAAATGGAAGTGAAAATGGCGCAACTGGTGACCGAACTGGTCCCGACCATGGATATGGTGCGCATGGTGAACTCCGGCACTGAAGCGACCATGAGCGCCATCCGCCTGGCCCGTGGTTTTACCGGTCGCGACAAAATCATTAAATTTGAAGGTTGTTACCACGGTCACGCTGACTGCCTGCTGGTGAAAGCCGGTTCTGGCGCACTCACGTTAGGCCAGCCAAACTCGCCGGGTGTTCCGGCAGATTTCGCCAAACATACCTTAACCTGTACTTATAACGATCTGGCTTCTGTACGCGCCGCGTTTGAGCAATACCCGCAAGAGATTGCCTGTATTATCGTCGAGCCGGTGGCAGGCAATATGAACTGCGTTCCACCGCTGCCAGAGTTCCTGCCAGGTCTGCGCGCGCTGTGCGACGAATTTGGCGCATTGCTGATCATCGATGAAGTAATGACTGGCTTCCGCGTAGCGCTAGCTGGCGCACAGGATTATTACGGTGTGGAACCGGATCTCACCTGCCTGGGCAAAATCATCGGCGGTGGAATGCCGGTAGGCGCATTCGGTGGTCGTCGTGATGTAATGGATGCGCTGGCCCCGACGGGTCCGGTCTATCAGGCGGGTACGCTTTCCGGTAACCCAATTGCGATGGCAGCGGGTTTCGCCTGTCTGAATGAAGTCGCGCAGCCGGGCGTTCACGAAACGTTGGATGAGCTGACATCACGTCTGGCAGAAGGTCTGCTGGAAGCGGCAGAAGAAGCCGGAATTCCGCTGGTCGTTAACCACGTTGGCGGCATGTTCGGTATTTTCTTTACCGACGCCGAGTCCGTGACGTGCTATCAGGATGTGATGGCCTGTGACGTGGAACGCTTTAAGCGTTTCTTCCATATGATGCTGGATGAAGGTGTTTACCTGGCACCGTCAGCGTTTGAAGCGGGCTTTATGTCCGTGGCGCACAGCATGGAAGATATCAATAACACCATCGATGCTGCACGTCGGGTGTTTGCGAAGTTGTGATGATTTTGCCTCGCCCACCGGGCGAGGCATTCAATTAACGGCTCTGCTTTCTCAACAAATAGATAAAATATGGCGCGCCGATAAAGGTTGACAGCAGCCCCGCCGGGATCTGGAATGGAAACAGCACCATCCGCCCACACCAGTCAGCGAACACCAGCAGTAAACCACCCACCAGCGCCGAAATTACGATGTGTGGCATCGTCCGTCGAAAGCCCATCATCCGCGCAATATGCGGTGCCATTAAACCAACAAAACTCAACGGTCCAATAGTCATCGTCGCGGTCGCCGTCAGGCAAGCCGCTAACAGCAGCAGCCCAGCGGTAAAATGGTCAGCCAGCGGCGGCACAGCGGGGTAATCGCCAGCAAAATCACCATCACAATTCCGGTGCGCCAGACCTGCGCATCGGTCGTGTTGTAGGTCGAACCGGAAATCCAGGTCAGCACTTGCGCCATTCGCGGGTCACCACTTGCCTGCAACATCATCAAAAGCATGGTGAACGCGGTGCTTAACGCCATCCCCGCCAGTAACATGCGGTGTGGGGAAAATCCACCGCGGCCGGCGGCGATCATAATGATCAACAGCGTCACCGCCGCGCCGAGACTGCCTGCAGGTAACAGCCAGCCAAAGGCATTACCCGGCACCAGAAACAGCATCAACACCACGCCAAACGCCGCGCCGGAGCTAATCCCCAGCACTTCCGGGCTTGCCATCGGGTTTCCGGTCAGCCGCTGAATAATACAGCCCGCCACCGCCAGCATGACGCCCGCAAACAGCGCCGCCATAATTCGCGGCCAGCGCCAGGGCATTAAATCATCGAGCAGCGCCCCGCTCGCCCACGTCCAGCCGTGCGCATCACGACCAAACGACAGCGCCACCACCACAGCCATCAACAGCAGCACGCCGCCCGCGAGGGCAAACGCCAGCACATGTTGGCGTTCAGCCGCGACACGATCGTTGACCTTCATATCCGGCGCGCTAATGCTGCGTAAACGCGGCAACAGCCACAGTAGCAGCGGCGCACCGATCAACGCAGTGACCGAACCGGTGGACACTTCCATCCACACGCGAGTCAGCCAGAGGATGATTTGATCGGAAAGCCAGAGGATCAGCGCCCCAATCAGCGACGCCAGCATCAGTCGTGGCAGCAGACGCCGCGCCCCCAGCATTTTTGCCAGCAGCGGCGCGAACAACCCGATAAAGCCGATAATCCCCACAGCGTTCACCAGCAGCGCACTGATGACAATCGCCAGCGACAGCGCTGCCAGACGCGCGAGCGACAAGGCCAGCCCGAGATTGCGCGCCACGCCATCATCA
>OIDD01001164.1_pt1 | contig 11577 bp, 10 predicted proteins | sample 1606751 | NCBI WGS metagenome assembly OIDD01 (sample SAMEA3882544, study PRJEB24775) | human gut metagenome | biome: human-associated habitat; feature: intestine environment; material: feces | place: Netherlands | collected 2009/2010
GTTTGGCCTGCGCGGAAATGACCTTGCAGCAATCTGACACGCTGCCGCCGCCCACGGCGAGGATAAGGTCAACATGATTCTCCCGCGCCAGCTTTGCGCCCTCCTGCGCCTTGGCATAGGTGGGGTTGGACATGATGCGGTCGAACTCCACGACGCGCTTGCCGGCGGCGTTCAGAATGCCCATGATCTCATCATACACGCCATTGCGCTTGATGGAGCCGCCGCCATACGCCAGCATGACGGTTTTCCCGTAGTTCACCAGCAGACTGCCGAGGTACTCTTTCACGCCGCCCTTGCCGAAATACACCTTGGTCTTGTTTTCAAAAATAAAGTTGTTCATAAAACGCATCCTTTCTGAATGTTATTTCTTCATTTGCTGTTCCCAAAAGTCCACGGCATCATTGATCCAGCCTTCGGCGCTGGTTCCAGTCCCAAGTCCAAAGCCGTGCCCCAGACCGGAATACACATGAAACTCCGTGTCGATCCCGGCCTGCTGCATGGCTTCGAGTCGCACCTGCATGACCCGCCAGTTGGCGATGCCGTCCCGGTCACCGACACAGGCATAGGTGGGCGGATCGCTTTCGGAATACTCGCTCAGTCCCGTGTACTGCATGATGACCGCACCGGGACGGGGCAGATCGCCGCCGCCAAAAGCTTCTGCACCGTAAGACCCCAGCCACGCCGCCATTCGCGCTCCCGCTGAGCCGCCCCATAGGGAGTAGCAATCGGTGTCCACTTCCAGTTCGTCCGCATGGTCAAAGATGAAGCGGATGGCTCTTGCCAAGTCCTCGCAGGCGGTCTGTGCGCCGGGGCGATAAATGAGAGCGAAGGCGTTGTAGCCCTTTTTGGAAAGCTCCAGCGCATGAGGGAAGCTGTCCTGCATGGCCCCCACATAGGCAAAGGCACCGCCTGCATTGCAGATGGCGAACTTCTCGCCGGGGATTCCCTTGAAGAAAAACAATCCTGTATCTTCTTTGGCAGGGTCAGCCGCCTTTTCCTCGTCGGTGTAGATGTCATAGAAGATGGTTTGGCCGTCCGCTGCCCGCTCTCGCAGGGTGTTCACGATCTCCAACGTTTCGTCCGGATCGATATGGCTGTAGTAGGTCAGTTGAAGTTCTTCCAGCGTGTCGCCACTGTAATAGGCATCCTCTACAGGGAACAGCAACCGTCCGTAAGAGCCGAACATTGGAGCATTCTTCACATCTTTGATTTTGCTTTCCCTTGTAAATGCTGCTGTTTGGGATGGAGTGGTTTCCACTGGTTCCTGTGGTTCACGAGCACCGCAGCCGCTCAGCAGAAGCGCCGTACAAAACAGCAGCGCAGAGAAACATCCAAGCTTCATATCATCATCTGCCTTTTCTTGAACTTCTGCCTATAGTATAAAAAAAGCGAGACTTCAAGAGAAGTCTCGCTTCGTTCATCAGTATATACCTTTAGGTTATAATCAGTTGTACAGCTCTTTGCTGATGATTTTGGCTGCATCCAAAAAGCGCTGTACCGTCGGTGTCGGCTCTGGCGAATGGAGAATGCCATAGGGAATGCTGTAATTCCATTCCACTGGGATTATCTTCAGAAGCGGATGGACAGTTGCCCAACCGGGAATCGCCAGCAAAACGTCATTGGTGTTCTCACAGCGGTTGAACACATCCATGTTGTAAAAGTCGAAATCTACGATATGGATCTGCGGATGGTGCTGCCAGAGGTCATCCCGGAGTTGATCCACATAATGGCTCCATCCCCGGTGCATCAGCATGAGATTTTCGCCATAAAGATCTGTGATCTGTAATTTATCCTTTGCTGCCAGTCGATGGTGAATGGAAACAGCACAGTGGAACGGGCCTCTGACCAATTCCAACCCAGCACAGCCCCGCAGGTGCAGCATGGTCTCATCAAAAATACCGCCTACTACATCAATGTTCTTTCCGAGATTTGCAAGGATCTCTCTCGCATTTTCCGGGGTGTTCTCAAAGGGGACGATCTGAAATTTGATGTCCGGGTGCAGCGTTTGAACTCTGGACCAGAGCTCCATCAGGAGCTGTGCCGGAGTCATGGGCGAGGAACCGATACGGATGATGTTTTCGTCCTCCTGCATGGCGTTTTTTGCCCGTGTCACGGAGTCCCGGCAATACTGGATGATATATTTTGCATCCTGGTACATAGAGCGCCCAGCTTTTGTGAGTTGCAGCCCCCGGTGGCTACGGTCGAATAGCTTCACGCCGAGGGATTCTTCTAAAAGATTGATTTGCTTGATGACAGCCGTGGGCGTGATGTAGCTTTCTTCGGCGGCTTTGTTGAAGCTGCCTGCATCCGCCACACGGAGAAAAGTCTCAAGTTGTGGGTTATACATGGATCATCACACCCCCTCATTTAATCAGTTTGAATTATTATATACAAAATGCGGTTTTTCTGCAAGCCGCCGTTGATGCTTGTCTTTCTTATAAAGTCATACAAAGAGGATGCTGCCGCATATAGCGGAATCTTTGCGGCATATCCCAAAACCGTTACCCTCACCTTGCCCGGTACGCGCCTTGTGGAGATCCTCTCTGAAATCTCCCGAGTGAAAGACACCAGCCGGTATATAGTCATCGGCCTTCCTCTTCGGAGCCTTTCCTATCCGGCTGCTTTTGCAGATACTTTTCCCGCAGGCTGGCGTGCCCGCCGCGGGCGATATTCTCCTGTTCCTCTGGCGTCCAAACCTTCCATTCCGCGTTCTCTTCTCTCAAGTCCAGATGCATGAAGCCTCGGTAGTTGATAGCTGGATCAAAGTCCAGATTCCCCTTGATATGCCGACGCCATGCTGTGCTGTCCGGCTCCGGCAGAGACACCTGCTCGACATCATAGGTTTCCAATTCCCCCAAAATATCGATCTCCCGTAGGAAATCCGATGCGGAAATTTTCCCTTTGAGATACCTCCCTCTGGCCTTGACCGCTGCCCTGATCCATTCCTGATAGCGAGCGTCGCTCACAGGCTTCAGCCGGTCCCGCTGGTCTGGCGGAGCGTCCTCATAACGGTTCCGCCGTTCTTCCATCCTATGCCGCAGAGCATTGTATATCCGCAGTGCCTCATCCAATGCCGCACCATCCTTGCCCTTGAGCTTTGGCCCCAGCGCCTTGCAGGACAGTCCGTCGATCACACGGTCGCAGTAGTGCGTTTCCGCAGAGGTTTTCGGAATGAAATACTGCCAGCAGCACTCACACCGTGCGATACGCTTTTTCTTCTGGCGGAAATAAAGCTGCAATTCCAACAGGTACAGCTCAAAGATATTTTCAACCGTATACCGCAACCGGTGTCCGAACGGCATCGGCCTGCACGGAAAGCATTGGTGCATCAACGCGGGGTATGCCTCCTCCAACGCTCCATACCGTTCCCACTGCGCGGCGCGCTCATAATCGGCAAAACCGATCTCCAGCAGATTCCGAATACGCAGCTGCGCCCTGCATGGCTCGTCCAGTGCCCGAAGAACTGCGGCACCTTTCTCGGACGGGAAAATGGGCGAACCTCTGTCCTGCATTGCCATTGCGTCCCGAAAATGTTCGGAGGCATAAAAAGCGGCGATGGTATCGATCTTCATGATCCAATCAGGCAAGTCGCTGATCTGTTTTTCAAAATCCTCATAGTCCGAATACGGAACCTCCATGCGTTCCAAAAACAGAGGATGCTCCGTCCAGAGCCGCTGGATCACGGCATGGTATTCCGCAAAATCCAGAGAAGCAAACCGAACAAGTTCCTCCGCTGGCGTTCGGCCCCTGAGTTCTTCTACATGCCCATCCTTGCCAACCAATAAAATATCGAAATTCTCTCCAGTATCTGTTTCCAAAAAGATGCCGGAGAGATTCTTTTCAGGAGCGGTCAACTTAGGGTCTCGCAGTCCGAGCTGTAGTTGCAAGTTTTGGAAAAATCTCGAAAACCACTCTTCCATGTAAAAACCATCTCCCTTCCTTTACAGTATCAGTATACCACATTGACAAACCGGAAAGGAGAAATTTTTATGAACCGACTGCAAACCATCGACGCGGACACGCTGCAAAGCACCGCTTACGAACCGGTCTCCTTCGTGGTCGACGATCTGCTGCCACAGGGACTGCACCTGCTGGCAGGCGCACCGAAGATCGGCAAATCGTGGCTGGCGCTGTGGCTGTGTCTCTGCGCCGCGCAAGGCAAACCGCTCTGGACCTTCGCCACGCGCCCATGCGAGGTGCTGTACCTCTGTCTGGAAGACAGCTTCCAGCGTATCCAAAGCCGCCTCTTCGATCTCACAGAGGACGCACCGCCCACGCTGCACTTCGCCGTCATGTCCCAGCAGCTCCACAACGGGCTGGTGGAACAGATCGAGCAATTCTTGAAGGAGCATCCACAGACCAGGCTCATCATCATCGACACGCTCCAGCGCATCCGCGCTGCGGGCAATGACGCAAACCCGTATGCCAGCGACTACCGGGATATCGGCGTTCTGAAAGCGCTGGCGGACAAGTACCGCATCGCTATTCTGCTGGTGCATCACCTGCGGAAGATGAATGACGATGATCCCATGAACATGATCTCCGGCACCACCGGACTCAGCGGCGCCACCGACAGCAACTTCGTCCTCCGCAAGAGCAAGCGCAGAGAGAACACCGCCACGCTCTACTGCACCGGGCGGGACATCCCCTACCGGGAACTGGCGCTGGAGTTCGACGGTGAGGATCATGTCTGGAAACTGCTGTCAGATGACTGCGAACAGAAAGAGCACCCCAACGAGAGAATTCTTTTTCTTCTCTCTGAACTGCTGCGCCGGCAGCCGGAGATCAGCGCCCCTGCCAAGGCGCTGTTGGAAAAGATCGACCCTGCCGGTGTGGAGGGACTGACCCCCAACAGCTTCTCCCACCGAATCCGCAAAAGCGTTGACGCTCTAAGGAGAAACGGCATCACGGTGTCCTTCCGCAAGAGCAACGGCGACCGTCTGATCTGCCTGAAAAGGGTCGATGGGGTCGATGATCCCGCTGCCGAAAACACCGTCACCATCGACCCTGAGAACCCGCCGTGTTTCGGCGTGTGAGCCGCTGTGTGCGCGGTTCGGGGCCGGGGTGGCGTGTGTACCCGACGAGCCCCTTTGAAACGAACGTTGCGGCGTTTGTGGGCGATGTGTGAAAAGACCCGGTGAATCCCGCTCCGGCGATGGGAAACTGAGCCTTTGGGGATGCGTGTTTCCCTCCCGGCCATGCCCTGTTTCGGAGATTGTAGCCCCTTGTTTACCCGTTCGATTAAAGCACAGATAAAGGGCCGCAGTCGCAAGCGCCCGCAGCCCGCCCACAAAGCCCCGCAGTGCGGGGCTTTTCAGAGAAACGCCAACCACCGTCGGTTTGGCGGTTTTACAGAACAATCGCAGTCGGTCATTCGGCAAAGTCCCGTGTTTGCAGGGCTTTGCGGCGATTTTGACCGACGACACAGAAAGGAAAGAAGAACTATGGATGATAACAAGAAAAGCACCACGATCTGGCTGCGCCCCAGCGTGATCAGCCGCATGGACGGCTGGCTGGAAGCTGATAACTGTCAAAGCCGCAGCGAATTCGTGGATAAGGCGCTGCGCTTCTACATGGGCTATCTCGGCACGGAGGACAACACGACCTACATCTCTCAAGCCATTCTCACCGCCATTCAGGGCACGCTGGAGCTTAACAACTTGCGGCTCCAGACGATCCTCTTCAAGTGCGCGGTGGAACTGAATATGCTGTGCCACACCATCGCCGCGCACTTCCGCGCCGACCCGATCCACACGCGGGAGCTGCGGGCCTACGCCGTGGACGAGGTGAAGCGCACCAACGGTCAGGTGAGTTTTGAAAGCGCGGTGCGGAGCCAGCGGCGCATAGAGCCGGATGACACGTGGCCCGGATCGTACTGATCTCCCCCTACCTCAAGGGCGGACAGAACGCCGCGAAGCTGGCGCAGCGTACTCGCTACATCGCCACCCGTCCCGGCGTGGAGCTGCTGGCGGATGAGCGCAGTACACTCCCCGCCACAAAAAGGGCTGCTCGATGCAGATGCACATGTGAACATGTTTGGAAACGTATTTTTTGCGCCGCAATAGTCAAAGAAACATTTCGAAAAACAGTAGCTTTGCGCGCGGAGTTGTGGTATGTGTTGTGGTTACCAAAAGGAGGTGCCGCAATGTACGACTACATGAGAGCCCTGCAAAAGCGTTTCGACCGTCAGGAACACAGTGAATTGGACAAGCAGGTCAAATACGCTCGAGAGGAACTGCGGCGGGACATGGACGCCACGGGGCGCAGAAAGCTGCTGCGGCTGTTGGACGCGCAGAACACATTGCTGGCTGAATCCAAGCTGATGAGCTTCACAGCAGGCTTCAAGCTGGCGTGGGGCATGGCGAAAGAGCTGGAGGCAGACGGGCTCTATTCCTTCGAGCAAGAGGAAGAAGAACACATCTGCCATCCGGCGGAACAGGAGGACTAAATGGCAAAACGAAGACCGTCCGGTGACGGCATGGTGCGTAAGCGGGAGGACGGCCGCTGGGAGGGCCGTATCGTGGTGGGCCACAAGAAAAACGGTACGCCCATCTTCCAGCACGCCTATGCTCGTACACAAAAAGAACTGACGGAAAAGCTCCATCAAAACATCGAACGCTATCAGGATGTGGAACTGACCGAGGACAGCCGCATGACCCTGGGGGAGTGGCTGGACCGCTGGCTGACGGACTATAAGGAGAATACCGTCCGTCCTGGTACCTTCGCAGGCTACCGCAGCTGTATTGAAAATTATATCAAGCCGCAGCTCGGCGACAAGCAGGTGTCGCTGGTGACAGCGCAGGATGTGCAGAAGCTCTATCGGAAGCTGAAAGAGAACGGCCGGGTCAGGGAGCATCCGAGGTTTGGTTCCGCGCTGTCGGACACCACCATCAACCGCCTCCACGCCATCTTCCATCAGGCGATGGAGGACGCCCTCCACGCGCATATCATTGCTAAGAATCCCACCGTGGGCGCAACGGTGCCAAAGGCAAGCCATGCACCGAAACGTGTCCTGACCAACAAAGAGCTGGACACATTTCTGGACGCCGTGCGGGAAGACAAGATATGGGGTGACTTCTTCTACGTGGAGCTGACCACGGGCCTGCGGCGGGGCGAAATTTGCGGACTCATGTGGCAGGACTTTGATGCGCGGAATGGTGTCCTGCAAGTGCGCCGCACCCTTCATAGCCGAAAGCTGGGGGTCGATATGCTGGGTAAGACCAAGACCCGCAGCGGTGAACGCACCATCGTCCTGCCCCGCAGCACGGCGGAAATTCTGCGCCGCCGAAAAGAGAACGCGATCACGCAATGGATCTTCCCAGACCCTGTCCGACCGGAGCTGCCGCTGTCTCCGAACTGCGCCTACACGCATATGAAAGCGATCTTACACAAGGCGGGACTGCCGGACATCCGCTTCCATGACCTGCGCCATACCTTCGCCACCCACGCCATCGCCAGCGGCGTGGATGCCAAAACCCTGTCGGGGATTCTGGGGCATACCAACGCCAGCTTCACGCTGGACACCTACACCCACGTCACACCGGATATGCAAAAAGTCGCCAGCGGCATCGTTGGCGGCTTCATGGAGGAAATCTTCGGGAAGGAGTTGAGACCTTGGCAAAGAAACGGAAAAGCGGAACCGGCACCGTAAGACAGCGCGGTGACGGCCGGTGGGAGGGCCGCGTTGTCGTCGGTTACGATGACAGCGGCCTTCCCAAGACGAAGAATGTCCTCGCCAAAACAAAGCGGGAATGTCAGGAGAAGCTGCGGCAGCTCACCGAAAGCATGGTAGGGCGAAATGACCGAAAGGTCAAACCGGATATGCTGTTCGGGGACTGGCTATGCTGCTGGTATGAAACCCACAGCAAGCCGACGCTCCGCGCCTCCACACAGAACAACTACGAAAATGTCATCCACAACCATGTCCTGCCGGAAATCGGGAAGATCCCGCTGAACAAATTGTCGCAGAATGACTTGCAGCAGTTCTACGGGCGGCTGAAAAAGAACGGTCGCAAGCGTCTGACGGAGCAATACGGCGCGGGCCTTTCCGACCGCATGGTGCGGATGTGCCACGCGGTCTGCCGCTCCGCCTTGGAACGGGCCGTGCGGGATGACCTGCTCCGGACAAACCCCGCCATCGGCTGCAAGCTGCCGCCGAAGAAGGCGCGGGAGATGCAGGTGCTGGATCGGGAGGAATTGCAGAAATTTCTCATTCAGGCGCAGGCGGACGGGTATTACGAGCTGTTCTTGCTGGATCTCTGCACCGGCCTGCGGCGGGGCGAATTGATAGCGCTTCAATGGGAGGATCTGAATTTTGAAACCGGTGTGCTGACCGTCAACAAACAGGCGTACTCGGTAAATGGCGAATTGCAGATCATCCCGCCCAAAACCAAGGCATCTGTCCGAAAGCTGGTGCTGCCGCCCGCAGTGGTGGCGGTGCTGCGGGAGTACAAAGAGGCGGTGGACTCCCGCTGGATGTTCCCTTCGCCAGTAAAGGAGGACTGTCCCATTACACCCGGCGTGGTACGCCGCAGACTGCAGTTCATCTTGGAGCACGCAGGATGCAAACATGTTAGATTTCATGATCTGCGCCACACCTTCGCAACGCTGGCACTGGAAAACGGCATGGATGTAAAAACGCTCTCCGCCATGCTGGGGCATGTGTCGGCGGCCACCACGCTGGACATCTATACCCACATCACCGACGACATGCGGCTCACGGCCGCCGCCAACATCGACCGCGGCATCGGCAAAGCAGCGCTGCAGGAGGACACTTCAGAGCCGGGGCAGGAAACTGCCCCGGCCCAGGCGGAAAAGCCGAGTATGACCGATTTCAAGCCCTACGTGGGCCGCAAGCGCAGATCCGGTACCGGCTGCGTCACCGAGATCAACGACCATCTGTTTGAAGGCCGCTACTCCCCCAAATGGCCCGACGGCAAAAAGCACGCCCGCAATGTCTACGCCCGTACCCGCGAGGAGTGCGAGGAGAAGCTAAAGGTGTTGATTGCAGAGATGAAGGCTGAGATTGTGGAAGCGCAGCGGCTGAAGGATTTGGGCGAAGGCGATGGGCGGCCGTTGGAGGAGAAGGGCAAGCGGAGGGAAAGAAAGAGAATGTGAATCGCTAACCTGTATTGAGGATTTGTATTATTTTGGATACCCGAGAAGATTACTGGGCAGAGAATACGAGGGGCAAGGGATGAGTTGTATCCCTTGCCTCTTTAACCTTGAATGTTCAGCTTTAATACTATTCTTCGTAGTACTGGTTGATATATGCATTGCTTGTTAGAGCGTTAACATAGATTTCATCATGCTGCAGTATGGTATTCTCTTCATGTTTTGCCTCTTCGACTGTTTCAAATGCAGAAAAAGAAATATACATAGGTTTACTATCTGTGTCACCATATAAAATCTGAACTGTGCCGTCATCGCTCTTCTGAATATCTTTCACAAGCGCATTTATCAATAGGTTAGCAGTATGAAGAGTAATTGCTTGCTTTAAGAAGTTAAACTTTATGTCGCTCAAGAACGTTAACACAATCTTGCTGCCGATAGTAAGAGGTGTTTCCGTGTATTTCATATCTACTGACATAGAGTCGGTAGAAGTTAGTTTGGCATTCAAGCGAACAACTTTCTTCTCGCATAGGAGCAAATAAAGTTCATCAATATCTTGCTGCTCTTCACGTGGTAAGTCATTCAACAAAATGGGGGGGATCGAGATTGAAAGTTTACTTTCTATTGCATTTAAACGTCTCAAGAAAGACTCATAACAATGGAAATACCGTTTTACATCCGACAAGGAAACCTTACCATTTTCAACAGGAGTGTTATCATCATGACTATAAAGATAGGTCAAGAGAGCCTCAGCAACACTAAAGCTGTCGGCAATTTCTCTTATATTTTTTGCATTTTCAAATTGTACCTTATAGTTGACATTGTGCTGGGTTTTTCCAAGTGGAAATGTAAAATTAAAAAAGACAATGGAATCTGGTTTAGAACGCAGAATTACTTTATCTTTAGTCCGACTACGCAAAAGTGTTATAGTCTTTTCGACTCCGCCCACATTAAGTGTAATAGGCACAGATTCAACTGCGGGACCAACAAATAATTGAGTTACATTGGTATACTCTTCTAATGGAAATTTTACGCCCTGATGTCCGACGGTTGTAGTAACTGAAGTGACACCTGATACAGGGACAGCACGTCCTTCGATGGATGCAATTTCCAAAGCGGACAAGAAATTCTTATAAGCTTCGTCGTCTCTGAAATGTAAAGTACCATTAATATTAAACGTATCATCAGAAAAAATATCTTTGATTTTATTTGACATGCTACCAATCCTTTCTGATTTCTGCAAGCACCAGGATTTTACTAATCAAAATATACTTTTGTATTGGAATATCGTCTTCTTTGTCAAAACAGTTATCTGGCAAATCGTTTATCGTTTTGATAATATCAATCCGAGCGTGGATATTCGGAACGATGATATATCGTATATCATCGTATGAAAAATCCAGCCAAAGCTTTCTGTAAGTTTCCTGCTCTAACCCTTTGCTAATTTCATTGGCAAGCGGAATTATGTGAGGATTAGCTATGATACTTGCTGTATTCAAGGCAGTAAGAACATCGGGATTTGGAACATATCTCCACTCACGTTCATCATGGAAATTTTTGCAGATTTCGACTGTAGCAGAACTCGAATCGCTACGAATAATCCTCCTCTTCATAATTCCACGCAGCGGCTTGATGTACGCCAAACGATTGATCACATCTTGGGAATACTCTTCCGGAATATCATTTTCTTGGAGAATTCGCTCAAATAGAGCGGAAAAATCTTTTGCATATTGGGAATCTTTGTTAAGATAGTGAACTGGCTGGAGATGCTTTCCTTCGCCCCAACTCTTTGAAAAAGCTACTGCGTATTCTCCGTAATAAGCAAAATGAGTGTTATTTTTCTCGAGAGCTACCCGCTCATCCATACTTAGGGATTCATAAACATCGCCGACTCCATTCACAGCAAATGAATCTGCAAGTTTATGGAAAGGAATGTCACAGAAGCATTTTTGCAGAATAGCAGCTTCATTAAATGAGTGAGTACCATTGTAGATGTTCAAATAATCGATGGTTTCAACACAATACCGTGGAATTATGGCCTTGCGGCGAAGAATAGATTCTAAATATTCTGGTTTTGTCATGAAATGAAAAAGTGTATTGGCGCTCTGAGCATAATCATCATATGGCAAATAGGAAATCTGCTTATTGGTGAGCATCCCCTCATCTCTCCATTCTGCTTTCAAAGTGAAATAGCCACATGAAATGATTCCATACGGCTACCTTAGCTGCGTAAGAGCCTATTAATAATTAATTATACTGCGATTTGGCAAAAATTACAATATTAAGTCTGTGCTTGTCGAAAAGATATGTTGAGAATGACAATCTCAGTATTTGCGCCGCAATAGACAAAGAATAAGAAAAACCCCTCTGAAATCAACGATTTCAGAGGGGTTTTGGTCCGAGTAGTGCGGCTCGAACGCACGGTCTCCTGGTCCCAAACCAGGCGCGATACCAACTTCGCTATAC
>OIDD01001167.1_pt1 | contig 11558 bp, 12 predicted proteins | sample 1606751 | NCBI WGS metagenome assembly OIDD01 (sample SAMEA3882544, study PRJEB24775) | human gut metagenome | biome: human-associated habitat; feature: intestine environment; material: feces | place: Netherlands | collected 2009/2010
CCCGGAGTTCCTCGACTATGTCGAGAGCGTCTGCGACGAGTTCCGTGAGTTGTATGAGAACATCAAGGGCACGACGCCCTACTGCGTCAAGACCGTGGCTGTGCTGAACAGCTGGGGGCAGCAGCGCGCGTGGGGCTGCCACATGGTCCACCATGCGCTGTACCAGAAGCAGAATTACAGCTATGCGGGCGTGATCGAAGCGTTGTCCGGCGCACCGTTCGATGTGAAGTTTATCAGTTTTGACGACATCAAGGCCGACCCGAAGGTGCTGGACGGCATTGACGTCCTTATCAACGTCGGCGACGGCGACACTGCCCACACCGGCGGCAAGGTCTGGGAGGACCCGGAAATTTCCTCTGCTGTCAAGGGCTTTGTCCATCGTGGCGGCGGCTTGATCGGCGTCGGCGAACCGGGCGGCCACCAGTATCAGGGGCGCTATTTGCAACTGTCCGCGCCGCTTGGCGTGGAGAAGGAAACGGGCTTCACCCTAAACTACGACAAGTACAACTGGGACGAGCACCGCGACCACTTTATTCTGGCCGACTGCCCCGACCATGATGTGGACTTTGGCGAGGGCAAGAAGAACATCTTTGCATGGGAAGGCACAGAAATTCTCATTCAGCGTGACAAGGAAGTCCAGATGGCTGCGCATGAGTACGGCAAGGGGCGCGGTGTGTATATCAGCGGTCTGCCGTACAGCTTTGTGAACAACCGCGTGCTGTACCGCGCCATCCTGTGGGCTGCCCACGATGAAGCCGACCTGCACAAATGGTTCAGCACGAACTACAATGTCGAGGTGCACGCCTACGTTAAGAACGGCAAATATTGTGTGGTAAACAACACCTATGAGCCGCAGGACACCACCGTCTACACCGGCGATGGAAGCAGCTTTACCCTGCACATGGACGCAAACGAGATCAAATGGTATAATCTGTAAAGCAGAAAAAAGGCGTGCCGTACTGTGCGGCACGCCTTTGACTGCAAAAACATTGATATGAGGTTTGTTATGGATAAACATCCTAATATTATCCTGCTTATGGCAGACCAGATGCGCGGCGATTGCCTTGGTATTGCCGGACACCCGGATGTAAAAACACCGTTTCTCGATGCACTGGCCGCAGAGGGCGTGCGCTATGAAAACGCCTATTCTGCCTGTCCGACCTGTGTTCCCGCACGTGCCTCTCTTTACACAGGTATGTCACAGGAACACACTGGTCGCGTCGGGTATGAGGATTTAGTGCCGTGGAACTATACCCACACGCTGGCTGGGGAACTGAGCAAGGCGGGCTATTATACGCAGTGCGTCGGTAAAATGCACGTTCACCCGCTGCGCAATAATTTGGGATTCAACGATGTACGGCTGCATGATGGCTATCTCCATGCCTACCGCCGCCCCAGTACGCCCAGTTATGAAGACCAGCGTGTGGCCGATGATTATTATTGGTGGCTCAAGCAGCAGCTTGGTGTGGATGCAGACCCCGTAGATACTGGCTTGGACTGCAACAGTTGGGTGGTTCGTCCGTGGATTTACGAAGAAAAGTACCATCCCACCAACTGGGTCGCCAGCGAGTGCCGGGATTTTCTGCGCCGCCGTGACCGTTCTAAACCTTTTTTCTTGATGGCCAGCTTCGTGCGGCCGCATCCGCCGCTGGACGCCCCGGAATATTATTTGAATTTGTACAAAGATAAGCCGCTAGCCGAACCTTGGCGCGGCGACTGGAACGACTGCGTCCGCTGGGAGCGCGACGGTCACAGTTACCATGCCCAGACTGCACCCTCGGATGAAAGCTATATTCAGCAGCTGCGGGCGGGCTATTATGCTGCCATCACCCATATGGATCATCAAATCGGACGCTTGATTTCCGCGCTGGTGGAAGAACAGATTATGGATAACACCGTGATTTTGTTTGTCTCCGATCACGGTGAAATGCTGGGCGACCATTTGATGTTCCAGAAAGCAAAACCATTCCAAGGCAGTATCCATGTACCACTGTTTATCTCCGGACCGGAGCGTTACATCGGAAAGCGCGGCACGGTTCGCACGGACTTGGCTGAACTGCGGGATGTTATGCCCACGCTGTTGGAACTGGCAGGAGCCCCGATTCCCGAAACGGTGGACGGCACCAGCCTGTTGCACCCGCTAGACCGCGAATACCTGCATGGGGAACACACGCTGGGTGAAGATTCCATGCACTTTATCCTGACAAAAGAGGATAAATACATCTGGTACTCCCAGACTGGACGGGAACTGTACTTCAACCTGCGCGATGACCCGCACGAAACAAAAAATGCACTGGACGAAAACCCGGAGCGTGTAGCTGAACTGCGTGCCCTGCTGATTAACGCCTTAAAGAACCGTGAAGAACAGTACACAGACGGTCATACCTTGTTTGTGGGCAAAACGCCCCTGACCGTATTGCAGAACACCGAGGTGTTATGAAGCAGCTTCAATTTCTGATAAAACCCGCAGCCGGATTTTGCAATATGCGCTGCCACTATTGCTTTTATCGGGATGAGCAGCAAAACCGTAGCACTTCCGAAGATTGCATGATGACCTTGCAGACAGCCGAGACATTGATACGACGCTGTTTTGAGGAACTTGACCAAGGCGGCTTTGTTTCGTTTGCTTTTCAGGGCGGAGAACCAACCTTAGCAGGGCTGGATTTCTTTCTGTTCTTTACGCAGACAGTGCGAAAGTACAACCAAAAGTGTGTAACGGTGCAGTATGCCATCCAGACAAACGGCCTTGCTGTTGCCGAAGAATGGGCGAAATTTTTCCGCGAAGAAAACTTCCTTGTTGGTATCAGCTTAGACGGTACTCCAGATGTACATGATGCTTTGCGCCCAGATGTTTCCGGCGACGGAACATGGACAAGGGTCATGCAGATGATCAAACTGCTGGAGCAGTATCATATCGAGTGCAACCTTTTATGTGTTGTCACCAAGCGTCTGGCTAAAAAGGCGGAACGTGTGTATAAGTCTATGAAAGCAACGGGTGTGCGCTATCTCCAATTCATCCCTTGCTTAGACCCCTTGGGCGCGCAGCGAGGAATCGAAAATTACTCTCTTTCGCCGGAACTGTACGCGCAATTTTTGTGCGCCCTGTTTGACGCATGGTATCGTGACTGGAAAACAGGTGTCTATGTCAGTGTTCGCCTGTTTGAAGATTATATACAGCTGCTCATGGGCGCACCGACGGGAACTTGCTCCACCACCGGCGCGTGCGGTTCTTACATGGTTGTGGAGGGCAGTGGCGCTGTTTACCCGTGCGATTTTTACTGTTTGGATGAGTACAAACTCGGAACGATTCAAAATGACTCTTTACAATCGTTGCTTTTGGGGGAGAAAATGCGCATCTTTATAAAGGATGGCCGGAATGTCCCCGCAGAATGTCAGCAATGCAGATGGGTAAACCTATGTCACGGCGGCTGCAAGCGTGACCGCAATACAGCAGACAAAGCCCAACGCAGTTACTATTGCAAGGCACTGCAAAAGTTTTTTGCCTACGCTGAACCCCGAATGCGTGAAATGGCCCGTGCGGTGCAGATGTACCGCTGAAAAGGAGACAGATTCTATTGGACAAGAAAAATAAATATTGGCAGTTGTTCCTTTCTACCTTTAAACTCAGCGCGTGTACATTCGGCGGCGGGTTTGTCATTATCCCTCTCATGCGGGAGCGCTTTGTGAAAGAACTGCACTGGATTGAGGAGGAAGAAATGTTGGATCTGACGGCCATAGCCCAGTCCAGCCCCGGCTCTATCGCCATCAATGCCTCTATTCTGGTGGGTTACCATGTGGCAGGAATCCCCGGTGCATTGATTACCGTAGTTGGTTCAGCACTGCCGCCGCTGATTATCATTTCCATCATTTCTGCTTTCTACCAAGCATTTCGCTCCAACAAGTATGTGAGCATGGCTATGGCCGGTATGCTGGCCGGTGTGGCGGCAGTCATCTTTGATGTAGTCATCAATATGGCATGGCCCATTCTGAAAAAGAAGCGCCTGCTGCCCATCGCTGTGATGCTGGCGGCTTTCGTGGCGACTCGCTTTTTCTCCGTGAACATTATCCTGATTATTCTGGTCTGCGGTGTGATTGGTGCGTTGGATACGCTGTATCTGCAAAAGAAGGAGGTCGAGGAATGATCTATCTGGAACTGTTCTGGAGTTTCTTTCAAGTCGGCCTGTTCAGCATCGGCGGCGGGTATGCAGCCATGCCTTTAATTCAAGACCAAGTCGTGGATATTCACCCTTGGTTGACAATGACGGGGTTTGCCGACATTATGGCCATTGCTGAAATGACTCCCGGCCCTATCGCTCTTAACGCGGCAACCTTTGTGGGAATTCAGGTGGCTGGGCTGCCGGGAGCGCTGATTGCCACTATCGGCTGTATCTTCCCATCCTGTGTCATTGTGATGACTTTGGCTTATGTGTACTACCGCTTCCGTGGCTTGAGCATTGTGCAGGGGGTTTTGGCAGGGCTGCGCCCCGCTGTAATCGCTATGATTGCCTCTGCCGGTATCTCGTTGATGATTCTGGCACTATACGGCCAACGTACTCTTCCAGCAGATTTGAGCAGCTTTGACTTGATGGCGCTGGTAATTTTCCTTGCAGGCTTTTTCGTCCTGCGCAAGTGGAAGCCCAGCCCAATCAAGGTTATGGCGGGTGCCGCCGTGGCAGGCGTTGTGTTGTACAGCATCACGGCCTGATACAAAACCGAGAGGATGTATATGAAATGAACAAGATTTTAGCCGCGTGGGCGTGGAACGGCCCGGTGTCCGAGCCAATCGCCTATGGCGAAGGGCATATCAACCAGACGTATGCTCTCACCGAACAAGCAACGCAAAAACGCTATATTCTGCAAAAAATCAATACTGATACATTCAAAGACCCGGACGGTCTGATGGAAAACATTTGCGGTGTAACGGATTTTCTGCGCGAAAAGGCCAAACAGCGCGGGGCTGACCCGGAACGTGCCACGCTCCATGTTGCGCTGACCAAAGCTGGAAAGCCCTATTATAAGGCCGCCGACGGCGGTTGTTGGCGTGTCTATGACTTCGTGGAGAACACCGTCTGCTTGCAGCAGGTGCAGTCCGCCGAAGATTTTTACCAAAGCGCCGTTGCTTTTGGCAATTTCCAACACCAGCTTGCCGACTACCCGGCAAACACCCTGCATGAGACGATTCCTCACTTCCATGATACACCAAAACGCTTCGCGGACTTCCAGCGTGCTGTGGCTGAGGACCGCATGGGACGCGCCGCACAGGTGCAGCGCGAAATTGAGTTTGTCCGCGCCCGTGAAGCGGATTATCATGTTATGGTGGACCTGCTGACAGCGGGCAAACTGCCGTTGCGCGTCACCCACAACGACACCAAGCTGAACAATATCCTGTTCGACAAAACGACTGGGGAGGGGCTGTGTGTTATCGACCTCGACACTGTCATGCCGGGGCTGGCCGCGAACGATTTTGGCGATTCAATCCGTTTTGGCGCTAACCACTGCGCCGAGGATGAATCCGACCTCTCGAAAGTGAATTTCAGCATGGAACTGTTTGAAATTTACACCAAGGGCTTCTTGCAGGCAGCAGGTGAAGCGTTCACCCCGCTGGAAAAGCAGACCCTGCCGTGGGGTGCCAAACTGATGACGATGGAATGTGGTATGCGCTTCCTCGCCGATTATCTGGAGGGCGACCACTACTTTCACATCAACTACGAGACTCAAAACCTCAACCGCGCCCGAACCCAGTTCAAACTGACCGCCGACATGGAGAAAAGCTGGGATGTTATGCAGAAAATCATTGAGAAATATTGCTGATAGATATTTGATGCTCTTTTTTCTGCGTTTTGCGTAATGCAAAATCGCGTTTTCTCCTTTTTATAACGCCCGCGCCTGAAAAGCGCGGGCGTTTTTTACTCTACGTCGAGGTCAATAAGTTGAACACCGGGATTCTGGATGCCTTGGTGAAAAAGCACAGCGCAAGCTGTACATTTTACAACAATAGTGTAGAAAGCATAGCCCCTTGCACTGGGCCACCCTTACGCACCGAAATACGATGTAAGTATAGTTACATTACGTTTCAGGCCCGACAGCCAAATTGGCTGTCGGGCCTTTTTTGTGCTTGTCTTTTTGAATATGCACGTTGAAACGATATTTTTATTGCGCTCGTGCACCTCCTTTTTGAGCTTCTATTCAATGAAACTCAAAATTTTGGAGGTAAATATGTCCAGAAAAAAGGATGCCAATAAATATTGGATTTATGGTGAGGATGCCGCACTGGCCGCGCAGTTTACCGCGTATTTGGCCACGGTGCTGAAGAACCGCAGGTTGACCTATATCCGCCATCTGAAGAAGATTCAAAAGGTGGAATGTTCCTATGAATATGCTGCCGAAACCATTGAACACGTAGATTCCATCCGGGAGGAATCCTTGGAATCTGCAGTAGAAGCCAAACTGATGTGGGAGGCTATCAAGCCCTATTTGCACAAGCTCTCCCCGAAAGAATGTGAGGTTATGATTTGCTTGTACATTGACCGGCTTTCGATTGCCGATACGGCGACGAAGCTGAAAATCAAGCCTGACACCGTGAGTACGCACAAACACAATGCAATCAATAAAATCCGCAAGGCAATGGGGGAACACTGATGGGAGCATATAGAGAACTGCTGGCACAGGCCAAGAAAGCCAACCACACCGCTATCCAAAAGCTGTATGAGCGCTACTACACATTGCTGCGCAGTTACAGCTTTGTAAATGGCCGCTTTGACGAAGATCTGTTTCAAACACAGGTCATTGAATTTCTGATTGCGGTTTCCAAATTTCGTATGTGAGCAGCGCGAAAAATAATTTTAATTTTTCCCTCAAGGTTTTTATTTTTGCAGAGTATATAAGTTATAGAGGGTGTTGAAAGGCCCTCTCCCCTTGAGAGAACCTTGAAAGCAGAATAACCAGACCATTGGCTACATAAATTCGATCTTGCCGCAACCCACGGAGCGACGGCAAGCAGACTCTAAGGCGTGTGCAGCGGTTTAGCTATGATAGGATATTCCTGTCGCTATAAACGCGCTCACAGGCGCTCAGAGGGGCGGCGTGGAACACCGCCTATGCGATGAAAGGGTCGATCATTATGATACGCACCGTTGCGATACCCTCAAGGAATCGGCGGTACTGCCAACAATGTGGTACAGGACGCGGGCGCTGCTCCAGCAGCCGGGTCAATGGTCTGCCCTATATCCGGGAAGTAGTGTCGAATAGGATATACAATTTAATTTCAGATTATAGCGGTCACTTGTTTTCCACAGGTGACCGCCATGCTTGTGGAATTAAATCCGCAATTATTTTTGAGAGGAGTTGACGATTATGGGAGAACCATTTGGAAAGCGAGAAATTTTCCGAAAATACCCCGATGTAGTGGATGTACCACAGCTTTGCGAGATGCTGGGCGGTTCGCGGCCCGTGAGTAAGAAAACGGCATATCGTATGCTGAATGCAGGGAAAATCAAGGCATTTCGCATCGGACGCAGTTACCGCATCCCCAAGGTAAACGTAATTCGCTTTTTGCAGAACGAAACACCCGAAGATTGCAACACTGTCAATGCGACAATCGACAGCGTGGAGTAAAAAGCGCATATCCGCTATCATATAGGTGTCACCATTACCGTCAGATAGTCGGAAAGGAGCAACGCAATGAAAACGAAAGTTACAGGCTATCTTACGCAAAAACACGGATTCTATTATGTGGTTCTGAATCTGCCCACGGATGAAAAAGGAAAACGAAACCGCAAAACGCTGAGTACGGGGTTGTCCACCGACCGCAATGCAACCAAGGCCAAGGCGCTGCTCCTGACGATGATCCGCGAAGCCAATGCCGGAGAGGAAGTGCGTGGTGTAAACGAGCGTCAACCCAAAAGCCAAAACAAAACGGAAGATGAAAGATGGAATTCACCTTGGCCGGGTATGCTGTTCTCGGATTACCTTGAATTTTGGTTGCAATGGAAACGCAAAAGTTGGGAAGAGGTCACTTACTCCGGCTATTGCCAAAATGTCAGATCGTGGATTGCGCCGTATTTTTCCGCACGGAAAGTACGCTTGAATGAAATCACGGTGCTGGATATTGAGATGTTCTACACCCATGAAATCAACAAGCGTGGAGTAAGTGGGAACACGGTTCTCCATTACCATGCCAACATCCGCAAGGCTTTGTCGGACGCAGTAAAACTCAAACTGATTCCCTATAACCCTGCTGCCGAAGTGGAGCGCCCCAAAAAAGACAACTTTGTTGCCAGCTATTATTCAGCGGATGAATTAATGGAAGTGCTGCCTATTTTTGCAAATACCAAAATGGAACTTCCTGTCATGCTTGCTGCGTTCTATGGATTGCGCCGCAGCGAGGTAATCGGTCTGCAATGGTCGGCCATCGACTTTGAACGGAAAATCGTCACGATTTCACGCACCTTTGAACGCATCAATGTGGATGGCAAAATGGTGGACGTTTCCAAGTGCCGTACAAAAAACAAGGCCAGCTTCCGCAGTTTGCCTCTGATTCCCGCAGTAGAACAGGCTTTACTGAAAGCCCAAAAACGCCAGCACCAGCAAATGAAACTTTGCGGCAACAGCTATTGCAAGGAATATAAGGACTATATCTGCGTTGATGATATGGGGCATCTTGTGACCCCGGACTATGTGACACGGGTTTTCCGCGAAATGCTCTTGAAGAATGGTTTTCGCCCGATTCGCTACCATGACCTCCGCCACTCCTGCGCCAGTCTGCTCATCAAGAACAAAGTCACGATGAAAGAGGTACAGATGTGGCTGGGGCATTCCAGCTTTTCCACCACGGCCAATATTTACGCCCACATTGACGTGGACAGCAAGATGGAAGCCGCGAATATGATTGCCAGCAAAATCAACCTTGGCGAACTTCCCGAAAAGAAGAAATCTCCCAAACGAAAAATCGCTTAGGAGAAAAACTCCGTTGGGCGAACTTGTCCGCCAAAACCAACGGAAAATAAATCCGTTTTGTCTGCCATTTGGGGTAAAAGTGGCAGACAAAATGGCAGACAAGCCTGAATCTTGTCTGCCACACAAAAAATACCTAAGCCGCTAAAAGGCTTAGGTATAAGGAATGCCGGTGATGGGGGTCGAACCCATACGGTGTCACCACCAACGGATTTTGAGTCCGTCTCGTCTGCCAATTCCAACACACCGGCGTATGTAGGTACTTTGCTAGTATACCAGCCCCATGCCAAATTGTCAAGGCATCCGCGCCGGGATTTTGCGGACAAATTTTCCGATTTTTTTGTCAAAAGGCATTGACAAACGGTTTTCATGCCGCTATAATAATTAGCGTCGCCTGACGGCGTCAGGGATATTGCCCCATAGCTCAGTTGGTTAGAGCACCTGACTGTTAATCAGGGTGTCGTCCGTTCAAGTCGGACTGGGGCAGCCAAATAGCGATAGAGTGTAACGCTCTATCGCTTTTCTTTTGTGCTGATTTACTTGTCGATTTCCATAGCTTCGTTGGCCTGCCGATTTTGGCAGGCCAACTGCTGTTCATCATGTATTTTACGCGAAAAATCTTGAAAATCACCTCGCGTCATGCGCTGATCGGTTCGGCTTTCCGCTTGCGGCCATTCTTCGCGGTTTGGCTGGCCTTGGCAGTCTTGCCTGCCTTTGGGCGAACCTTCGGCGGCAGTGTAATGCCGACCGCGGTGATCCCCTGCTTGCCCTTGACGTTCACGCTGTCGATGAACTGCTCGTAGTTCCAGTCCACCTCAAAGTGCAAATTGTACCCGCGATCCAGTTCAATGCGCTTGAAAAGCTGTGCAATGATGATCCGTTTCCGCGCCAAGCTCGCCATGCCAAACTCCATGCTCCAGCCTAAGAAGCGGTCGTAGTAGGTTTGTACGCCGTCGGCAATTTTCTTCTGGTCGGCCAGCTTTTGTTCCAGTTCGGCAGCGGTGTGGTTCAAGGCTTTGTGCTTCTGCGCGGCCTGTTCAATCAGCTTGCTCAGCATCTCGGCGGTGAACTGACTCTGTCCCATCAGGCAGCGGGAAACCTCCATTTCCAGTGCTTCCTGTGCTTTGGCGGCCTCGTCTGCCTGTTTGCGGGTGTCCGCCAACTGACGCTCCAAGTCTTTTACCTCGGCCAATACCCGCTTTTCGATGGATTCGTCCTTGGGGGTGTCCTGGATCGTGTTCAGCAGCATCCCTGTCACCCGCAGCACCAGATCATCCACGCGCTTGGCAACATAGGCTTTCTGCCCGCTGCACGCAATGCGGTGGTTCGCGCCCATGTAGCAGATGTACTCGGCATAGGGGCGCTTTGCCCCCTCTCCGGGGCTGCTGGACGTCATACGGCTGCCGCAGGCGGCGCAGTAGAGATTCCCGCCGAGCAGCACACCACTGCAATTTTGGCGCGGGATATTGCGCCACGCGGCGTTCTGCGTCTTGCGCTGTTCGGTAATCTCCTGTGCGGCGTTGAACAGGGCTTCGTCAATGATCTGCAGTTCGGGCAGGTGCGGTGAAGTAATGTCCTGGGTGATGAGATAGCCCAAATACTGGCGGTCACGCAGGATTTTGTTTACGGTAGAAACATTGAATTTTGCGCCGTGATGGGTGCGTACCCCGCGCGCCGAAAGTTCTGTTGCCAAAATAAATGAACCCGCACCCTCGTACACTGTGCGCTCGAAAATTTCTTTCACCACGACGGCTTCTTCGGCCTTTTTCCACGGCGCGGTAGCCATAGCGCGGCGTGCCGCCCGTGTACAGCCCCTCGCCGCGCATCTGGTCAAGGCGGGTTTTGATGCGCATGGATGTTTTGCGCGACTCTCCCTCGCTCTGCCAGTAACGAATGTAATTGATGAGCGAATCGGTATGGCTTTCAAACTTCTGTTCGCCCTCTTTTACGCTGAAAATGCGGATGCCCTGCTTGGCGAACCACTCGACCACGAACGGCGTTTCGTCATCGCGCCGGCCAAGGCGGTCGAACATAAACACGAGCAGTACGTCAAAGCGTTGGTTCATGGCGTCCTCGCGCAGTTCCTGGATGGCATCTCGATCATCGGCGGAAATCTTAAAGCCCGAAACTCCCTTTTCGCACAGTTCCTTGATGATATTCCACCCCTGCTGCTCGGCAAATTTGCGGCATTCGATGCGCTGCATGGGGATATCGTCATGGTCTACCTGTCCCTTGGTGGACACGCGATATAGGCATTCCACTCTTGTCATTTTGCTTCACCTCCTACGGTCTACCACCCAACATATCATGAATCACTCTGTTTATCTATCACCAAACGCAACAAAAAAATTCGGCATCTTATTGCCACTTTTTGACCCGCTCCGTGTAGGCTTCAGATAGTAAGTTTACCAGTTTGGTGCGGGTGTTTTCTGTGCTTTTCCCTGTGAATGTCAGCGTGACGATGCTTTCTCCGATATGCAGTTTGACGGTGTTTTTACAAGCGCCGATAGGACAAGTCGGATCATTCAAACGATCCATGGCACATCCCGCCCCTTTCTGGCTGCACGCTCAAGGAGTTTTTGCTCAATGTGCAGGTCATAATGTAA
>OIDD01001169.1_pt1 | contig 11539 bp, 10 predicted proteins | sample 1606751 | NCBI WGS metagenome assembly OIDD01 (sample SAMEA3882544, study PRJEB24775) | human gut metagenome | biome: human-associated habitat; feature: intestine environment; material: feces | place: Netherlands | collected 2009/2010
CCCCCGCAGGGATGTGCGAGGTGATCCACCCGCGCTAAATCCCCTTTTTTACAGCAGATGACAGGCTGCGAAGTGTCCGGGCTCTACCTCTTTGAGTTCCGGGACCTCCCGTGCGCAGTCCGGGCAAGCCATAGGACAGCGGTCATGGAAGGGACAGCCGGAGGGCAGATGGATCGGGCTGGGAATCTCTCCACGCAACTCCTGAGATTCGGCAATATTGCCCTCATCAATCGTCGGTGCAGAGGAAAAAAGCGCCTTGGTATAGGGGTGAACCGGGTTGGAGAACAGCAGCCGCTTCGGGGCCCGTTCCACAATAGTTCCCAGATACATGACACCCAAACTGTCGCTGATGTGCTTGACCACGCTCAGATCGTGTGCGATGAACAGATAGGAGAAATGAAATTCATCCTTCAGATCCATAAGAATGTTCAGGATCTGAGCCTGAATGGACACATCCAAAGCAGATACCGGCTCATCCGCTATGATAAATTTAGGCTCGACCGCCAACGCCCGGGCTATGCCGATGCGCTGACGCTGACCACCGGAAAACTGATGCGGATACCGGTTGGCTTGCTCAGAGCTGAGTCCAACACGCTCCAACAGATGGATCGCCTTCTCCTGTGCCTCCGCCTTGCTGCTGCACAGCTTGTGGAACAGCATCGGATCTGTGAGGATCTCCATGATCTTCTGCCGGGGATTCAGGGAGGCATAGGGATCCTGAAAGATCATCTGCATCTCCCGACGGATGGGGCGCATCTCCTGCGGCTTGAGCCGGGTGATATCGCGTCCATCAAATATGATCTTGCCGGACTTTGGCTCGATCAGCTTGATGATGGTGCGGGCCGTGGTAGACTTTCCACATCCGGACTCTCCCACCAGACTGAACACCTCGCCCTGCTCCACATCAAAGCTGACATTGTTGACCGCATGGACCACCCGATTTTCCAGTGAAAAATGGCCGTTTTTGAATTTTACCTTATCCAGAAAATCCTTGGTCAGATTGAACTCCTGCACCAAATTCTCCACCTGAAGAATCTTACTCATGGCTCTCGCCTCCTGTCAGCGGAAAGTGGCAAGCCGCACAATGCCCCGGACTCACCTCATGGTTTTCAGGCGTCACGGTACGGCAAATATCCTGGCAGTATTTGCATCTGGGAGCGAAGTAACATCCTTGGGGCAGATCCAGCATACTGGGGACCATACCCGGAATGGACTCCAGGCGTTTTTGCTCCTCTCCCATTCTGGGGATGGAATTAAGAAGTCCCTCAGTATACGGATGGCTGGGACGGTGGATCACGTCATCCCGGGAGCCGCTTTCCACGATTTTGCCGCAGTACATCACGATGATACGATCCGCCATCTGGGAAACCACCGCCAAGTCATGGGTGATCAGAATGAGAGAAGCGCCCTGCTCCTTCACCAACTTATCCATGAGCTTGAGGATCTGCGCCTGTATGGTCACATCCAGGGCGGTGGTAGGCTCATCGGCGATGATGAGCTTCGGATTGGCAGCCAGAGCGATCGCAATGATGACCCGCTGCCGCATACCGCCAGAAAACTGATGGGGGTAGGATTTCAGCCGATCCTCAGGATTGGGGATACCCACCATATGCAGCAATTCCACACAGCGCGCATGCTTTTCCTGCTTGGTCATCTGCTTCTGGTGGAGGTCCAGCATCTCGGTAATCTGTTTCTCAATGGTATAGAGCGGATTTAGGGAGGTCATCGGATCCTGGAACACCATGGAGATCGCCTTGCCTCTGATTTTCATCATTTCCCGTTCGCTCTCGATCAATTTCAGAATGGAAAAGCTGCTAACGGATTTGCCGCTGCCCGACTCGCCCACGATGCCCAGCACCTGTCCCTCATCCAGGGAAAAGCTAATGCCGTCCACCGCCTTGACTACACCGCGGAAAGTGTGGAAATAGGTTCGCAGGTTTTCCACCTGCAGCAGTGTTTCGCTCATCTCGCTCCCCCCTTACTTCAGCTTAGGATTGAACTCATCGCGCAGGAAATCTCCCAAAAGATTGATTCCAAACACGATCAGCATGATGTAGAGACCCGGCATCACCGCGATCCACCAGTATCCGCTGAACAGCACGTCGAAGCCGTTCTTGACCAGCATGCCCAGAGAGGGTTCCGTGACCGGAACGCCTGCGCCCAGAAAGCTCAGCGTGGCTTCCGCCAGAATAAGGCCGCCCACCTTCATCGTGGAAATAACGATGACGGTTGTCATTACGTTGGGCAGCACATGCTTGGCGATGATCAGGATATTGGGGATACCGATGACTCTGGCCGCATCTACATATTCCATCTGCTTCACCGTCAGCACCTCGGCGCGGACGGTACGGACGTATGTGACACATCCGATGATCGTAAATACGACCAGCAGCTTGCTTACACCCCGTCCAAACATGGTCATGATGAAGAGGGCCACGAGGATATCGGGAAAAGAGAGCAGGATATCTGCCAAACGCATGATGACAGCGTCTACTCTCCCGCCAAAATAGCCCGAAATCAGTCCCAGCGTGATACCTACGGCGCAGGCCAGCAGCGTACCTACAACGCCGATAAAGAGGGAGATACGGCTTCCGTAAATAAGAGAGCTGAAAATATCCCGTCCCTGACTGTCGGTACCGAAAATAAACCGGGCGTCACCTCCCGCCTCCCATGCAGGCGGTTTGTAGGAATCTGTGAGGGAAAGAGAGGCTACATCATAGGGGTTCTGCGGAGCAAACAACGGCCCGAAAAGGGCAATGAACAGTACCAGTACCACGATCACCGTACCGACGATAGCGGACGGACTGCGCTTGTAATTATGAAAGAACTCAGACTCAGCAATGCGCCGGAACAAGCTCTTGTTGGGGGTCGCGCCCCTTTTTTTCATTTCATCCATAGCGCATCACCTGAATTGGATTCTCGGGTCGATGACTGTATACAGAAGGTCGACCACAAAATTGATAAACACAAACAACACCGTAGTCAGGATCAGATAGGCCACAATGACCGGCCGATCCACCGAGTTAATGGAGTCGATGAGAAGCTTGCCGAGTCCTGGCCAGGAGAAGATGGTCTCCGTCACCGTCGTAAAGGCGATAAGGGAACCGATTTCCATACCGAACACCGTAATAACCGGGATCAAGGCATTTTTCAGGGCGTGTCCAAAGAGAACCTTCCGGGTAGACACACCTTTGGCTCGGGCAAATTTGATATAATCCTGCCGCATATTCTCCATTACACCGGCGCGGGTAAGGCGCACCAGAGACGCGATGTTGGTCACAGACAGCGTAAAGGCCGGCAGGATGATGTACTTAAGTCCACCGGGCGCAAACAGGCTGAAATTCATCCCCAGAAACGGCGCGGTCGCGCCCCGTCCCGAGGAGGGGAACCAGTGCAGCTTCAGAGAGAAGATGTAGATCAGCATGATGCCAATGAAGAAGGATGGCAGGGAAATGCCCAGAATGGAGCCTCCCATCACCAATGTGCTGGATTTTCGTTTGGGAAAAGCGCCCGCATATACGCCCAGCGGGATAGAGATAACGAGCGCCAGCACGACTGATACAAAAACCAGCTCCAGCGTAGCAGGTACCCGCTGGGCAATCAGAGAGAGCACGTCCACCTTATAGATATAGGACTTGCCGAAATCCCCCTTGAACGCATTGGTAACAAACGATACATATTGCTCCAGGATCGGTCTGTTGAGCCCCAGTTCTTCTCGAACCTGCTCTCGAACCTCAGGCGGAGCCTTGGGCGAGACCAGCATATTGACGGGATCGCCAATAAAGTTGGCCAGAACAAATACCAGAACGGACACAATGAAAAGTGTAACTAGCATTTGCGCCAGCCGCTTCAGGAAATACTTGAACACGGTAACACCTCATTTACGGGCTTACACCCTTTTGGCGGGAGGCAGAAGGGAAGATCCCCTTCTGCCTCCTCCCATTGACTGTTCTTATGTACGCTTAGAAGGTGAAGTCCCAAGCCAGAATATGGTCATCGCAACTGGGGGTGTACTGAATGCCGGCGCGCACGCCGAAGATATTGTGCTTGAAGAACAGGGGGATGTAGGCGGCCTCGTCCCGGGCGATCTGATCCACATGCTCCACCAGCGCTGCACGCTTGGCCTGATCGGGCTCAACAGATGCCTGATCCAGCAGCGCATCCACCTCGGCATTGCTGTAATGGCCCCGGTTGCCTTCGCCCATGCCGGGCTTGCCGTCGTAGGTATAGAGCATATCGTTGAAGATGACCATGCCCTCGCCGGAGCTGTCGCCCCAGCCCGCCATGAAGAAGGAGGACTGGAGGTTCTCTGCGCTTGTCTTCTCATAGAAGGAGGCGCGAGGCAACAGGTTCACCTCGGCCTTGATGCCCACCTTCTCCAGATAGCTGGCAATGGCCTGAGACACCTGATCGGCGTTCACGTCACTGTCGTTGCGGGCATCGATGCGGAGATAGAAGCCATCGGGATAGCCAGCCTCCGCCAAAAGCTGCTTGGCAAGCTCGGGATCGTAGGCGGGACGCTCTGCGTCGGCATTATATCCCACACAGATGCTGGGCATATAGGAGTTGGCCACGGTGGCGTAGCCGTTCATGACGGTATCGATGATCGTCTGAATGTCAATGGCGTGGTAAATGGCCTGACGAACCTTCACATTGAGGAGCGGGTTGGGATCGTCGGTGCCGGCAGAGCCATGCTCATTGAGCTGATCAAAGCCCATGTAGTTGCAGGACAGGCTGGGATTGGTAATGACCTGGACGTTGGGGTCGTTCTTCAGGCGGTTCACGTCCATCACAGGGATGTTGGAGATAAAGTCCACCTCTCCGTTGATGAGAGCGGTGGTGCGGGTAGCTGCATTGGCGATCACACGGAACTCCACGGTCTCTGCATCAGGCAGCTCGCCCCAATACTCGTCGTTGCGGACCAGCTTGATATAGGATTCCTTTACATGCTCCACCAGACGATACCGGCCGGTACCCACGGGGTTCGCGGCGATCTCCTCGCTGGTAAGTCCCTCACAGGTCTCCTTGTCAAGCATCATGATATGGACCAGGCTGCCGTCAAACACGGGATAGGGGATCTTGGTCACCAGCTGCACGGTGTAATCATCCACCTTCTTGACCTCCTGAAGACGCATGAGGTACACGCCCATCTCCAGAGTAGGATCGTTGAGGATGCGCTCAAAGCTGAAGACCACGTCATCGGCATTGAAGTCGTTTCCGTTGGAGAACTTCACGCCATGGCGGAGCTTGAACTCCCACGTCACGCCGTCATCCAGAACAGTCCAGCTCTCTGCCAGACCGGGCTTCCTGCTCAGATCTGCATTATAGTCCACCAGAGCGTCGTACAGGTGAGACGCCATCTGCATCTCGATGCCGCTGTCCTTTACCGCGGGGTCCAGCGAGACAACATCATTCAGCACCGCGATGGTCAGGCTCTTTTTGCCGTCATCAGAGGGGTTGCTCTGCTGCGATTTGTCTGCCCCACAGCCGGTCAAGGCCACCGAGAGACACAGAGCTACGGACAGGAACATTGCGATGGTTCTCTTTTTCATAGCTGTTTCTCCTTTAAAAAATTTCTTATCTCACAAGGTGCGTCGTTTACAGGTATCACTGAAGCGACAGACCGTTGATCGCCTTTTCCATCTGCTCCAGAGCCTTTGTCAGGGTACACCTGGGGCAGGCCACGTTCATGCGCAGGAAGGCCTCTCCCTGCTCGCCGAACTCATAGCCGGCGCAGAACGCCACCTTGGCCTCGTTGATCATGAAGTGCTCCAGGGCCATGCCCCGGTAGGGCAGCTGGGAGCAGTCCAGCCAGACCAGATAGGTGCCCTCGGAGGGGATCATGCGGATCTGGGGAATGCGCTCCCGCAGGAACTGCTCCAGATACGCCTTGTTGTCGGAGACGTAGGCGATGGCCTGATCCAGCCACTCCTCGCCGTCGTTGTAGGCGGCTATGAGGGCTGCCATGCCGAAGATGTTGTCCAGCCGTGTCTGGGCAATGGACATCTCCTCGTTGAACTTGCACCGCAGGTCGTCGTCTGCCAGCACGAGAGTGGCCATACCCAGTCCGCCCAGATTGAAGCCCTTATTGGAGGAGTAGCAGACCATGGAATGGCGCAGTACCTCCTCGCCCAGCAGGCCAAAGGTGGTGTGAGGATGCTCCGGCGGCACGAAGTCGCAGTGGATCTCGTCCACCAGCATGAAGATGTTGTGCCGCAGACAGATCTCCGCCACGCCCTCCAGCTCCTGACGGGTCCATACCCGGCCAGTGGGGTTGTGGGGGCTGGAGAGCACCAGTACCTTCACGCCGGAGGCAGCCTTGGCCTCCATGTCGGCGAAGTCGAAGGTGTAGCGTCCATCCTTCCAGACCAGCGGCGTCTCTACCAGCTTCCGGCCGCCCCGGGTGACCATGTCAAACAGCGGGTCGTAGTTGGGCATGGGTACCATGACCCTGTCGCCGGGCTTGGTGAGGATGCGCAGCACCACGTTCATGGCGTAGATCACGCCGGGAGGTGCAAAGGCCAGATGCTCATAGTTGACCTCAAAGCCGTGGCGCTTTTTCAGCCAGCCCATCACCGCGTCGTAATAGGGCTGCTGGCGCACGCCGTAGCCGTAAACCGGGTGGGCGGCGCGCTTCTGTACGGCCTCTACGATGCAGGGGGCGCAGGCAAAATCCATGTCCGCCACCCACATGGGGATCACATCGTCCCGGCCGAAATAATCCATATCGCAGTCCCACTTAAAGGAGAAGGTATTTCTGCGATTGATGGGGGTATCAAAATCGTATCTCATGCAGCGCCACCAACCATTGCAACGACGACCCACAGAATCATGGACACTGCCGCCGCCAGCAGCGCATAGGGGAGCTGGGTGCGGACGTGGTCAATGTGGTCGCAGGCGGCGCCCAGAGAGGAGAGCACCGTGGTGTCGGAAACGGGGGAGCAATGGTCGCCGAACAGACCGCCGCTGACAACGGCGCCCACAGCGGCGTAGACCAGCGTACCCAGCTGACCGCCGGTGAAGGAGTAAGCCATGGGAACAGCGATGGGAATGCAGATGGCGAAGGTGCCCCAGGAGGAGCCAGTGAAGAAAGAGATCACGGCGCCCGCGACGAAGGCCACAGACAGGAACAGGGCGGGGGTCATCCAGCTCTCGCAGACACCCAGCAGGAAGTCGGCTGCGCCCATGGACTTGGTGATGGTGTTGATGCAGTAGGCCAGGGCCAGGATCAGCGTGGCGGACATGACACTCTTCATGCCCTGCACGGCGGTGTTCACCAGATCGGTCACGCTCTTGAACACCTTACGGATGCTCAGCTCGATGGACATGTAGATCACGGTGATGATGAAGCACTCCAGGATCTTCACGCCGCCCTTGGCGATGTACGTCCAGATGGCGGTGGCTACCAGGATCATGATGGGGACCAGGAAGTCCAGCATGACGTTGGGCTTCACATCGCTGTCGTTGCCCTTCTGCAGCTCCTCCAGCTCGGTGCCCATCATGGGGACGGCACCGTCACGCAGCAGCTTGCCGGTGGTGCGGGCGCGCTGCTCCGCCTTGCGCATAGGCCCGAAGTCGGGGAAGATCTCCAGTGCGGAGAGCAGCGTGATGAGCACCATCAGAATCGCGTAGAAGTTAAAGGGGATGGCGCTGATGTAGACGCTTACGCCCTGCTCATTGGAGGTCACAGGGCCGCCCAGATCCGCCACCAGACCGGCCACGTAGGCGCCCCATGCCATAAAGGGCATCAGGGTGCACACGGAGGCGCAGGTGGAGTCGAGGATGAAGGCCAGCTTCTCTCTGGGCACGCGCATCTCATCCGTCAAGGGACGCATGACCACGCCGCGCAGCAGGGGGCTCATGTAGTCGTCGATGGTGAACAGACCGATGAACCAGGTGGCCAGCTTCACGCTGCGGGGGGATTTCACCTTTCCGGCGATCATTTCCGCGAACGCCTTGACCACGCCCGCCTTCATGAAGAACGCGATCATAATGCCGATGAATACCTGGATCAGCAGGATCCAGATGAAGTCCTCGTTGCCCAGAGCCTCCTTCGCCAGAGCGGAGAAGCCGAAGGCGGGGTCATGCCCCAGCAGCAAAACGCCGGAGAGACAGCCCATGAACAGGGCAAAGACCGCGTCCTTCTTCCAAAATGCCAGCAGCAGGGTAAGCGCAAGGGGAATCAATGACAAGATACCGTAGTTTGCAGCTTCCAATACAAATACCTCCTTAAGAATAGAATGCGGGGGTGACCTTGAGCCTCCCTTCTGATAACTTTGTTACATTCCTGATTATAATTTATCACACCGCCCTTGTCAATCCTGCATAAGTGCCAAGAAGTCTGATAAATTTTTGTCTAAATCGCTGTCTTGAAGGCTCTTTTCGCCTCGCCCTGCAAAAAAAAAGTTATATCCCCGCCGCTTTCCAGCATATTAGGTGTTGATTTATCCATTTATCTTTGATATACTGATTTTCAGCAGCGCCATGTAACAGTTTTTTATCAGGCAAGGATTATTGTTGAGAAAGTAGGGATACAGTGAGCAACTACGCCAGTCTTGAGCGATACATTCCCTTGGTGAAATTCATGGGGGAGATCTGCGGGAAGAATTATGAGATCATCCTCCACGACGTTTCCACGCCGGAGCGCTCGGTGATTGCCGCCTGCAACGAGCATCTCAGCGGCCGCCGCGTGGGCGACCCCATGACGGAGTTGGCCAAGGAACTGCTGCGAACCGGAGCCTATAAGGAGCACGACTATGTGGCCAACTATGAGGGCCGTACCCGGGGAGGCAAGCGTTTCGTCTCTTCCACCTATTTCATTAAGGAAAAGGGCCAGTTGGTGGGACTGATTTGCGTGAACCACGATGTGGAGGATATTTTGGTGCTCTCAGAGCATCTCTCCAACCTGCTCCATTCCTTTTCTCTTCCGCAAGAGGAGGAGAGCTCCGCCTATACCGAAGACCTGGACGATTCCATCCCGGAGCTGTCCAGCAATCTGATCCACTCCACCATCCTCGGCTATGGTATTCCCTCCAATGCCATGCATACCGCCGACAAGCTGGAGATACTCCGCTCTCTGGAAGCGCAGGGGGTATTCCAGACCAAGGGCTCCGTCGGGCAGGTCGCCGGGGAGCTGCACATCTCCGAACCCACGGTCTACCGCTACCTGCGGCGTATCCGCAGCGAAACGTCATGACCTTCCGCCGCGGTGCTTTACCCGCAAGCGGGACGCTCTGACGTCTCGACGTGTAAAGCGACCGGCCAAGCACATCCAATTTAACAGCAGCTATTGGCGGATCCCAGACATTTTGCCCAATACTTCCCGATCCCCATGTCTCTGCATTTATTATGATTACGCTTCTGATAAAGGAGGGCTCAAGCATGAAATTTTACATTCTTTGTGACATTGAAGGTGTGGCGTCTTTGGCCTGCTGGGACGAGGCTCGTTCGGCTAACGCCTGCTATGCGCCTATGGCGCGGGAAATGGCGTTAGAGGCCGCCGCTGCGGCCCGCGGCCTTTTCTCCGGCGGAGCCGATGAGGTCGTCATAGAGGATATGCACGGAGACGGCTGCAACATCGACTGCGCCCTGCTCCCCAGAGACGCCCGTCTCCTTCGGGGGATCACCCACGATATTGTGGGCCTTACCGGTATTTTTGACGAGAGCTATGACGGTGTGCTGATGGTCGGCTTTCACGATGCCGCCTCTGCCCCCGGAAATCCCACGTCCCACACGATGGTAAGCTCCCGCATTTTCCGCCTTACGGTCAATGGCGCGCTGTGGGGAGAATTCGAGATGTACGCCCATGCCGCCGCTTACCGGGGCGTTCCCACCCTATTCGCCAGCGGCGACGAGGGGATGTGCGCGGCTGCGGCGCGCACCGTACCCGGCCTGCTGACCGTACCGACCAAATCCGGCCACGGCTACGGCGTTCTGACAAAGACCCCGGAGCTTGTCCGCGAAGAGATCGAAGGCATGATGGCCAAGGCTGTGGCGGCGGCAAAAACAGCCACACCTCCGGCGCTTCCCGATCACTTCCACGTGGAGATCACCTATGTACATCATTATGACGCCTATGGATGCTCCCACTATCCCGGCGCCAGCCTCATCTCTCCCACCACCGTGGCCTTTGATGCCGATGATTACGGTGATGTGCTGCGCTTTTTCTACTTTGTGATCTAAGAAACGGAGGTATATGCTATGGCTGTTATTGCCTATCAATACCGCGGTGAGCTGGTGGATCAGATCCATCGGGGACATATCGCGGTAACGGATCACACAGGCCGGATACTTTGGAAGCTCGGTGATCCGGAACGTCTTACGTTTGCCCGATCTTCCGCCAAGCCCCTTCAGGCAATTCCCGTGGCAGAGAGCGGTGCGCTGGAGCATTATGGCATTACCCCGCAGGAGCTGGCCGTCATCTGCTCCTCCCATAACGGGGAGCCCTTTCATGTAAAGGCCGTGGAGAGCATTCTGCACAAGGCAGGGCTCTCCCCCGATCAGCTATGCTGCGGGGCAGAATACCCCATGTATGTCCCTGCCGAGGACGCCTTGAAGATTGCCGGTATTCCCCGGGCGCCCATCTACTGCGACTGCTCCGGAAAGCACGCCGGTATGCTCATCACCGCCCGCCATTTAGGGGAGTCTTTGGAAGGCTATACTGCTTTGGAGCACCCCGTCCAGCAGCGTCCAGTTGGCCGTGGACGGCTGCGGCGTTCCTGTCCACGCGCTGCCCCTTTACCGGCTGGCACAGGGCTACGCCCGTATGTCTCTCCCCACGCTTTTCGCCCCCACCCGGGCCGCTGTCATCCGGCGCATCACGTCCGCCATGACAGCACATCCGGAAATGGTGGCAGGGACCGATCGCGTCTGCACGCAGCTGATGGCCGCCTTCGGCGACCGCATCTTCTGCAAATCGGGTGCCAGCGCATTCTATGCCGTGGGCATCAAAGATAAGGGGATCGGCATTGCCCTCAAAATGGAGGACGGCGCCTCCTCCATCGTCCCGTATGCCATCCTCTCGGTTCTCACCCAGCTCGGCGTCATCACGCCGGAGGAAGCCTGTTCTCTGCCCCGCTATCACGACAAAAACCTTTACAACAACCACCATGCCGTTGTGGGCCGCACGGAGCTGGCCTTTCAACTGGAGCCGTTCTGCTAACGGCAAGGACTGCACGCAAAAACAGAGCGCATCTGTCCTCTTGCCAGAAAGCAGCATAAACAAAGCCACCCGCTTGGCAGGTGGTTTTGTTTATGCCGGCATGGCACTCCGGATAAAGCGTTTTCCCGATTTCCGGGCATAGGTCGAATGGTATGCTCTTGCGAAGGCGCACAGCTTCGCGGTCATACTCTCATGTGATTCGATTATTGTTATACCTTATATAAAGACAAAAATCCCGTCTGTTCAAAGATGTGACTTCTTGAAACAGGCGGGATGTATGATTTCTGCAACTTATCGGACTGCTGTGCGCAGCACGACAAGCGGTGACACCGCAGATGCTTCCGTCCGGCGAGAGACGGGCGAATGATACGCGAAGAC
>OIDD01001185.1_pt1 | contig 11431 bp, 9 predicted proteins | sample 1606751 | NCBI WGS metagenome assembly OIDD01 (sample SAMEA3882544, study PRJEB24775) | human gut metagenome | biome: human-associated habitat; feature: intestine environment; material: feces | place: Netherlands | collected 2009/2010
GCAAAGATCTACTTTGGTTCCATGCAGTACACCAAGGACCGCACAAATTATCAGGGGAAGGCCTTCGACTTCATCGGGTTCGATGAGCTGACCCATTTCGAGTGGGAAGAGTACAGCTATATGATGAGCCGCAACCGCCCTACCGGCCCGGGCACCCGGGTCTACCTGCGGGCCACCACCAATCCCGGCGGTGTGGGGCACGGCTGGGTGAAAGCACGGTTCATCACGCCTGCCCCGCCCGGCACCCCCATTGTGGAACAGTTCCCGGTGCGGATGCCGGACGGAACCGAGAAGGTGCTGGAGCGGGCAAGGGTGTTTATCCCGTCCAGCGTGTTCGACAACCCCGCCCTGCTGGAAAATGACCCGGACTACCTTGCCAGTCTGGCAAGCCTGCCCGAAGCGGAAAAGCAGGCTCTGCTCTATGGCAGCTGGGACAGCTTTTCGGGGCAGGTGTTCACCGAGTGGAGGAACGACCCGGCGCATTATCAGGACCAGCGCTGGACCCATGTCATTGCACCCTTTGCCATCCCCAGACACTGGAAGATCTACCGGGGGTACGATTTCGGTTTCTCGAAGCCGTTCTCGGTGGGGTGGTACGCGGCGGATGAGGAGGGCAGGCTTTACCGCATCAAGGAGCTGTACGGATGCACCGGCAGGCCGAACGAGGGCCTGCGCATCGACCCGGTGGAACAGGCCCGGCGCATCCGGGAGGCAGAGCAGAACGACCCGCTTTTGCGCGGCAGGGTGATCCACGGCATTGCCGATCCGGCCATCTTTGATGAGAGCCGGGGCGAGAGCATTGCCGCCATGATGGAGCGAGGCCCCCATTTTCTCCACTGGGTCCCCGGTGACCACACCCGGCTGGCGGGGAAGATGCAGTTCCACTACCGGCTGGCGTTCGATGGGGAGGGGCGGCCCATGTTTCAGGTGTTCAGCACCTGCAGGCACTTCATCCGCACCCTCCCGAACCTGGTCTATGACGAGAGCAACGTGGAGGACATCGACACCCGGCAGGAGGATCATATCTATGACGAGTGCCGCTATGTGCTGATGGAAAATCCCATCTCCCCGCCCCGGCAGACCGTGCAGCCTCCGGTGGGGGACGACCCGCTGGAGCTGCACCGGAGGGCGAGATTTTACAGGGTATAGGCGGCTCACCCTCTCCGTCAGCGCTGGCGCGCGGAGCGAGACTGAGAGGGTGAGGAAGCTAACAAGAAAGGAGTAAGCAATGATTGATGAAAAGCCCCCCATCGGGGTAGAAGAAGTGGCCGAAGCCACTGGCATTTTACAGAAATACAAGGCCGGAAAAGCCGCGCTGGACAAACGCATTGTGGACAACGAGCTGTGGTTCCGCATGGGACACTGGAAGAACTACCAGAACCCCATGATGCCCGGCAAGGCTCAGCCTTCCAGCGGGTGGCTGTTCAACAGCATTGCCAACAAGCACGCCGATGCCATGGACAATTACCCGGCCCCCAATGTTCTGCCCCGGGCGGCAGACGATGCGCAGACCGCACAGGTGCTTTCCAGCATCCTGCCGGTGGTGCTGGAGCAGGCAGACTATGAGCAGGTGTACAGCGACACCTGGTGGCGCAAGCTCAAGCAGGGCACCGGGGTCAAGGGCGTGTTCTGGGACCCGGAGGCCAGGGGCGGCGTGGGAGAAATCGCCATCCGGCCCATGAACCTGCTCATGCTCTACTGGGAGCCGGGCGTGGCGGATATCCAGGCCTCGCCCCACTTTTTCTCCCTGAGCATGGAGAACACAAAACAGCTGGAAAGCCGTTGGCCCCAGCTGAAGGGCCACAGCGCCAGTGTGCTGGATGTGCCCCGTTTTCTCCACGACGGCGGGCTGGACACCACCGAAAAAAGCGTGGTGGTGGACTGGTACTACAAAAAGCCGGACGAGGCCGGACACACCCTGCTCCACTACTGCAAGTTCTGCAACGGCGTGGTGCTCTACGCCAGCGAGAACGACCCGGCCCTTGCCGGGCGGGGCTTCTACGACCACGGGAAATATCCCTTCGTATTCGACCCGCTGTTTATGGAAGAGGACAGCCCGGCGGGCTTTGGCTATATCGATGTGATGAAGGAATGCCAGACCGCCATCGACAGGATGAACCATGCCATGGATGAAAATGTCCTGCTGGCATCCAAGCAGCGGTATGTGCTCAGCGACACGGCGGGCGTGAACGAGGAGGAACTGGCGGATCTCAGCCGGGACATCGTCCATGTGGCCGGGCGGCTGGGAGACGAGAGTTTCCGTCCATTGCAGACCGCCGGTTTGCAGGGGAACAGCCTGAGCTACCGCAACAGCCGCATTGAGGAGTTGAAGGAGATCAGCGGAAACCGGGATATGACCCAGGGCGGCACCGCAGGCGGCGTGACGGCGGCAAGTGCCATTGCGGCCCTGCAGGAGGCGGGCAGCAAGCTCTCCCGCGATATGCTCAAAAGTGCCTACCGGGCCTTTGCAAGGGAGTGCTACCTCATCATTGACCTGATGCGGCAGTTTTACGATGAGGAGCGGGTGTTCCGTGTCATCGGGCCTGCCGGAGGCAGGGAGTTCGTGCCCTTTTCCGGGGCAGCGCTGCGTGCCCGCCCCATGGGGCTGATGGGCGGCGTGGAGCTGGGAAGCCGGGAACCGGTGTTTGATATCGTGGTGAGTGCCGAGAAGAAATCCACCTTCAGCCGCCTTTCCCAGAATGAAACGGCGAAGGAGTGCTACCAGCTGGGTTTCTTTGCACCCCAGAATGCCGACGCGGCCCTGGCGGCACTGGAGATGATGGACTTTGAGGGCATCGAAAAAGTGCGCCAGAGGGTGCGGCAGAACGGCACGCTGGCACAGAAGCTGACGGCGGCCCAGATGCAGATCGCGCGGTTCAACGAGAAATTGAGCGGCGCGGAGGAAAATCTGAGCACAAGAGCATTGGCGAAGAACCTCTCCGGCGCTTTGCGCCAGCTCTCCTGACAGGAGAGCCAGGTTCACGCTGCTGCTGGCTTGCCTCCCCTATGAGGGGAGGCGGCACCGCAGGTGACGGAGAGGTTTTACATGAGAAGGAGGCAGAAATGATCAAAGTGAATTATACGGAATTGGACGGCCCTTACGGCCCGGCCATGCGTCTGGAGGCGGCGGGCCATGCAGGCTATGCCCCGGCAGGGCAGGATATCGTGTGTGCCGGTGTCAGCACCCTGATGCAGGCACTGGTCAGCCTGCTGGCGGGTGAGGAAAATGCCCACAGCGATGCTTTTGACGAGCCCGATGGCCCCCGCCTGACGGTGACTGCCGCCCGGCCCTGTACTGCATGGGTCGAGGGAGCCTTTGAGCTGGCCAAGGCGGGCTTTGCCCTGCTGGCCGAGCGCTACCCGGACAATGTACGCTTTGCCGACCGGAGTGCCCGGGGTAAGCAGGAGATGATGGACCTGCAGCTGTTTGCTGACGGCGGCGAAGCGGCTGCCCCTGCCCTGAGCGCGGCTCAGGAACAGCAGGCTGTGGCATCGGGTACCATGAAGCCCGGTGAGAAAGCGGACGCAAAGCAGGAGACGACCGCCCCGGAGGGGGAGAAGGAGGTGAAAGAGACCGAACCGGTCAAGGCGGAAGAAGGGCAGGAACAGGAACCGCCCCGCCCTGCGCTGCCAAAACGTTTCCCGGGAAGCCAGGCTGTGGATGCCCTGCACCGGCGCTGGGCTGCCGAGGAGGCCATGATGCGCAGGGCGGTGCCGGAGTTTTCCCTGCAAAAGGAGCTGGCGGACCCCGAGATGCGCCGCCTGATGCAGCTGCCCGGGATGCGGATGCTGGATGCCTACCGGCTGGCCCACTACGGGGATGCCATGCGCCAGACGGCCCGCACCGTGGAGCAGGGCGTGGTGGAGCGCATCCGCCAGCGCGGGGCACGCCCTGCTGAAAACGGCACCCACCCCGGCAGCGCCGCCGTGACCGGTGCGGATGTGAACCGGATGACCCGCAGCCAGCGGGAAGCGCTGGAGCGTCAGGCGCTCCATGGCGCAAAGATCAGTTTTTGAGGGAAAACCCTCTCACCGCTTCGGTCTGGCTTTGCCAGCGCCTTGCGGAGCTCCCCCGAAGGGGGAGCTTGAAATCAATGAAAGAAAGGATAATGACTATGAACAACTTCAACATTCAGCTGTTTGCCGAAACTCCCCTGAACTCCACCACCACCATGACCCCGGAGATGAAGACCTTCTATGAGAAGCGCCTCATCGACCAGGCAGAGCCCCGGCTGGTGCATGACCAGTTTGCGGATTACTATCCTGTGCCCCAGAACGGCGGCAAGACCATCGAGTTCCGCAAGTACGACAGCCTGCCCAAGGCTTCCACTCCGCTGACCGAGGGCGTGACCCCGGACGGTCAGGCCCTGAACGTGACCACCATCACCAGCGACCTGCACCAGTATGGCGGCTGGACCCCGCTGACTGATGTGCTGCAGATGACCGCCATTGACAACAACGTGGTGCAGGCCACCCGTGTGCTGGCAAGCCAGGCGGGCCGCACCATGGACAGCATCACCCGTGATGTGCTGGCGGGTGGCACCAATGTGCTGTATGCCCCCAAGCAGAATGCAGACGGCACCGAAACGGAGGTGAAGAGCCGCAAGGAGCTGGACAAGACCTGCACCCTGACCCCGAAGCTGTTCTTCCGGGCGGCGGCGCAGCTGGGTGCCATGAACGCGGACCCCATCGGCGACAGCTACATTGCCATCATCCACCCCTATGCCGCCTACGACCTGAAGACCAGCAAGGAGTTCATTGAGGTGCACAAGTACGCCGACCCGGACACCATGTTCCGCGGCGAGATCGGCAAGCTGGGCAACATCCGCTTCATCGAGACCAGCGAGGCCAAGATCTGGAAGGACACCACCTGCCCCAGCGGTCTGGCCGTGTTCGGCACGCTGGTGCTGGGTGCCCATGCCTACGGTGTGACCGAGCTGGAGGGCGGCGGCCTGGAACACATCGTCAAGCAGCTGGGCTATGGCGACGACCCGCTGAACCAGCGCGCTTCCGTGGGCTGGAAGGGGATGCGCGCCGCCGAGCGTCTGGTGGAGCAGTACATGGTGCGCATTGAGAGCGTATCCAGTTATTCGGAGAATGCGAGTGCCAACTGAACCTCTCAGGCGCTTCGCGCCAGTTCCCCTGGTAGGGGAGCCCTTGGCAAACCGGGCAAGCCCTGCTGGATGACGAGACCAGACGAGGCGTAAAAGGCAGTGCCCCTGCGACAGAGGGCAGAAAGGATGAAAAATGGACAAGAAAAACGTAAGAATCCGGCTGTTCAAGGACAACAGCCGGTACAAGGGCGACCTGTTTGTGAGCGTGAACGGCGTGAGCTATAAGATCCGCCGGGGCGTGGAGGTGGAAGTGCCGCCCGAGGTGGCAGAGGTGCTGGAGCACAGCCAGGTGCAGGATGAGCGCACCGCTGCCCGCATTGCCGCCGCCGAGAAGATCGCGGGGTGAGCGCATGACAGTGGGACAGGCCCTGGAACGGGCCGAGGAACTGCGGCCGGGCTGCAAGGTGGACAGCTGCACCCGGCAGCGCTGGCTCTGTGAGGAGGACGGGATGCTGCGGGCCCTGCTGTTCTCCGGCTGCGGGCTGCGGGCCGGAGTGGGGGCAGACCTTGCCTGGCCTGCGGAGGGCGGTCTGGACGATGCCGTAGAGCTGCTGGTACCCGTGCCTTTTGATGCGCTCTACCCGCATTACCTCTGCGCAAAGCTGGATGCTGCCCTGGGCGAGACGGAACGTTACGCCGGGGAGCAGGCCCGGTATAACAGCATTCTGGCCGAGCTGAGCGCCTGGCTGCGGCGGCGGGCAAAGCCGAAGCGCGGTGCGCAGTGGCGATGGTGAAAGGGAGGAAAGTGGATGCTTCTGACAAATCGGACCGGTGTGAAGAATACCCGGGATCTGCTGCGGGCCTTTGGCGGCCTGAACGAGACCTACGGCTGCACCGAGGCTGAGTACAGCGGGGGAATGAATTTTTCGGCCCGGGATTTCCCGGCCCTGAGCACCCGGCTGCCCCGCCGCAGGCTGCAGGAGCTGGCCGGGCTGAACGGGATGTATCACCTGAACGGTCTGCTGACCGTCTGCGGGCAGGACCTGGTTTATACCCCGGACGAGGCCCCGGCCCAGCCTGTCACCGTGAAAAATTCCGTGGCAGACAGCCGCAAGACGATGGTGGGCATTGGAACAAAGATCCTGATCTTCCCGGACAAGGTGGCGTTCGATACGGCCGACGGCAGTGCGGCCCCGCTGGGTGCTGCCTGGGAGGCGGGAAGCCTGAGCGTGAGCTTTGCGCCCTGTGATGCTTCGGGGAATACCTACGAGGTGAAGGACAAGGGCACGAAGGAGCCGGAACACCCGCAGGACGGCCAGCTGTTTCTGAAGCTGAACGAGCCGGACAAGCCCTATTCCGCAGAGAATACGCTGGAGGTGTACAGCGAGGCTTCGGGCAACTGGACGGTGATCCCGCTGGACTACTGCCTTGTGACCGCTGAGGGCATCGGGGCGGAGTTTCGGGTGTGGGACACCGTGACCCTGACCGGTACGGGGGCTGAACAGGCAGGCCAGTGGGCCGGGCTGGACGGTGACCGCATCGTGTACGGTGTGACCGAGACCACCCTGCGCCTGCGGGCTGACCCGGGCGGTGAACATTTTTACGGCAGGCTTGTCCACAATGGCAGCAGTGCTGTCTGGGTGAGCATGGACGGCACACAGCGGGAAGAGTATTTCCCGGCGGAGGGTGTGAAGGCGGAGCGCCGGGTGCCAGACCTTGAGTACCTGACCGAGTGCGACAACCGGGTGTGGGGCTGTTCCAGCAGCGAGAATGTCATCTACGCATGCAAGCTGGGCGACCCCACCAACTGGTTCTCCTACCGAGGCATCGCGGCAGACAGCTATGCCGTGACCGTGGGCAGCGACGGTCCCTTTACCGGGGCGGCCACCTGCATGGGCTATGCGCTGTTCTTCAAGGAAAACACCCTGCACAAGCTCTACGGCTCCAAGCCCTCGGATTTCCAGCTCAGCTCCCTGCGCTGCCGGGGCGTGGCCAGAAACGCGGCCCGCAGTCTCTGCGTGCTGAACGAGACGTTGTACTATCTCTCGCCCGACGGCGTGATGGCGTGGGACGGCAGCATCCCGGCCAAGGTGTCGGCGGCGCTGGATGCCGGGCGGCTTGCCAATGTGAAGCAGGCTGTGGGCGGCGCGCTGGATGGCCGGTATTATCTGCATGTCAGCCGGGAAAACGAGGTGCGTCTGCTGGTCTATGATACCGAGCGGGGCCTCTGGCACGAGGAGGATGTCTGCTCCTTTGAGATGGCCAGCACCGGCGGGCAGCTCTATCTTTGGGATGGCCGGGCGCTCTGGGCCGCTGATCCCAGCCGGGAAGCGGCAGGTCAGAGAAGCGAGGGGACGGAACAGGGCGTGGAGTTTGCCCTGACCACCGGAGATCTGGGGTTGGACAGCCCCGAGGAGCGGTACCTCTCCCGGCTGACGCTGCGGCTGGATGCCGCCTGCAGGAGTCAGGTGACTGTGGAAGTGAGCTATGACGGCGGCCCCTGGGAGAACGCCGCCGCCCTGACAGTGGAGGGGCCGCGCCGCAATTGTGATCTGCACCTTGTGCCCCGGCGGTGCGCCTCGCTCCGGCTGCGGCTGTGGGGCTATGGGCAGATCACCCTGCGGAGCCTGGCCAAGACCTTCAGCGGGGCAAAGGGAAACTGGATGGAACTGGAGGGATGAACCATGGCAAGCATTGCGGGCCTGGGCAAGATCGGCCTGCCCAGGCTGAGTGAGAATATGGACCCGGAGGATGCCCGGGCCCTGCGGAATTATCTGTACCAGATGCAGGAGCAATTGCAGTATGTGCTCTGCAATCTGGACACCGAGAATTTCTCGGAGGAGCTGCGGGGCAGGCTTTCCGGCAGTTTGGGAAAGGAGGAGACATGAGCGAGAAAAAGAAGCAGGAGTACACCACAGGCGGGCTGAAAAACCGGCAGGATGTGGAAAACGCGCTGGCTTCGGCAGAGTACCGGCCCTCGCAGGAGGTGACAGACGCGGCCAGCGACCTGAAGCAGTGGCAGGCCAACCGCCCCGGCGATTACAAGAGCGCCTATCAGGGCCGCGTTGACGGCCTGATGGAGGATCTGCTGGGCCGGAAGGAATTCAGTTACAGCTATGGTGCCGACCCACTGTACCGCCAGTACGCCCAGCTGTACACCCAGAATGCCCAGAACGCCAGTGCCGACGCGGCGGCGCAGGCCGCTGCCCTGACCGGCGGCTATGGCTCCAGCTACGCGGCCAGTGCGGCCCGGCAGGCATACCAGCAGCAGATCGGTGCACTGAACGAGGCCATCCCCACGCTGTACCGGCTGGCGCTGGACACCTACCAGAGCGGCGGCGATGCCTTGGTGGAGCAGATCGACCAGCTGAACGGGCAGGAGCAGAATGCCCAGCAGAAGTATGAGCGGGAGCTGGCGGATTACTACACCCAGCTGGAACAAAAGGGCAATGCCTACAACACGGCTTACACCCAGGATTACGGGCGCTATCAGGATTATCTGGGCCAGTTGGACAGCCTGTACGGTTACTACGCGGCACAGGAACAGCAGGAGGCGGCCCGCCGCCAGCAGGGCTTTAACAATGTGATGACCGTGCTGGGCCTTCTGGGCGATGCGGCCCAGCTGGCCATTACCGGCACCACGGGTCTGGGCAGCATGGCAGGCAGCCTGCTGAACACCGGGTACAACATCTATGCAGGCAACCGAGCCTATGAAGCCGAACGGGCCGACACGGCATGGAAACAGAAAATGCAGGAGCAGCTGCGGCAGGATGAGCTGGCACAGCAGCAGTACAAAAACGAGCAGGCGCAGCAGGAATATCAGGACAAACTCCGCCAGCAGCAGGTCAGCAATGCCCTTGCGGCAGAGCGGCTGGACCTGAGCAAGAGCCAGTGGGCAGCCAAGCAGGAAAAGGCCAGCCGGACTGCCGAAAAAGCCAGCGCCGATGCAGCGGCAAAGCGCGGCAGCCTGACGGGTGACACCGGCCTGAAGGTGGGCAAAAGCGGCGTTTCCAGCGGCGGCACCGTGCCGTACAGCGCGGCGAGGATGCGCAGTCAGGGCCGCAGTGATACGGCCATCCGCACCCAGCTGCTCAAGGAGGGATACTCCAGCAGCGAGGTCAGGAAGATCATGCAGCAGTTGAACAGCTGAAAAAAGGGGAGGGCAACCGTGAAGGTGCTCTCCCCTTTGTGCTATGCCCGGACATCCTCCCGGCGTAAAAGCAGCCATGCCAGAAGGAACATCGTCCCCAGCCAGAAGATGCAGCTGAAGGCAAACAGCCCGTAGCTGCCCGCCAGAGCATCCGCGCTTTTGTTGGAGTTCATACCCAGCTGCATCAGGGAATAGGGCCACAGGATTCCAAAGCCTTTGGAGCTGATAAAGATGCCGGTAATGCCGCCCAGCAGCCCCAGAAAAATGGGCACGGCAAAGCTGCGGATGACCATGGCCAGCACCAGCTGCGCGGCAATGACAGCCAACGCACCCAGCAGTCCCCGCAGTAAAAACAGAGGTAAGGTGACCGGCGGCAGCCCAGGCAGATGGGCAAATACCTTGCCGCAGAACACGAACAGCGCAAACACAAAACCGTGGGTCAGCAGCGCCAGCTTTGTCACCACCACAAACTTTGCTGCAAACAGGTCCAGCGGCGGTACGGGGCTTGCCATGATCAGGTTCCAGTTGTGCCCCAGATGTTCCAGCCGCCACAAGTAGGCAGCATAGGTGGCTACCATGGCAGGGAAGAAGAGCATGGAATAAAACAGGGTGTGCTGGGTCCACAGGCTATACCAGCCGTCGGTGAGGATCTCAAGATTTTGCAGATAATTGAAGGTGCCGTAGGTGGCGGAAAGAATGGGCAGCACAAAGAACATTGCCCAGATGGGGGATGCGTGGAGTTTGCGGTTCTCCGCAAGAATACAGTGTTTCAGCATGGTTTTATACCTCCTCGTCCTGTACCTTGCGCCACGCAAGGGCAAACAGCACAGCGCCCAGCGCAAGGGTGAAGGCCAGCAGCCCCCAGTTGAAGGGGCGGGTGCCGTAGGTGACGGTGTGGGTGGCCTTGTCCCAGTTCGCCACTTCGTAGGCGCTCAGAGGGATGTAGTACCCAAAGGGCACAAAATAACTGGCAAGCGGCGGCATAAAAGCAGAGAACAGACCCACCAGCGCCCCGACAATGCCCACGCAGAGCGCCGGCAGGGGGTTGCCCACCCACAGCATCAGCAGAAATTCTCCAAAGAAGAGCATTGTGCCCACTGCCAGCGTGCAGATGAATAGGTAGACCAGCTGCCCGGTGGGAAAGGCTTCGGTATAACCATGAACGCGCCCCAGCACCGGAACGCAGGCCAGCTCCAGCACCGTGACCAGCAGCACCTCCAGCACCCCAAAGACCGCTTTGCCTGCAAACAGGCTGCGGCGGCTCTGCAGGGTGTAGAGCAGCTTGGCGGTGTTGCCTTTGATCTCCATATCCCACAGCCGGGAGGCCAGCACTGCCATCATCACCGGCATCAGAATGGCTTCAATGACGGGCAGGCTGTAAAGCAGGGCGCTGTAACCGTTGGCAAGCTCCTCCGGGTCTGCCGGGGCAAGGCCGCCCACCCACAGCACGACAATGCCGGGGATGAGCAGGCAGAGGGCAAGGTCGTGCCGACGATGGGCTTTTTGCAGTTCTGCACGGAAAGCTGCCATCTTACGCCACCTCCCCGTTGGTCTGGGTCAGGCTGAGGAAGATGTCCTCAAGGCTCTTTGTCTGTGCAGTCAGGCCAACCACGCCCACGCCGCTTTCAGCAAGGGTGCAGACCAGTGCCGCCAACGCTTCGTCCGGCAGCGGGGGCAGCTGCAGGGTGTCCGGCTGGTCTGCCGGCACAGCGGCTTTTACCCCCTGCTGCTGCAGGACGGCTGCGGCTTTTGGTGCATCCAGCACCCGCAGCAGAATGCCGCCCCGGCTGTGCTTTTGCAGTTGCTGCAAGGAGCCCTCGAACAGCAGCCTGCCGTGGTTCAGGATGCCCACCTGATCCACCATCTGCTCGATCTCGCCCAGCAGGTGGCTGGAGATCAGCACGGTGGCTCCGGTGGTCTGGGGCATGGAAGCGATCAGACTGCGCATTTCCTGAATACCTGCCGGGTCCAGACCATTGGTCGGCTCGTCCAGGATCAGAAGCTTGGGGCTGCCCAGCAGCGCCATGGCAATGCCCAGCCGCTGCTTCATGCCCAACGAATACTGTCCCACCTTCCGGTTGGCATCGGCAGTCAGGTGGACGATCTCCAGCACCCGGTCAATGTCCTTGTGGGCAACGCCTTTCAGGTCGGCCACGATGGCCAGATTTTCCCGGGCCGTCAGATGCAGATAGCCGGAGGGGGATTCGATCAGGCTTCCGGTCTGCCG